>Ga0209208_10007057_pt1 | contig 15369 bp, 8 predicted proteins | sample S1TSphfallax_3_FD_187694 | JGI IMG/M metagenome (GOLD analysis project Ga0209208, IMG submission 187694) | Host-associated microbial communities from peat moss isolated from Minnesota, USA - S1T2_Fd - Sphagnum fallax MG (SPAdes) (version 2) | ecosystem: Host-associated > Plants > Peat moss >...
GATTGTGCATAATTTTTTTATGGTTGTCTTTGGACAATTGATTTTGCATAATCTTTTGTATGGTTGTCCTTGGATAATTGATTTTGCATAATCTTTCATATGGTCATCCCTAGACAATTTTAGACACAACTACCTCATTTGTTTCCTAATAACTACCTCCTATCCTTATAACTACTTCATTTTTTTCCCTACTCACCAACATGGATATGAAAAGGAAAATTAATATGTGCATTTTAATATTCATAATTTAATATTAATTTAAAATAAATTTGACATTGACATAAATATGATGAACTATTGAAAATGTATGAAAACATAAGAAGAAAAAAGAAAAGTTGATCATCACTAATAGGGCACATAATGAGGAGCCCAAGTTTGGTTAATTAATATAACATGTGAAGAAATTGATGTTTGTGCCACAAAGGGGTTGGTCAAGCTATCACTTAAACATTGATCCCAAATTCATTAAAACTTTGGCATAAGGTTTTCAAACTTGATGTTTTTGCCATCAAATAAGATTTCAAATAGGGTGTGGAATGTAGACCCATGTTGGGTGGGTATGTAGGGGTTAAGTGGGTATCTATCAAGGCATCAACATGGGTATGTCATGACCTGACTAATAGGTATTAATTAGGGGAAAAAAAAACCCAAGTACCTTACCTAGGCAAGTTTTTCTTGTTTCACACACAAGTGATGTCCATGTTTAGGTGGGTTGATATTTTGCAATGCTTAGGACATGCACCAATGTGGAAGGCATATTGATTTGAATATCTTATAAGACATTAGGTTTAAAGTTTAGAAAAAAAAAAATCACCTTCAACAAATGATTGAAGATGAGAATTGTTGTTGAAAGATGCGCTTAACATAAAAGGAAGAACACCAAATCTATGTGATTTTTTTTTTTGATTTCAAGCATTGGTGTGTTTTTATGACAAGTTCAAAATAAGATACACATTTCTAATTTTGTTGTGCATGATTTGTAGTGTTAAATTGTTATTAGGCTTTTTAGGTCTTTCCAAGGTTACAATTCTTTTCATTGTTGAAAGTGGAGTAGCTTCATCTTATTTGTTTGTTGCAACTTGCATTTGATTTCCATTTTGAAAACAAATGTTTATCACTTGTTTGATTTAGAAAATAAAGGAATACCTTCAAGTCTTGATTTATAATGTTTTGGTTCAACCTAAGCAACAATTGTTCAACTTGGTTCATAATGTTTCAATGAACTTTGGTTTGTAAATACTGTTCAACTTGGTTTGCAATGTTTCAATACACTTTGCTTTGCAACATTTGTTTTTGATTTCACCTTTTTTCTACTTTATGACCATTTCCTTTCTTTTTGGACCATTCAGAATTGAAGGTTAGGTTAGGTAAAATAAATGTAGAGGATGTTTGTTTAACAATAATAGAAGATGATGATGGTTTCCCTAAATTTGTTATTAATTGTGTTGATGTATTGTTCAAGGTAGGGTTGGGAGCGATGATGGTGAGCTTGAATTTGGAAAAAATAATGGATTTGCTAGTCAAAGAAAGATGGACGATTGGATTTTGCAAGGTGAAGCCAAGGCACAACAACAACACTAGCTCCAATAGTTGGAGTTCAACAAAAAATTCTAGTTTCTTTTAGATAGAATAATAAGTAGATGGGGATTTTTTACTTAATGAATGTGTTGTTGTTATGGATCCCTCTAAACTTCAAATAATGCAATGCATTTTGTACCTTAATGTTTAACAATGAGATGTTATTTGGAATAATATTCAACATAAGAACTTTTTTGTTATGTATAATAGAAACCATGGGATGATTACAATAACTAAACATGTTTCATAACATTTTGTAATGCTAAACTTTTGCAAAACACAAGTTATTATTAATGTAGTTGTTGATGTGCAACAACCTTATAAGAAGAGGAGGAAATAATCAACTACCTACATTGTTGATTTTTTGGAACAATGGAATCCTATACAAGGAACCAAATGCTACCTAAGAACAAATCCTTGAAAATCTGATTTTATATATCAATAAAGGATACTACCTTTTAAGCTCCATTGAAAACATTTTTCTCAAGAGGTTGGTCCTTTGTCAATGTGGTCAAAGTAATGGTTTCAAGTAAGCGACAATTCACATTTAACGTAATCCTTAACATGGTCAACAAGACCATGGACACCATATTATTCATGCCTTTGTTAAAGCCACCTTAATCATGGCAACATTTGAACTGTGGATGTTTCATGGAGGATTTGATACCTTTGCATTGGACATCATTAATCACACAATAAAAAATGGGAACCATGTCATATTATTATTGGCATCTTTGAAGTTCATGAAATTTCAACAAGCCATGGTTGTTCAATTAGCAAATTTGCTTGCTTGTTATGAATTGCTTGACAAAATGATTGCATGTGTGAAATTAAAGGGGCAAATTCAAAACACCCTTGCAATTGCATTAACAAACATCATGCCATGTGCTCCTCTTATGTTGTCACAATCATATAGTGCCAAATTCTATGGGTGCACGTGATGTCAAAATTTTATTAATATGCTGCTAATGATTTGAAAAAAAAAATTGGAATGAAAAAAATGTCAATTAAAAATGCACATGATTTTTAAAAAAAAGACTATTACCTAAACAAAACAAATGTTAAAGGTAGGCAAGAATGGGCAAAAGCTTGCAAAAGATGCATCTCTTCACCCTTGGAAGCTTAAGACTCATGTGAAGACCATATTCACATTCAAGGTCATATTTTTTGAAAAAAAACATTGGAGTTCAAGGATGCTTTAAACTTGTGTTATTCACAAAATTGTCTTGCAAAGCAAAATTCTTAACCCACAAACATGGGTTGTGACACAAAAAGTAAGTGAAGCTTTGATTTTAGTGGTCAACCAATGTGTGTTGAACCAATCCCAATGTTATTGGTTGTTGTTTGATGTAATTGTTATTGCCATAACCATGTGTTGCATGATGGGCAACACCAATCTTAATGCAATAGATGTAATGTAAATATGTTATTTTTCATTATTATGGAATTTAAGTTCAAGCATTTGTTTTTTTAACATATTGCAACTTTTACCTATCTTAATTGTTCATAATTTAATGTTAATTATAGGTTGGAGATTTTGATTATGAGCTTATGCATCTTAAGCATCATATGAAAGTGATTGGTGTATTGAAACCATTTTTGGTATTTGCATCATCATTTCAACTTCGAAATTTTCATAACATGTTGGCGCTTATGTTAAACTCATGATTCAAAAACTTGTAGTTCATTGGGGATTATGTGTGCCTTGAAGTTAATGCTCATACTATAATAGAATATGATTACGAAGTGTTGATGCCAATACTATTGATTGTCTACAAAAAAATGTATCACCAACTCCTATTATTGTTTAACCTATTGGTGTTGTGGTAATAGAATTGGGTGTATTTGGAGTTTTAGGTTTAGTTGAAGAATCTACATTTGGGCTCCTCAAAAACATAATTGAGTCCTTTTTAAAGGTCTCCAATGTCAATAGATCCTTTTAGCCCTTTGACTTGGTGGGTAGAATATGAAAAACAATTTTCAAGTCTATCATTTTTTTGCTTGTCAAGTGATGGGCATCATGGGTTCCCAAATTGAAACTAAAAAAATATTTAGTACGGTAAGGGTCATCGTAGGTTTGTAGCATTGTCGTTTTGGTATTGAAAATCTAGATAAGTTAGTCCCTAGTATGAAGAACAAGCTAGATGATCCTAGTTAGCTAGGTTGCTCAAATTGCTACAAATTCATTGATGAGAGAACATCACTAATGCTCATGGGGCACTTGGGGTTCACAGATGCACAAAGAGGTAGAATCCATCCTACAAAAACCTTAAACCCTAAAACCCTACAAAACTTTTAGAATGGCTCATACATTCAAAATAATTTTAGAAATTTGGGTGAGATAATTTCATACCCGTGTTTGACTTTGAATCAGCCATGTGATTTTCCAAAAAAAAATGGATGATCAAGAATGTGCTCATCTTGCACATGCTCCAATCGATGCCCGGCGGGTTTCTAAAGGTTATGACCATCTATAAGGTGTAAAAAGAAACTATATATCCATGCCCAGAGGGCCTAATATTGCTAAGAATAAAACAAGCACCGGCCCACTTGGCTTTACATATATGAATGTTTTTTTCAATGCCATGTTTGTAGGGACATTACCCACCCAGAACAAGTTCAGATCGGTGTTGGGCGGGTATTTGAGTTTGTTAATACCCACCAGTTCCAGTTTTGAAATGAAAGAACCGCCGGTTCCATTCCTTTCAAGAACCAACAAAAACCCCTCCCTTTTTTTGGGAGGGGGTGGGTATTTGACATTTTCAAACTTTTGGAAAACAATCACTCTATATATATCAATGCAAGTTCTTCGATTTTCTGAGAACCGCAGTTATGAACCTTAAGAACCACCCTCATAAAAGGAAAGGATGGATGGGGTTTTGATGATACTCACCCCAACATTGGTATGGACCATCAACAAATGGACTATCACATACATAACCATGTCTCAAACTTGGGATGATTTTAGGGTGCTTGGTTAGCAATGGATGCATTACCACTTATGACTTGGGATGATTGGCAATGGATGATGCATTACCACTTATGAGATGTATTTGAGTTTTCTTTAAAGACACTCTCTCTTCACCCTCTCTTTGGGCCTCCTCCTTTCACCCACTATGCCCTATTTGAGTGAGCTCCGCAAAGTAAGGAAATTTTATTAAATTTGGGTACAAGGTTCGAGAGTAATTATAGTAGTTGTACATGCACCCCACTCCCCCCTCCCCCAAAGGGTTTGTGGAGAAATTAGGTTGCTCTAGACTACTACTTCCGTAGTTAGGGCACATCTCTTGTTTCTAAGAAGGAGGAGGGTGTCCTTTATTCCAACACTATTGTTGTTGTGATGGGCCAAAGAAGATGGCCCACCTTCATAGAATTCAAGGTACTTCACTTGGTTGGCAATGGGGCATCCATCCCCCATGATTGATTGATTAAGGAAACAACAAATGATGTGTAGGCCACATTTTTTTTTTTGTCTACATGCAATAATTAATCCAAGAAATGATGTTTAACAAAAAAGTTGAATGTTTTTTTCATTTAGAATTGCAACAAGGTTGAAGGTTTTAAGACTCCAAACAACAAATCTTTCAACCTCACAACTACAAGAGCTTGAGTAGGAGGAGGGTATGAATGGGTAAGTAATTTCCTTAACTATAAATATTTATTTCAGTATGAATGGGTAAATAATTTCCTTAACTTTTGATGTTTTGGGCAAATAATTTTCTTAAAAATTCAATATTTAAAAAATATATATAATTGCCAATGAACTTGAAAAGGTTAATTACATTACAAAATATTTAAGGGACATGAATATGACCAAGGTATTGTACAATTGAAGTACCCCACTAGTTGAGTTCTCTAGACCAATGCATATAACAACATATATCTATACCAAGGCTACAATAACATATGGATTCAACATGAATCTCCACCCTATTGACCTATCACGTCTTGAGACTTGCCACCACGAGCATTGGCATAAAGCATGAGGTGAATCATGGATGGATTAGATATTTGTAGACCATGAGGTAAGGATGAATGCAAAGACCACAAGGCAACTACCCCTTCTTTGTGTGAAAGCACTTTGCAATGACTCTTTAGGTGTGGAGGCACCATACACCTACTAGTAGGTGTAAGAATCCTCTACACCTAAAGGATACATTGTTTATGGGTGTAAGGTGCTCTTCTCTCTCACCCTAATATAAATTGTAGGAGTGCTTTGCAATGTGTATAATAGGAATGGATGAAATTGAAGTTGAGGGGTGCAAAATACCATTTTATTGAAACTAGAGACATTGCATTAGGTTGTAGAGGACAAATAAGGGACTTGCCAAATTCCCCAAAATGGAGCTATAAATTCTTGAGTGCATGAACTTACAAAAAATGCCTATGAAGCCGTCACAAAATTTATAAGATTCTTGAGAATGATTTTGCACAACATATTTTGCTTTGGTTGAAAAATTAGGTTAAGATCTTATATCTGAACATCCCAATAAACTAATTGGTTGGCAATTATTCCCCCCCATCGTCAAATATTTATATTTGATGTTTCAGTATGTAGCCAAAAAATATAGAATGGATGGTTAAAGATCCGTCCTTCTTGAATTTGATTTATATCAAGATTTGAATATTCATTCCTGAATATGGTTGCCACTTTTTTTAACATCTTCCTATATGGATGATGATAGCCACTTTGGCTCCATTACAAAAAAATTCCTTAAAAAAAAAAAACACTGAGCTGAAATGAAATGAAATGAAAACCCATCATGATGCATCATGAGATGATGATGGTTCTGTCAAAAAAATCACTAACCCATATGTCAAGAAGAGCATCAAAAATTTCTTACAAGGAAGGAAGGGGTGGTGGCTCTTCTTTACAAATTGTACATAAGAGCATCATCATCTCCACCAGCAGCACTAAAATTTGGTCAGTAAAAAAGTACTTTGGATGAAGTACACAAACACTTAAATGGTGTGGAAAAATGAGTTTGGACTTTTGGACCTGCAAATATGCACAAGATACAATGATTTTTTCACAAGAGCTGGAGCAAAAGAGAAGAGAGACAAATGATGAACTCTCAATTGGTTGATCATAATGATTGGCCTAGGTGGTGGTGACATTGAACTAGGTAAATTCCATCATTTTATATTGTCCAATTTTTGGCCTTGCCTGCCAAGGCAAGGATATTGTGTTTAGATTCATTATTATAGAGTACTCTAGCTTCAAAGGATTTTGGCCCCTAGGTAACAACAAATAATAGGTCTATTTTTTATCTGAGGATTTCTGAAAGATTGATATTTTGGCTTGTGTTGAAACTTCTTGAGATTAGTCATAGAGTTCTAATATCTTGAAGGTTTTTGGTTTCTTTTTAGACAATTTTTTGAAGATTATATTTTTTGCATGGTGCCATTTTTGAGTTTTTGTAATTCTTCCTCGGATGAGTCCTTGGGTGTGGTAAACCCTAAACCAGGATCCTGAACGAGTCCTCACCCTGGGGACCCAGCCAGTTGGTTTAGATTAGGTTTTCTAACAAGTAATATCTTGCATTGGCATCATTGGAAAAATCTTCAACATTATGTTCCCTCACCTTTCAAGATATTCCAATTTCCTTCTTTCACTATTAGAGTCGGTCCATTTTAGCCCCATTCCCAAGGAAGTTGGACATTGGTTAACAAATGACCATTGGTGGCAACAAACTTAGCTCTCGCTTTACATCCCCATCTATTGGTCGCCCTTGTCCACTTCTTATCAAACCTTTGAGGTCTTACCTTGCCATACAACTTGATCATCACATTGTTTACCCTTTAAGAGGGTAAGCTCCTTATGTATGCATATCACCGCTACTTGAACCCGTTTATAGTTGACAATTTGGCACAATCTACTCTTATTCGTGAATGGGATTCCAATCCCTTTTACTTGATTCAAAGCTTACACATTCAAAAAATGTTATTACAACTTTCAAGAATAAAAACATCCATTGTTGATTACTATCCATCTAAAAATCAAGTGTGTCCAAGGAAAACTAAAAGATGCAATCACAATCAAATGAAACAACAATAACAAAAGACTCAAGGACTATAATCCTTTCTATCTTTTTGTGGTCATTTTCATTCTCTCATACAAAGGACTTTTTGAATTATCTTTTTTACTATATATATATATAAACACATCACACTTTTTGTATTGACTTTTGATGAATAATTTTTTTTTAAATGTACAAATTCTACCAAATTTTGCATTTAATTTTCAAAATAATCCTAATTTCACGTTATATGAAAACATGTTAACTATTTTATGCTTTTTTTTGTATCATAAATTATAACTTTGTTTTAGATGTCATGTACATCACACCCCTTTGACACGTGGTAAAAGACCCTTGAAATTTCAATTTTATGTACAATAATTTTTTTATTTTAAAAGTTTCAAATTCCACAACTTTCAAATTATCAGTGTTTTTAGAATGTGCGTAATAAATTAAGATCATTTCAAAAAAAATCATCAAAATTATTTTATTAAGGGAGTTTTTAGCTTAGTAATTTACAAAATTGATTGGTTTTGATGCAACTATTGTTCAAGTTCAAAGGTCATTTATTAAAACCAAAACCCAAAATAAAATTAATTGAATTTTTATTTTGGATTCTTTAACACTCATATTAGTCATTTAACACAACTTCATATGATAAACATGACATTAAAGTGACACCACAAAAATATATGTAACAAAATTACAATTTTGAAAATGGTTTTAGTGGTTGTCTAACATAATTTTTAGTTTGTTTGACTGTGATTGCACTCCAAGGGCAAGTTGTTGGAGGGTAGTGTTGTGAATATAGCATAAAATGGATGTCATTTCTTTTTTATTTGTTCCAACTCTAAAGCTATTCAAATGTCATAGTCAAGCAAATTGCACATTATGTATTCAATGCAATTTTTCCTTTTGTTCCTCCTCACATCATTTTTCATATTCCTTGTCGACAACATCAAATAACTTGTACTCAACATAGTCATAAAATATATTTTAACTTGGCAATCTCAAGGCTAGTCACTAAATGTACTACAATTGTCATTAGTTTTTTCTCCTCATTTATGCAATGAAGTTGCAAAAGAGAACTAGATTTTGGCACACACATGTATTCCGTTTTGATCACCTTCCAACTAGTCCATGACACACATGACCAAACTAAAAGTTGGCACAACATAGTGCAACACACCTTTGTAACACTATGACACATGTCATGCATAACATATAACCTAAACATTGTGATGTTACAATAACACAACTATTGAAGGAATGTAACTAATCATTGTCACAATGTTAGCAAAAGTGAACAATTCTACTTTCTAACTTGACAATGAACTAATTAGATTGACTTACAATGTAATTAAACATTGTTAACTTGATAAAACTAAACACTTGCATACTTACATTATAACACCATGCATGTTATAATTTAACTAAACAACACAAACATAACTATACATTGTAACAATGCTTGTTTATATTACGAAATAATAACAATGTGCCTCCACTAATCTAAAATTGTGATTAAAATTACATGCTATGATTAAACAAGATTAAAGTGCCACATTATGATGATATCAAAATAATTAGGATGAAAAAAATACATAAGAAAAAAAAAGGTCCAACAAAGGGTGAAAGCATACTACTTGCCCTTCAAAAAATGTAGTCATTTAATTATAATCTTTTTGCAATTATTATTTTTGATAATTTATGGACATCAGACTTTGGATTATTTTTTCTTGTTTTAAGTATGTTTGATTAACTTTAGACTTAAGTTAGTCAATTATTATTTTTAATTCAAAAAATATTGAAGAACTTGAAAACTATGCTTATGGTTGCAATGTTTTGGTGAATGTTTTATATGGTGAATGATATTGATGTACATCGATTAAATCTAGGACCATTTAGAAGTTTAAATATTTTGAATGAAACACTATTAAAAAATTGTGTGTTTTGGCATTTTAAAACAACCAATGCATAATAATATCTTCTTTTTAAGAAAAAAACACTACCATATGAAAGAAGAGGAAATGTTGTAATTGAGCATTGCATTAATTTAATAGTTTTCCTTTTTTTTGTTAATGTTTCATGAATCACAAACATGTGGCCCTATGGATGTAAAAAAATGTAAATTATATACTCTATGTACATTCATTTTATCTAGTTTTTTTCATCTAATTGTTGAATCAAGATTAATTTTGACTAAAAGTGAACTTGAATTCCAAATTGTTGTAATGTCAATTCTAAAATATTTTGCTTGTGTTTAAGATTGTCAAAAAATGTCATCAATATTTCAACTTATTGAGTCTTATGATACTTGTTATACATCAATTTTTTGGTGAAAAGTGGTTCACCTTTATTGTGTTTTCACCCAAAAATAGTTTCTTCACCCAAATGTTTTTATAGCAATTTCACCCTCAATTTTGGATTTTCTTAAATTATTTGCACTTTCATTGTTGTTTGTACCTATTTTTCATTAAATCAAGCCTTTACCAAAATAAAATCTTGCAAATGTTATGAACTAATATTTAGTTTGATTAAATGATACCCAATTTTGCTCACTTCAAGGCCACACTTTGATAAGGTATGAAACTTGGATTACAAGATCAAACTAAGGCCCAAATACTAGGTGACTTCAAGGATAATTTTATGATTCTAAATTAATAATGTAATTTGTTCAATAAAAAATTCACATTGACCTTGTGTTTCGTTTTGTGGTCTATATCATTTTTCAATACCTTTGCAACTTCAAATTATTTATGGATAAGAACTCACCTCCATGTGGTTCTCCACCCACTATTAGTTTTCCATTTTCAATTGGATATCAAATGGGTGGTTATTGTGTTGGAAATTTCCTTGTGTCATGATTTGATGTTCAAGGTGTGCACTATTGATTCCAAAGGTGTAATGGATTGGTTTCAAGGCAAGTTTTGGTGTAAAAGTAAAGGAAAAAATGATATTAAATTAATTTTCTACCTTGAGAAATGACATTACAAATAATTTTGATATCGAGTGTGAAATTTTGTGTATTTTTTGTCTTAAAAGATTTTACACAGAGGATAAGGCATTACACCCCAAACTTTTGCTTCAATTCACAAGGTTAATTAAACATTATTTGTAATAATTAAAGTACTTTAGTATGTCCAAAAATATGATATTTATTTTTTCAACCAGTTGAAAGTCCCATTTGTATTAGCCCACCCTATATATATATATATATATATATAATATTTATTATTATTATTTGCTCTTGTTATCTAAACTTTCTTTTATGTCCATGATTTCATCACAATAACAAATTGAAAGTTCTCCAAGTAATTTTTTTTTGTATACATGTGCACAACCATATCTAGATATGTTGTGAACTTGTTTGTCAATTTGTTATTTGTGAAAGAAAAATATGCAAAAAAAATAGCTATCATCTTCAACACTTTCCAATATTGTAATCATTGACAATTCAATAAGCTTTAGCCATTTTGAAAGTTTATGAAAGATAATTTGGTTGTTGGCTAATAATTTTTTATATAAATAAAATTCAATCAATGGGTGGCTTCATAATTGCAACCACATTTGACATTGTTTTCATATTGAAAAAAAGGTATGTTGATCCAACAAATCTTCATCAAGAAAATGGTGGGGGGATGAAAATATTTGTTGGCCCCTTATGTGCCTCCCATGATAATAATGGCACTTCAAAAGGTTTGGGTTAAACCAAGAAGATATGTTTAGTTTTTGGCTACATTTAGATAGTGAGTGTATAATGTAACCAATAGTAATCATGATTTCTTACAATGGACTTTTCGATCCAATTCTTCAATTAACCCATGAATAACACTACTGTTACATTGTTTCCTAACCTCTTCCATAACCAAGAACCAATCAACCTTTGAAACCTAGCTCAAAGCTTTGGTTAGTGTGCATTGTTTATGCCACATATGAATGCAACCAAAATAACAAAAAATGGCATACTTAATCCAATAATAACCCAACCATGATGCAAGAAATGTTTACAATGTTCCACAATGTTCAAAAACTAATTCAAATATTTTGATATATACTTGCTTGCTCATCACAATACATGTGATATAAATCCTCTTGACAAGTTTTCAAAAAAGTAAGAAAAATAACATATAATCACGCTCAAGCATGAAGATAATGCAAGTCAAGCTTGAAAATAGTTCAATATCATAGTTATTAGTTTGGCAAATCCATGCATAACTTGTTCCCTGAACATTTATATTGCCAAAGATTTGTTTGTAGTATAAAATCTTTTGGCAAAAGAAAGCATGGAGTTCGACTATATTTTCATGTTGTGAAGACTCATTAGTGTTTTGAATGTGCTTTAAAAACTCACCAATTTGTTTTCTTTCTAATTAATGCTTAAGGGGGGGCATTGTAATAGATGTACATAAATTGTAGTAAAACTTCAATCTTGGGCACAAGTGACAAGTTGGAAAGAATTTGGACTACACAATTAATCTAATGGGCAATGTAATGCATGATGCATCCCAAACATGAAAAGGGTGTTTCCTCCACAAATTGAATTGCAACACTTGTCCTAACACCTTGGAAAACAAAAACCCCATCTACACCAAAACTATTGAACTTGGAATCTTGGTTACACTCTAAAAGCCCCCAACAATAACACATTTTTCACCATCATTTTTGTTAAATTGTCGACCATATCCCCAATTAATACATGTTCCAATGTTAGCAATGTGGGGGTGCATTTTTAACCCTTAATCACATCAACATGAATGCCAATCCAAGATTAATAGTTGATAGGGCACAAGCATGCAGAAGTAGGCCAATTAGTGTTCCTTGTTCAAAAAGTAAAAATAGCTAGAAAGTAAATTTTGAAAATTTGAATTTTAAGCCTTTTACCAATGTTATAAATATTGGGGTGTACTAGCCATATTAAATAAACCATACATGGTCATCCCCAATTGATATTAATATTTGAGTTTTATTTATTTATTGCAAGTTTATCTCTAATATATTTTTCAAATCAAACCTTTCAAGTGATGTGTTTTGTGTTTGAACCATCATGCATATAGATAGAAGTTTTTTGAAACTTGAACATTTCAATTATGACAATGTTAAGTCCTTCAAAAATAAGTTTTTCCTTACATAAGTGTAAAGTGCTAAAAACTTACTTTTCAGTATGAATTATAAATGCATTTTGTGATTGTAACATGGTTAAACATGCTTTAAACATTCTTTGAGGGAGACATAAAAGTGAATTAAAAAAATAAAAGGTCATGATTATACTTTTTGTCTACTTTGTGCAAAATGGGACAACAACACAAAATGAAAAGGAAAAAAAAACACATCTTAAGCTTTTAAATTTCTTTTCATGTCATACTACATATGCTCTACAATTTAAATGTTAATTTTTAAAGAATGTGTCCTACTTTTTAACCTCCAAAGTTGACAATTCTTTTTTTTCTACATTATCAAAAAAAATTTGGGCCTATTTTAACATGCTTAAGCCCTATAGTGATCACCTCATCAATTTTGATTGAAAAAGTGTTTGTTAGTCTAAACTACAAGATGTGTTTTGCTAAGCATAAGTTCGTGCATGCATTTAGTCATGGCCCATGCACATGTGTCGTTCTAATGATGATGAAAGTTTTTAAGCACTTGGATAAAATAAAACAAGCTTTTCAAACTTTCATAGTTTATAAATGATCACTCATGTTTAAGTAGGTGATAAACTATCACAAATTGCACAAATTGCACAACTAACTATCATCATCTCCCCATTTGCCCCTAACACTACTTTAACCCAAAACAACTTAACATTCTAAACATCTTGGAAGACAATTTAATTCCAACTTTGCCTTCCTAGCTTTTTAGGCTTTGGAGAACTTGGGTCCTAAGATTTGTGACAACAAGCCTCTAACAACTTGGATCGAGGTCCATGATAGGAGGCAAATGACCTTTCCCATGCACATCACATCCCTTACACTTGTAGTGCTAGAGGGTGAAACATTGCATTCCCTTATAATGATGGATCCAACTATGGAGGGCTTAGAGACTCTAACAAGACCTTTTAAAAAGAAATGCTGAAACTTGAAATTTGGCGATGATTTCAATGGAGGCATGACAAGACAAAATGAAATGCACAAGTCTTGAGGTTATGAAAATCAAGAATGCACTTCCAAGTTCGCTCTCAAATTGAACAACAAACTGTAACCCTTTTGCATTTCACTTAAATGAAAAGACAAGCTCAACTCATGCATAGTAAAACACAAACACATGGTTCAAACTTTAACAAGTGCACTCACGTACCAACAAAAGAAATGTGGCAATATGAATTTTTTTTGCAAGTTTCACATACATTGGCATGCACATCTTCAAATTGGCAACAATGGAGTTATGAATATGGACATCAACATCAATTCAATTCTTCAATGAGATCTGTTGCACACTTCAACACACAAATCTCATATAATTCCATTCTTAAAATATGAAATCACGAAATTGCAACACAACAATTTTGTCATGTACAACTTGAAAACTCAAGACCAAATCACAAAATTGCAACTCAAAAAATGTTATGTACAACTTGAAAACTCAAGAAGCTTTATAATGCACATACGTGCATCGTTTGTTGTATGCTTGAACATGCTATATGCACAAGTATGACCTACAGTTTGCCATGGAGCAAAACAAGGAGATCAATGACAACGTGAAGTTGGAGGGACTGGTCCAACTATTTGATATGGCTGTTTCAAAGCTGAAGCAAATTATGCTCATGAAGGAGAAGATGTGGAAGGTGATTGAACCTTCTTTGGCAACAGGTGGTGGTGCACCTAGATTGTCGAGTTTGGAATGGAAAATTGCCAAGGAGCTTATGTACCTTCACTCAAGGGGCTCATCCTTTTGTCTAAGACCAACAATCCAAGCATGTGCTTTTTTCTGTCCTGCTAGATGGTCGGTAAACTCCTCTTCTTGTGTGCATCACATGCCCAGACATCCAATTTTCTATTAGCTTATAATTCAGTTGCTTCATGGTCACCCCCTCAGCAGATGGGTGCCATTTTTTTTCAATGCTTGTTTAGAAATAGGATGCCATGCAATGTATGACACCTTCCAACGGAGAAAAAAAAACACATATATTGAGATATGTCAAACATACTGAGCATTATGGCATTTTATACAAGCATGGTGATGGAGGTTAAGCAATTAGAGATTTCTATGATGCCAGTTGGGTACTTGTTGAGAAACCCAACTGTTCAGACCCAAGTTCTCTGAACCACCTTGCACCTGGAATTGCAATGAATATTTCTATTTCTTTCATCCCTGATATGCTATATGTATTTGAAGATTCTGTTCGGCTAGTATGTCTCATGCAATGTTTCGTAGCTCTGAAGTTGTGAGAGATGAGTATGTGACCCTACAAAACTTAGTAGCAAACTACTTGGACTAATCATTATGATTGACCAATCGGAAACATGGAGCAGCAGCCAGATCATTATTTATTACACTCTTCTCTGGCAGGCGATAAGGTTTTTGCTGTGCCTTTTACCATCCTCAAGAAACTATGCACAAATGTTCGGTGAAACCCACATGTTTTGAATTTTCTTCATCCAAGTTTAGTTTGCAGGGTCACATACTAAATACTACTCTTGGAGTTGCTCTTCAAGGGTACAAGGTTGGGGTGGTGTTTATGTAAAAGAAGGTATAAAGCCTCAGGGTGGGGTTGTTCCCAAAATAAGGTTCGTAGTTTGGGGCAGCCGCTGAGTCTGACCCCAAATTTTGGGAA
>Ga0209208_10007058_pt1 | contig 15369 bp, 14 predicted proteins | sample S1TSphfallax_3_FD_187694 | JGI IMG/M metagenome (GOLD analysis project Ga0209208, IMG submission 187694) | Host-associated microbial communities from peat moss isolated from Minnesota, USA - S1T2_Fd - Sphagnum fallax MG (SPAdes) (version 2) | ecosystem: Host-associated > Plants > Peat moss >...
TCGTGTGTTGTCAAATCCCAACAAATAATTTAACTACCTAATGAATCAAATTCTGTAATTTTGATTCATCAAGGCCAAAAGTCATTGAAGCCTATTCAGATGACCATCCTTTGCTTGCACAACATATAATCCATAACTTGGAAGAGTTACAAGTAGACATTTGAAACATCAAAAAAGGAATTAATTGCAGATGTACAGACCTGGAAATTGGGTCTCAAGTTGACCTTCATGACAGCATCAGTCTGTAGGAAGTGAAGGCATTAAGTCAGTTGCCCTCCATGATGGCATATTCCAAACACTCATCAGAAGTAACTGCATTGTTCTTTTGAAGAAACAAGTGGAATATTTATGAAGGAAGTTGTTAACTTACTACTATGCTTCTGGAAAAACAGAGTGAACTTCAAGTGTGATTTACAAAGAAAGGAGCAAACTTACTGGTGTCAGTTGAGAGGTAGCTTCAAAGTAGCTCCCGCATATTGGTAAATCGAGCTCAATACAACACGCTCAGTCTCTCTGTCAAAGACACAGAAATTCTAACCTTCTTGTTCCTCTCTTTTGCAACCAGTTGCCAAAGAGAAAACATTTGCAATCGAAAGAAGTCAGAATATCTCTGGTTCAGAGTTGGAAGCCTCCAATATATTATTGAACTTAGCATAAGATACACCAAACTCTAAGAGTAAACCAGAGCAGGGAGGTGAAGGTAAAGAATAGTTCCCTACATTCAAGCTCAATAGCCAATGAAATCAGTTGAACAAATGGCAACAGGCTCTTTGAAACTGTCCAGGAACTCCAGGAACTCTAAAAACTAGTGACACCATATGGCCGTTCAAACAAATCAGCAGGACATTGAACAATGTACATATAGGCACCTGAAAGTACAAATTCACTAATTGATTCCTCTTTAGTGCCAAAGAGCATTCACAATAAGGCAACCGACTCTTGCTAACTATGCCAGTAAGGGAAGGGATTGCAGCAGTAACCTGGGATCCTACACCAGTCCCTAAAATGGTGACAAAATTTTGAATTTGTGAAAACCTTTGTCCCTCAATTTACAGATTGCCCATTGTGATCTCCTGGATTGTAGTGCACACAAAAAAAAAGGAACTCTTTGAACTTGACAAAGAAATAATTTGCTCTACCTCGGCAAACAATCTGACTATACCATGCCAAAATCTCAAAGGTACCACCCAACTGAAATTTGAAAGTACTGCAGATCTTACTGCTGTTGAAGACATTATCTCAAGTACTTGGACCTGTCAGAGTCTCAAGAACTGAACCTTTGCATAGCAGAGCAGACCTCATCTCAGAGAGAGTCTTGTCAAGCAGACAACTATTTTCTCACATCATCAGAGTCCACCTTCACCTGCATGTTTATGAAGCATGAGTACCAAATTCAGAAAACATCAATGGGTTCCAACCATTGGAAGCAAGAGGACACATAAACATCAATCAGAATTAGCCGCCAGGTGACCAAATGATGTGAATTCAACTATGTAACTGCATCCATGAGCTGAAAGTTTTAACAGAGGCTGCAATCAAGGATTACCTGCTTGAAATGGTTCTGCAAAGCAGTCTTGAGTGATCCCTGAAGATTTTCTCGTAATTCTGTGTCACTTGAGCTGGCCAAACATCTTTGTAGGTGATCTAGCAAGGTGTAAGGGAACCATACAGCACACATGTGTTTACGTTTTATGATGTCTGCTGGTCTCTGCATTCATTATTAACATCCAATGTTAAAATCATGAACATCTTCTGAAAGTCAACCCAGAAAAATATGCCAGGAGAATGAGAGCCCATACCAAGCTACTCCATGCTTGAATATACTCAAGCACAAGTGAAGTGGCCTCTGCAAACCGCTCAAAGTCCAGATAGATGCGAAGAAGCGCTGCTGGATCAGCACCTTTACCTGCCATGCCAAAGGCACTTGCATTCCTTCCACCCTGTAAGTGCAAATCAGTTGATTAAAATTTCAGCTACCGAAATGCTAAAGACACACTGGAGAGAAGAGGAACAGGATGTGAAAGGTAAGCTTGCCTTCTTAGTTTTCAGATTACCATCATGTATTACTGTTTGGGACAGGCTGTTTGGATCTTCTTGCAATGTCACCTGTTTCTCTCACAACTGGAGGGTTGGTACTTGGAAATGAAACTAGTGCAGACAGAAGGCCAAAGTAAAGTCTGCTTGCCTTGAATATATCAACAAGCCAGAGAGGAAGCTCCATGTGCCTGTCAACTGTCAGAATGGATTCAGCAACCACCACTGGTAGCCATGGATTCATGACTTTGTACTTCTCCTGCAAAGGGATAGGGAACAGATCAGTCATTCAACAGTCAAGTAAGGGTGACAAGGACCTATTGAGGTTGTACTGAAATAGAGTGCCTGTGCTTTTCATTTGATGGCCAGAAGGAGCTGTTACCAAATATGACTGCAGAGCTTGCCAAGCAAATCGGGCAGTTCCAGTTGCTGGCAAATTAGCTACCGTCTGTCCTCCATTAACCATTGCAGTGGCTTCATCAACATCCTCCTTGACAGACGCTGTCAGTAAGAGCCTAGTTACAGGTTCTCCAATAGTTCTACAGGGAAAAAACCTCGCCTTAGAACAATGGACAGCCAGGGTAGATCTGATCATGAAGATATGCTGCTCTTATTTGACCAAAGTGCATTTTTTCAAAAGAGCTGCTATAACAGAACAGATAACAACTTCAATAAAGCACAAATGTGAAAATGCCAACTTCCTTTGTGATCTGAAACCCACACAATTGTGTCATTAGCAAACAGTATTGGGTTCAAAAGGAGACTCACAGCAAGGATCTTGAAGTTGCCTCCTGTATTTGGAGCATACAGCAATTTCTTGCCATCACTTCCATCACTTTCTCCAGCTCCCTGCAGATTACCATCAAAAGCTCAACGAATTTATGTAAGAAAGGATCCATTCAATCACAGGGCTCAGACAACAACGACATGACACAGCTTAAAGTCAAAGTGGCCAAGTCCGAGTACAAACCTCTTTTGTGAGGAATCCTTCCAGAAAAGAAAGAGGAGTGAGAAGGCAGTGTCATACAGCCTGCACTGCACTAGTGACCAAACTACTTCTTCCGGGGTTGCATTCCAACCTGTCCACCAGACTTTTCAGCATCAGAATTTCACCAACTGCACCTCTCAAGTTTCTTACATGACAATCAGAGACAAAAGCTGCAGGAAAAGTGCAAGGGCTCTGTGTACATTCATAGCTGTGGAGATTCTCAGAGATGACTTGAATGGTGATCTGGAGCATGTCACTCACCTACAGCAGGATGCTTGATGTCAGAATTTGCAAGCTGCATTCTGGCCTTTGTAAGAGCATACTCCTTTTCCAGATCTTGAAGGTCAATGGCACGTTGTGGCTTTGTATCACCTCTCTCAAGACCTGTTGTTGCTGATCATTCAGAAGGAAGACACAATGCTATCAGATGCACACAATGCCACTACAATCTGAGATCTGCCAACACCTCAGAGCAGCCCACATGATCTTCCAGGTGCCATCATGTGCTTCCCTGTGAGATCATCAATTGGGATTCATACACAGGTGCACTGACCTGAATTTGATGAAGATAAACGCTGTCGTTTACTGGGGACAAGCCACTCACAAGCACGAGATGGCAGATGAAACCATGCATTTGCTGGATCCACCAGCTGCAATGCATTAATGGATGCTCCCAAGCCTCTCAACTCCTCTGGTAAGGCAGGCTCTCTTGACTCCTCACGCAGTCGAACAGTGTAGCGGTACATGTAGGCAGCAGCACGTCGCCAATTATGCCGGTACATGTGGAGACTGTACAACAGCTTGTAGGGGGTTGGTTTGGCACTCACATCTGAATTTTCAGCCTGCAACCCTTTCAAAAGTTTAATATTGGCACTTGTCCACCCTTTTCATGTACATTTCTTGCATGCAAGAAGTCTAAAATAGCATGAAGAAAGCATACACACCTTCCACAAAAGCTCTTGGTCCACCTTCTCCAGAAGTCCAGCATAAGGCAACTCTTGGCCACAAAGAACCTGCAATGAGACTCCAGCAGTCATATTAGAAGAAAGTCAGAAGTATTACTTACAGCAATTTTAGAAGGCATGGGGATCTAAAAGGACTAAAAGGTTGAGATAGATTGCGGTGGAATAACCTGAGTGACTTTTCGTTCACAAAGAACAGAGATAAAGCGGCGCATGTAACTGGTCTTGCTCTCCTCATCAGGGTTGGAGATGATAGCACAGTAGGCATCACTATACAGTTCCATGTCCAGAGAAAACTTGCAGATGTTGCCCCAAAGGCGGCCTTTGATGGCTGCACTCAGGTTGCTTGGATTCATATCATCTAAGTTGTCACTAACTGAGACTCCTACTGCCTCATCTACTTGTTCCAGAGCTGCATGTGCAAACTGTCGGGCACCTTCACTCAATTTGTATTGCTCAAAGATCTGCATCACCCATTCAAAGTAACGCAACCTCCATGCTGCTGCTGCACCTCGACCTGCCACATGCAATTATGAGCACACAATGATCTGAGAGGAAAAACTAGAACTGGAGAAGCTCTAGGGTAAACATCATATACTGACTTAGGCCAGCTAAGAATGATGATGTGGTAAAGGAAATACCTGGCAGATTCTGCTTGTAGCCAGTTCCCAAGAAAAGAGTCTGTAATGCTTCATTTGCCTCCCCACCTGATGCAGCCCTGTGCAGATCACTCACCAGAAGGGTAAGTGCTTTGTAGGTCTCATCCACAGGCCAACATCAATGATAATGTACACAGTAGCCAATACAATGAGTATGATTGTGGACAGAATTCAGGAGTTACAACACATATTCTCAAATTTCAACTTGTTACATCAACTACAGAGGAATCAGAGACAAACTGGAAGAAGCAGCGAATGGCCTCCCCAATGCGCTTTTCTTTTTCACTATTTTGAAGCCCAGTGCAAGCACATGCCAGAAGACAGAAGCCAAGTAAATGCAATCGTGCACACCAATGTCCATCCACTGTCCTCACACCCTCTGAAAGTGTTTGCTGAGAAGAAAAGTGTTCGATGGCCATCAAGAAGCTCTGTCCATCAAACAGACCCCACAGATCTAGACAATAAGGTTTCTGAAACACAAGCAGATCTCCATATCCAAAAAAATCCACAGGATGTTTTCCTACTTCAAACCAGATTACCTCAAGGTTGCCATACTGTCCGTACTGCAACAGAATGTTGGAGAGTGAGATGGCTCGCCCAGAAAATGACAGGGGATGGTCCCCATCCTCTCCCAACAGCAACCAGCTGATATACTGAGAAGCATACAGAAGCAGTCTTTCTGGATTGGGTACAGCTTCTTGTGTTGGACTGGGGTCAACCTTTGCCAACTCCAGAAATGATGGTATTAGGAGTTCAGCTAGGGTTAAGTCACCAGTCCCAAGTCTTCCACTTCCAGACCTGCTATTATTGCCATCTGTAGTGACAAAAAAAATGGGTCCCATCAAAACAGAGAGAGAAGCTTCTTCTCAAAGGTATCTAGAGAGCACATTAACCCATTGAGTTTGTCAAAAGATGGTCCTTACCAAGGCGCAGCGATGAAAGTTGGGAGCTGAAGTCCTCAGGTGGGGGCACTTCTGCAAAAGTGACTGTGAGCCAATGAAGAAGCAAGCTAACAGCCATTGTCTCCTGAACCTGAGGAATCAGATGCAGCTGGATTGTGGACACCTCGTTTGAACTGAGCACCACCTGCTCATCCACCATTGATGCATCATTTAGCAGTAATGATACAAAAACAAAGGGTTAAAATTGGTTACCAAAAGTTTGTACTCAAGAGTTGAAGACTCACCTCACTTCGAAGTTTGACAATGTAGCTTAGCAGCAGTAGAAGGTTTCGTGCAGCCTCAAAGTGAGCCCAGGCAAGTTGGGATGTTGCTTGTGCCAGCAATTTTTTGTGAGCACTGCTTATAACCCCTGCACTAGACCTAGATGCAAGATCCAAGGGTTTCACAGTCAAGACAAGCAAGTTCGCATACTTTCTTATTACACGCAAAAGCCTCCCCCACCCGCCTGCTTTCCCCTGCAGTGTTTGGAGAGATTGTGTTATGCGAAATGCAAAAGTTCGCTGCCGCTGGTGCTGCTCTTGCTCCTTAGCCCGTACGTCATCCACTCCAATATGGGCTATTTCTGAAGATGCATGTATGGAAGTGAAACCAATGTCAAGGATGCGCACAAGGTTGGCCAATAGTGCAGGCACTGGGTGGTCCACAGGCTGGAGCAGCAGCTCATACAGGACAGCCAGTGGTAATCCACCCAAGTGTTTTGCGACACTATCTGTGCATTGCAGCAGCCCTGTCAAGAGGCCTGCCTCCTCCAAGTCATCAACCTTCCACTCCATTGGGAGTGTTAGTTGACCTGAAGTGCTCTCTCCTCCTGAAGATTTATGACACAGCGCCAATTGTCAGCTGCAAGCCACTCCTAAGTTTTTCTCTGGTTATCTTGCAGGTCACCTCACAAAAAAGCTGTCAATGGATACTCAACACATCAGCAGGCATGCCCAAGTCAGACATCAAGCAAAGGAAATGGAAGACTAACCTGGGAGAAAATACTCCACACTACTGAGTGAGCGGATGACAGACACAGAGTTGCTTCGGATCAGACCCACACTGCCAGTTCCTGAATGAAATACCAAACCATAAGGAGTGCTATTCTGCTCCCAAGCTTCCTGGTAGTCATTGCTGAAGCACTTCCACTCATGCAACACCATGGCATAACTGCTGCTGGCATTCTGAATGACAGACCCAACTTGCATTAGTAGGCCAATTAAGTAAAAATGGATAGATTTGGATCCTGCCAATTCAGCACAAATATTTGATTCTGGTGTGAGATCCCCAACCCAAGGAAAAAGCTCTGAAGTGGCATTCCCAATGCAACAAGTGTCATGGCACAACAACCCCAAAATACTATTGCATCACACCTGAGACTCGACAGCAGAAACAATGTGATTCCGTAAACCATCTAGGGATATGGAAGCCAGATCAGAAGCACTGAGTGGTCGGTTTCGGAGGTGCAAGGCATGCTGAAGAGCAGCACGCTGCCGCACCCCTGGCTGCAGAAGTCTCCGTAAATACACATCTGCTAGCTTTGCTCCCTGATAGGAATCCCACAAGTTATGTATCAGGATGCTGGCAGGTAACCAATAACAAAATCTAAATAGGCACAATAGTGAAGACATCAATGCTTCAGACAGAATGCAAGTGAAGCAGAAGGTAACAAATGAACTTACCACTGAAACTCCAGCAAAAGGACTAACAGCAAAGAGAAGGTCATCCCATTCATGAACTGATCCTTGCAACAGCTGTTCTGCAACAAATTTCTCTTGTAACCTGCACAAGTGTATGTCTTGTTCCCTGGCAACCAATCCAAAGCCAACTGCAATAAAATGAGAGATAATAAAAAGATATACAAATTGCCCAGTCCCCTTGACTTGGTCTTGAAATCAAATATACAAACCAACACAACAAAGTAGACCTTAATCTGTAAGAGGAGAATCAATATCACTTCAGAGCTCAGAGAGTACCTTTCCAAGTTTGCATGAAACAACTCATGACCTTTTGATGTTCTTTGAAGAATCCAGAGGTCATGCTGTAGCAGCTTCAGATCAAGTACTGTCCCCTGTATAACCAACCAAAGCTCTAAGATTTTCTCATCGTGGCAGAACTCAAACCAATGGCAGCAACAACAATAACAAAAACTGTGCAGTTTCAGACATATAATACATCATATGAGCACCACTGTGCAGTCAATATGGGAACAAAAGCTCAAACAGACTGAAAAGGAAAGATTGTGTCTAGACCTTATTTACAGAGAATGTGTGCTCTACTGTCAGCTGGCCAGGTTGATGGCCTCCATCACCTTGAGCCAGTGTCAAATTACAAATGATGATTGTTTGAGTGGCAGCCTTCATCCACAGGCAAGAACTGTCAGTGAATTTGAGACAAATACTTCCAGGACCTTGCAAACAAAAATTTTACACAACCTGCAAAGGAAGTAATCATGTCTCCAACAGCCATACCGAGGAGCTGTCACAGAGCAATGCAACCCGGACAACTGCTAGTGTGCCTCCTTCTTCCACCCACATCAGACGTACTTCATAACCTGGACACATCAGCACATCCACAATAGCTTACTAAGAGCAGTAAGCCCTCATAACCAAGGGAGACAAACACCCTGCTCATAAGGGATCCACAGTATCTAATACCATCCTGACCATAAGAGCACAATGAAATAGGAACATAGAGCAGACATGGAGAAAGAGACCTGCCTTCAAGTTCAAGCAAAGAGGAGAGAGAGTAATTCAGCAGACGGTGACGAGTGAGTAGATCCCACACCCGTAGTGTCCCATCTTCAAGAAATGCAAAGAGCACTGTTGAACCATTCATACTCCGCACAACCAAGCTTTTCACGGGGCCTGCATTTTTCCCCCTGCTTGGACTCCACAGGCACATGTAAGCCAAACATAGGATAACTATCACAAACACAGGCAACCTTATTTGATACAGCAGAGCTTTGAAGAGTACACCACACAAACCTGAAAGCAAAACCCCACAACCGGCTGAGACCAGCATCCCCATCCTTGAGTTCAAACACAAATGCTGCCAAACCAGGCATGAGAATAATGCAGATTAGCAAACAGAAATGATGTATCAATAGAGGCATATGCCAGCTCTTGAATTTCTCAGTGAAGGATTTGAGATCTGGGTAGGGATGACATCACATGATACAGGCCTTTTGATCTGCTAAGGTTTCTGAAATTTAGATGAAGCTTTCACAGTTCAGAAAGTGGGTTAAGATAGATGATAAGAGCATACACCTCTAGATAATGACATGCAAACATGTACTCTTCTTGAGCATCTTGTCTAAACATCCAACAAGTTGTAGCACTATACCTGGTGGTGAAGTATGAGAAGAGGTGCCAAGGGAGATGCAGATGATGGAGCCAGATTGACCGCCAAGACACAGCATTTCTGGTGTAGCAGCAAAAGTAGTTATAGATTGCAGCCGAGGCAGTTCCCCATGCACCTCATGCTGCTGAGGCTCACCACACAGCATCCAACTACCAGCTGCCCCCAAAAGTCTCATACGATATACAACACCTCTAACTGTAACCACCCACACGATATACCCACTCTTTCCTGCCACCAGAGAGGGGATAACACAAGCAAATGGAGAAAGTTCATCATCAAATAGCACATGCAGCCCATTTCTGTGGGCATTATGGTGACTTGACAGCTCCATTAGCTCCAAGACTTTTGGTGATGCTCCATGAATCCGCCTGGCAAGAAGGATAATCTCGGTGAACTCAGGCAAAATTCAGATAAAAAAAGGGATAAATTGCACATTGAGAATCTGGGATCAGAGTGCATGTGATTTCTTTCCGGATGAATTTGCTGTTTAATTCTAGACAAAATGTCATGCTGAAAGATAGGAGAACCTTCAAATTGAACAATTCATCTTCTGAATTAAAATATGACAGCAAAAGCTCTTCACTTCATGGAAATGTCATCTTCACTTCACAGCATATTTAGCTCAAAGCTTTGTCTTCATTCTGCCAAACTCATCAACAAAATTGTCATGCCCTAAACTGTCACTCAAGAGTAGAGAATTGATGACCTTCGTCCCTGATTTTTCCCAGTGTCACTTTGTGAAGGTGCTCCCGCATTAGGGTTAGCACCCTAAACCCTAAACCCTAAACCTTATTCCCAAGAAATCAATTCCTTGCAACCAAAGACGTTTGACAATACACCTACGATTTCAGTGCGCACTCCTGAAACCAGATATCCCTCCGGGAATAGCACGCAGGGAATCAATCAACACGGTGCGCATGCGTGACCGAATGATATCAAAATTCGGCCTCATTGAACTCAGGACTGCGAACAAGAAGAAGAGTCCATAGTCCATACCAATCAGACACAATGAAAAACAGATTTTATTCACATTCTGCAACTCACCACACCACACTGTCGTGCGCCGCTTGAAGAGAGGAAGAAGTGCCATCTTCCCACACGGAACCGCCACCGGCAACGTTGTCAGAGGCGGGGCAGCAGGAGGCGACAACATCAGCAGCGTCGGAAGAAGAAGAAGAAGAAGAGGAAGAAGAAGAAGGCAACGTGATATCGGTCCATTGCACGGCATCACTGTGGAGGAGAGGAACCTCCATACCACACGGGTATGTATACAGCACGGTTTTCCCCGACTCTGCTCCGAGCTCCCGGCTCCTTTACTCCTCAAGAAAAGAACACAGAAAACAGAATCATGCGCTACAAAAACAAAAAACAAAAAACAAAAAAAGTTAAGAACGAAGCGGGGGAGCGTTACGAGAAAGGAAAGAACGCCTGTTCTTTTTACTGGATTCAAAGCTCATTGCAACGACGAGAAGGAGAAGGAAGAGAAGCAGGGCAGGACGAGGTGCAAAAAAGAGCAACAACAACGCCAGAGTCCGCAGCGAAGGCAAAACCAACAACACAGGAGCACCTATTCCCGCGCCGCGCATGGAATTTCGAAAGAGACGCAGTTTCCAAGTGGGAACAGGGACATGTATAAAATGTTAGCTAATATTAAATATGACATATTTATTTGCTTATGTCATAATTGGTGTTAAAGTGAATATTAAGAAAATGTTAAGAACATGCTAACTTAAACATTTAATTTTCAAATATTTAAAATGTTAAGTTTCAATTAAAATTCATAATGTCAAATAACAACTTATGAAAATTAAATCCTAAACTTCACTTTCTTTGTCTAAACATAATTGTGTTATGCTAGTACTTTGTAGCAATATTTTCCCCTAAAGTTTTAGTGTCATTTTGTGTGTGTGAACAACTTCAATTTATGATAGGTACCATCATAACTGATGGTAGGACATTGAAAAATAATTAAAAACTAAAAAAAATGTTAGGGGTCTTTTACCACTACCATGAAAGTTCATCTCATGTTTCATACTTTACCATGCATTTCAATGTAAGGTAATGCCTTGGCAACATGGGGTTACACCCTATGAACCCAAAGGTGGAGCCCAAGGTCTTTAAAACAGTTAAATGAAAATTTGTGAAACTATAAAATTGAAGTGTTAAAAACTTTATATCTCAAGCTACAATTTGAATAATTTCATTCTTCATATGGTAATGTCATAATAGATCATTGAAATAATAATAATTTCAAATGTCTAAAACAATTTTTTTTGAAAAAATAAAACTAAATATATTCATTTTGTCAACATGGAAATTGACCTTGGTTCATGGTATAATATTTAACTTTAATCAAGGTTGGATATTGTGTTTTCAATAGTATTAATGACAAGTATACCCATTTGATTTAAAATAAAAAGAGTTAGATTTTTACAATTTGAAATATTTGTTTCTCTGTTAGTTGTGCACATGCCAACAAATAAATACCATTTCTTTCTCTTACTTCGTCCACAATTGGAAACAATGGACCCAAAGGCACGATGATGAAACTATAATTTCTTGATTTGCTATGATTATAGCAATGGCTAGTGGTATGGGTTATCAACTACATTATTATCCCCCACCCCTAAAAGTTCTTCCTCACTTGCTATGTTTTTTTAAACTTGTCATATGCATCCACTAACTAATGGGATCTTTAAATTGTTGCCCCAACAATGCAATGGTGACATTTAGACTCCATAGCCACAACAAGTCAATCATGAAAATAGGTGGACAAGGAGGAGGAAGGAATTTAACATTTGGTTGTTTAATTTGGTTTCTTTTTTTAACAAATGAATTGAGTTTCTTTTCTTTAATTATGATATGGATGGTAAATTATGATCAAAGTCATCAGATATCACAACTTGTTAGTTGGGTTTCTTGGGAAGGGCTATAGTTGGAACTTTCATTCTTCTTTGGAAAGTATTTGTGCACACCTTCACATGTAAGTGTTTTGTGTATTCAACTCTATGTTGAAAAGACTTTGAAGTTAATATAACATTTTACTATGCTAAAACTTGGTATATATAACTATATATATAATCTTTTACAACGCATTGGATTACATGATTGGTAATCATTATGAACTTATTGTTTTTACATTAATCTTTTTCAATGTTGTGATTGCAAAGGACATTAGTGATTAGGCCTTCATTATTATAGTCATTGTGGACATAGTCATCGAAGACATGGTCAACGGTTAGATGGACCATCTTGAGTTGTTGGATTGGTATACCTACATAATCAATTTGTTCAACTTACCTTAGCTTACTTAAGAGCTACCAAGGGGTTTACAAGGGTCTAAATAAAATTGTCAATAAGATAATATATAATTAAATGTTCCATTGAAAGTTAAACCAAATTTAGAAGGTAAGGTGTACTTAAAAACCTATTACCACCATGAAAGAAAATATGTATTGGAAATCATGATCCAAAAGGGTGAAAACACAATTAGAGGAGCCAAGGGTGCCAAGGTAAAAGTCTTTTTCCAAGGACTCCACATGACATGTGTTTTTGTGTTAGTTTATAACTTTCAAATTTATATTTTCAGTACCTCTTTTAAACTACATTTTAAATATAAATATGTTTTGACTACACATGATTTTATATCATGTAGATTATGCATTCATGCCCTATATCACATAAACATGAATGACTTTTATTAAATGCACATTTTCAAAATCCATAAATTTCAAGGTCAAAAATACTTTTGAACAAAATGTGCTCAAATCGGTTATTAAAAGAATTTTCACTAGTTCAAGTATTTTTTCCTTTCTAATCATCAATGTTAAAATCCATTTCAATTTTTAAAAATAATGATGCACACTTGGTAGGAAAAAAAATGTTTGAAAAAAACAAGGATTATCCACCATTGACGTTTGAGTGCTTTGAACATATAAAAACATTTTTAATTTGTGTCAAGCTTTGAACATGTAAAATTTGCAATTAATGGAATATATATATATATATAATAACAATCCAAATTATTATGTATGCTTCACTTGTGATATTTGAAACATACATAAATGTTGTTTTAAGGAGTGTCCATTCAATTGGGTGGTTCTTTTGACTATGTTTTTACCCAAAAGCCATAAATCATTTCCAAGCCCAACACTTCTACATAAAAATGCAAAAAATAACACTATGCACAAAACACAAAAAACTTGCATATAACAATAGAGTGTGTTAGAATTTGAAATCACCAAAGTGATTTAAGATTACACAAATTGGGATTATATCTCATTCACAAAATATCTCAAACCTTGTATCCACTTAAACCAATTCAAAATAAAATCTCAAACAACTAAGTGAATCCAATTTATTTTTAATTAATTAGGACCCAGCTAAACAATTAAATTAACACACCTGACAATTATCATGCACTCCTATGTTGACATTTATAATTATCATAATCACCACACATACAAAACACAAGACGAAAATGCCTTGAATAATAAACCTTGTCCAAACCACCTCCCTATCTAAGGTTAATGTCCCCCTAAGCTACATAACAATGTTGGATTACATAATGGAAATTCACCATGGATGAACATTATGGTTTTGAGGTGAAAATACCAATAGGCTAAGTGGAAATATGAACCCCATCATTGGTTGGTTAACTACACTCCTTCAAATTAATGAGATGTGAATCACCATGACAAAAACCCTAAGGTTAATTATATTATCCAACCTTAGGAACTTGAGTACATTTGGTGCACCAAAGCAAAATCGTTTGTTGATTGACATTTCTTTCAAGGGTGGCATAAGACATCACATATGCCAACCTTGGGAACATTGATACCAAATCAACATAGTGGCAATTTTTGAAAATTATTCACATAACATATATCGTAGGCTACTAAGAACCACCATTAAAAACAAATTAGTTCGACCATTCACATTGGGAATATGACATGGCACACAAATTATGCACGTGGTCTTCCATGTTTGACCACCTCAACCTTCCAATAATAATATTATGAAAGGAAAACTTTCCACATATAAAAAATAATATGTTTTGAAATCACATCCAAAGTAGTTAGTGTTGTTGATTGTTGTTCGTACGCATAATCCCTTAACTCAAATCTATAGATGTGAAGCCAATAACCATCTCCACAAATATAGGCATAAAAACGTATTGGAACAAGGTAGTTCATTGTTCACATGTTTCCATTCAAACATTAAAATCATCCAAATTAATTATCGCAATTTTATCTCATCAAATTGAAGCTCTCAAGTTCATTGCTAAATAATAAAAGATATGGTGGGGAAAAAAAAGGCTTGCTAATTACATTTATACACCATAGCTAACCATGGTAGTTGCAAATCATAGTTTTGCATATATGGCCTTTTTGGAGTCCATATTTTCATAAACTTTATTTCACCATTTACACGATCCATTCAATTAACCTATTTGCCTCATGATGGTTTCATGAAGTAGTATGATGACCAATGAATGCCTATTCACACAACTCTTGTAATTTTCATAGAATCTCTATTTTAGTTGGTGAATACTTCGATTAAAGCTCAAAATTTATTAAACAATTTATCCAAAATTGAATAGGTAATGTTTTCATTATTATGATCTAGCAATGGCACCAAATTTAACCACTTCAAAATATATTCGATCAAGACCAAAACATATTAATTATATTAGACAATCAAATTAAATGGGTGAGCAAACTCCAAATTGTAATGATATCCAAATCCTATGATGGGCAATGGTTGTAAATGCATTGAATGATGTGTGCATTCAATCACACACCACACACCAAAACATAATTGTTGAACTTGTAATTATATCCTTTGCCATTAATACTGAACTTGGAACAAACTATAAATTTGATGAACTCCACAATGACTAAACTCCTTGTGAGCATGTTGCACAAGGCCCTCATGTTTCTTTGGGCAAAACATCACCCACATTCATCCATCCATCCACACCTGAAAAAAGAAATCAGTTTTCCATTATTTGAAAATCATTTAGCCCTATGCACAACACAACCTTGTTCTTTAGGTGTTAATCCAATCGAAATTTCATTTGTTTACAAATATGTAATGATAGGTGCATCATCATGTAAATCCAAGGCACCATCACATTTTGATTCAATTTCTACATCACAAGAATCCCCAATACTCATATCAATTTGCATCCTTAAAACACCCCAACAAGGTACATTATAAGTATGTAAAAACATGTCATTCCGTATTTGCTTCCAAATCTACATCCCCATGCCAATGAATCTTTGTAGTATCTTGCTAACTAAAACTTGGGTTTTGATTCAAGCCATCAACATCTTGATTAATCCTACCAACTTTATGGCAAACATCAAAATCGTATTCACATAAAAGAAGGGCCCATTTAGCCAACTTTCTTATGAATT
>Ga0209208_10007059_pt1 | contig 15368 bp, 10 predicted proteins | sample S1TSphfallax_3_FD_187694 | JGI IMG/M metagenome (GOLD analysis project Ga0209208, IMG submission 187694) | Host-associated microbial communities from peat moss isolated from Minnesota, USA - S1T2_Fd - Sphagnum fallax MG (SPAdes) (version 2) | ecosystem: Host-associated > Plants > Peat moss >...
ACATTCTTTACCCGCAAATGTTTACCAAATTACACTGTTTACCAATTAAAATTCTATAAAATTCTTTAAAATTCTTGCTTCTTTGGGCTTCCATAACATTCTCGCACCAAGAATGTCATAACTATGCCTTTGGATTCACAATTGAGTCCATCAAAGAACTTGGGGGTGAATCAAGTAAGGTAGGTGGGTGGGTGGGTAGGTGGGTAGGTGGGCAAGTTGTAATAAGAAAATAAATGGGTGGATAAATGGGTAGGTAGGTATGTTGTAATAGGTAGGTAAGTAAGTGGGTGGGTGGGTCGGTAAATAGGTAAGTAGGTATGTTGTAATAGGTCAGTTGGTGGGTAGGTATGTATGAAGTAATAACATTAACCATCTTAACTAAATGTCCTATTTGACTAAAATTCCATCAAGGCCATTTTGACTAAATGTCTCATGTGTTTATTTCCAACTTGATTAGATATTCCATTTGATTAAGTGTCATTGGCAATTTTGACCAAGGTTGTCAACTTTTTGTCCAATTTGACTAGATGTCAAAGTTAACAAATAGTCAAACATGTCATTTCAACCATGTTGACTGGTCAAAAGGTACACATGTCATTCAAGCCTATAACCTTTATTCAAAATGTACATGTTACTAAGAAAAAAAACCAAGCAATCAACTTGGACCGTTTGAAAAACCAAAATTCTAGTAGTGTTCCCAACACCCATAAATCCTTTTTGGTGTTTTTGATCCCACAAATTGCCAAGGATGTATAACCCAACTTGTCATAACATCACCCTTTTTTTGCATTAACATGGCAATCTTAATGCAAGATGCAATTTATGAAGAATTTGGGTGGGTGTGATTTGGTAAACTATTTTTATTCTGCCATGGCCAAATTTAAAATCCACGAGAAGTTGATTAATGTCCATGATTGGCCTTAATATTTACCTACATGTTCCTTTAGATATGCCTAACATGATGGTGGTGTTAATTCAAAACCCCATGGTTCAATCCCATTCGTCCACATTTAATTCCTCCATATTGGATGAATTGGAATCCCAAATCATCCATTGGCCCACATTTTGAAATGCATGAAACTAAGGAAAACTGAAAAAGTAGGGAAAGATGCACATGGAAGCCCAACAATATAAACCATAGCCAAAGGTAGGTGGTGACCATGATTGATGCGCTCCCAAACTCCTTATTAAACTCAAACATGAGTTTGAGGTGAAAACAACGAAAGAACAAGGAGTCGAAGCACGTTCCCTGGCTCGTAGCACTTTGGGGGTAGAGGGGCGTGTTGGAGCTCCAGGATGGGACTAGGAAGAATGACAAGCAACTTATTCACTCACACGAATCTACACAAACCAAACAACAAGTTGATTAGTGCATAGTTTGAGCACTTTTGGTGCTAGGACGAGCCATGGGCAAACTCAGATTCACAAGACTCACCACAGCCTGGACTTGGGGGACGCCACCACCTTCCCCCTTATAGTATACTTTGTGCCTCTCCACGAGGCCCACATCCAAATGGCATTTTGTCCCGAGATTCCCAAGTGGGAGTCCCGAAATTACCAAAGTTAGGACTCCCACAACTTTGGGGCCCCATAAGTTTGCGTGCAAACCTCCAATCAAGATGAAGTCTGAAGTAAAGTTGTAGCCCTCGTTGAGAGCTTTGCAACAATATGTTGCACGTCACATGCACGCAAGGAAATTGCCAATTTGACTTTCGACCATTCTTTTGGCCATAACTTGTGTTCTAGATGTCCAAATGGGTCATGCAAACCCATTTTAGACATCTACGTTTCAATAGATTTTCAATGGTACAAAGAACTCCTCAATCCATTAAGTTTTGGCCCTTGCAATTGCCGTTTAAAAATTCGGGAGTCCACTGGGACTCTAAGTCCCAAGGTGGAAGCTCCCTTGGGGGTGTGAAGGTTCATTCCCTTACACTTTCTTTCACTTTTGGGCTTCCTTTCTTGGCCCGCAACCTTGCAAGCCCTTGCCTTGGTCATGAGCCCAAGGTTAAGGTTGCAACAACGACAAACCACACATAAATGCCATCCATAAATGTCATCCTATATTTAATATATCATCCACCAAGCACGGGGGTGACTTAGGGATGAATTCATATGTTTGTTTGATCACCTCCAATGGTGTTAGGTAAGTCCACATCCACAAAAACCAATGGGCTTGTGAACCAATTATAATAGGATCCAATTACACCAATTCGTTGATCCAAGATACATATATTGCCATCCAACCAAAATAGCTAGCCAAGAATCTCCCAATGGTGGGCCATTCTCCAACAAGTATGCACAAAGGTGCATATGGGAGGTTTGTAAATATTATAAAAATTGAGTCAACTTTTTTAATAATGTCGATTTAGGGTTTGAAAGTCCTTGGCTAATGTCAGCCTATGAAAAGCCCTAGCATGACCATTTTGAAATGACCAAATCAATTGGTTTAATCCAATTCAAATTCAACATCCCCAGTAATGTGATGTTCGATAAGGAATGTTAATAATTTGCATAATTAATGTTGGCAACAAAATAGGATGTTGTTGCAACATCATGACATGACAAATGGATGCTTGCCTAGTTTGTGGATATCATTCCACATAGTGGTATCAATGTATTGGGATCCCCAATTGCAATATTAAAACTAATTTAAAATTAATGCCTCCAAATAACTTTAGTATGCACATCCCATCTTTGGGAGTATGCCATTGAATAACCCTAATGTCCAACGGGCTCAATCATTACAACAAAAGGTGTCTCTGTACACCAAGTGCTTTCATTGGATTTTGAATGAATTCTTTGGTTATAGTGAACAAAGACCAATGAAGAAGTAGTGAATTCACTGGTCTAGTGAATCGGGACTAATGAACTACACCCACATTTTGTAGTAGTGAATCCTAACGGCCCATTACCAACATCCTTAAGTAATTATGGGTTTGGTGACAATAAAATTGTTAAACTTGATGAATGTTATGATTGGCCAATGTTTGGTCTTTAATCAATGTGCCCCATGGTGGTTTGGGATCTAATGTGGAATTTTAAATGAATGGGATCCATTTGACCTTGACATTGCCAATTCATCACCCAAAGGTTCATTTTGATCATGGATGTTACCCTCCAATAAATCAAACCCATGTGAAAGGCTTGAAAATTTAGTCAACATTGTCAACTTGTTGGATTTTCATGTTCACCCCCCAATAAATTTCATTGGTAGTGAAGTTTTATGGCTAGCTCTCATTTACTATCTCGATGGGTAGTAAGCAATTTCTTCCCAAAAAACCAAAATAACCCCTAGGGGTACAACACTAATCCCCAAACCAATATGTCATAAAATGTAACATGTGTAACTATTGTTTGGGTTCACACTATGATATAATATGTTGATTCATCAAGATTAATCTGGATCACAATTTTTTGTTTAGTTATTCATTGAACCTTTTTTAATCAGCCCATAGATGTCAAAATTTGGTATGGGCATGGCTAGAAATCAACATTGGTCAATCCAAGATCATCTATTAATGCCTAGGACAACATCAAAAGTTTAGCATTTGAGTCTAACAAAACCTTGTGGGGTTAGAATTAACATGTCAACACCCCCTTCACTTGGAAAACTCCATCCTTGTTATGCACCACCACCGCACTTGGAATAACCCATGTTTGGTCAATGGCAAAATATGTAAGAAGGTCTTGAAGTTTGGCAACATCACCATGCCAAGATTATAGGTGAACCTTGGGCACCTCTATATCGTTGGCCTCAATAATATGTTGGGAAAACCTAGTCGGTTTTAATGGGTTTTCCAACATAGCCACCATATATAATGTTCCCCCACTCTCACATAATGTGGCCACCATGTGAAACATGACCACTAGTTGAATACCAAAATTGGCCATTGCTTCAATGAAATACAATAATGCTTAGTACATTGCCTTTGCCACCCCCAACAAATTATTTGGTGCCTTGGTTCCAAGAATGGAACTAAGGGCCTCCTTCAATGTAGTTGGCACAACATTGGATATCAACGTTACCATAAGGTTGGGAATTGTGTTCATTAACACAAACAATTATGGGAGATGAACTTGGCACTGAACCTCAATGTGTTTAAGGTCCAACTTTTCATCAACACGTCGAGGTTCTAAGGCTTGAATATTCATTCTTCCCATTAGTGTGGTTGTAAAAAACATCTCGATTATTTTGGAAACCTTAAATTGGTTCCCATTATCATGGCCTCCTAAAAGACCCAACATGACTTTGTTTGGGGCCACTAAATTAAAAAAATTGGCTTTGCAAAAATATCTTGGGTCAACATGTAAATTTGAAAACAAGGTGTTTTTTTTATTATTTGCCTTCCCTAACCTAGATGCATTGGATTTCACCTAGGTTGCCATGCTCATAAATGTGGCCTCCAATTGTGCAAATTTGGCTTCCATGGTGTTGGATTGTCTTAAAGCTAGTTTTTTGACCAACCCCTTGTTGACTGCATTTTTCCATTTCTAAAATTTTAACTTTTTCTACAACCTTGACCCTTATCAACATAAGTGGTATATGACTAGCCTTGTTGTGACTTTAGATGTAATGACTTTTGGTGAATCAAAAGATATGACTCATTTGTAATAAGCAGGAATCTAGGCCTAAAACATATAATGCGAAACAATACCAAACCATGTGCAAAAGAAATTTGCATAAAAACATTATAAACTTGCAAAGTAGAAAACGACTATGTTTTAGAATTTCAAATCATCAAAAGTGATTCAAATGATTTCAAACAACTTGGGATTACCACATATAAAATGTTTAATTTTTTTTCACATTGGAACTGGTTCCAAGCTAACTTACCCAATTTACATATTGTAATAAGATGTAAAGATGTAACCAATAGAAAATTCCTAACAAAATCAAAACTTCACAATTTGAAAACATGAAAAAAAATCGAATAAAAAACCCTAACATAAAAATCATTTAATTGTCTTCATGAACACCCAATATGTATAAGGACTTAGATGTTTGGCTAAATGCCATGCCACAAAAAACTACAAACTTTACACACCTACACATTCCAAAGGATATTCACAAAATGTCACATTGACCCACAAATTGTATTTTGGACATTTGGACATTTTTGTATTTGACTTCATCCACAAATTCAATATCCAACTCCTTTATCAAATTATATTCAACCTCGCATACACATGCCAAATCTACATGTTTCATGCAAACAACACAAGGATTGGTTAACTAGTTTTTGTTCACAAAAATATCCAAATTGTCAATTTGGAACCGACATCTTCAAAGTGTTGTGAGATTTTTGACAATAATATGTAGTTTCATGACAAGACTTGAAGAACCCATCAAGAACTTGTTGAAAGCTCACAAAATCACAAAAGAATTAGATAAAGGGGATGGGTCAGAGGTGAAAAAATAGAAAAATGGTAGAGAGATGGAAGGCCAAAGGTTCAATGATAGTTAACAAAGTTCATAGCTCACAACCCCTAATTTTGGCTTTCATACCACACCCTCTCTCCTTTACACAATTATTTCAAAGTTGAGGCAACAAGGTGAAAAACTAAAAAATGATTAATGAAGTGACATAAATCATAAAAGGTAAGGTCATAAGGTTATAATTTCAAAGCTCTCACAAACCCTATTTCATGCTTCATTTCATTGTATACATAGCACACAAAACATATAAATAATACAACAAGAACACATGACAAAACTCAAAGTCAAAAAACTTCAAAAGTTTAGATAACCCAAAGCACAACCATTGCAAACTACATACATCTAACAAAAGATGAAAAATAGAAAAATCATGAAATCATTTACCTTCTTCTACACATCTTTGACTTTAGACAAAAATGTGAGCTCCACAACTCCAATTGTTAATGAATCGCATTAATGATTAGATTGTAAGACATTTGAAGCTTGAACCTTATTCAAAGGAAAGGAGAAAAGAGACACAATGTCCATAATCAACAATGTTCATAATCAATCTTATATATAAAAGCAATAGTGGTGGTGTCTATCTGTGTGGGCAGTGCCTGAAATATTCTTCTAGTCACTGCCCATTCCCTGTGGAGCTTCCCCAGATGTAACTTCCCCAGATGTAACTGACTCCAGAGAAAAAAGAAATTAGGGGCAGTCTGATTTTTTGAGGCAAAAGATTTGGTAGACTAAAAAAAAATATTTAGGCCTTGGACAGCCTAGAATCATTTTATTATTATTATTTTTTGTATTGACCAAGACTACCTTTTTTTTCTTTTAGCTACTTCCATCCCGATTAAGGGGATGGATGAAATGTCCGTCCGGCTTGATGACGGGATGGATTTAGGGGAAGACCAGAAAAAAAATATTTAGGCCTTGGACAACCCAGAATCAAAATTTTTTTTTTTTTGTATTGACCAAGATTACCTTTTTTTTCTTTTAGCTACTGTCTGTCCCAATTAAGGGGATGGATGAAATGTCCGTCCGGCTTGATGACGGGATGGATTTTGGGGAAGCTTTTTTTCTTTTAGCTACTGTCTGTCCCGATTAAGGGGATAGATGAAACCAAGTTTAAAGAAACCGGGGGACTTCACAGTGGCCGAAGGTCACGAGCACCCACTAGTTACTACAAAAGTGATAAAAGGGGAAAGGCAAGCAAAGTATCTAAAACCTTAAGCCATAACCTAATGTATATCATTCTGGAGTATACTCTTCATGAGGTATTTAGGTTTTTGCCAAATACCCTCCCATCATTTTACTCCCAAGGTCAAATACGGTTTCTTGTTTTTGAAAAATGAAAAGGGCCAGGTATGAGGCAAGGATGGGTACTTGCACAATACTTATCTAGAGTATAAAATAAGGATGGGTCTTTGGGAATTTGACATCCATTGGTTTTACATATGTATATTTGGGTTGATATCCAACAAGGGCTTGAAGAAAATTTTGATACCCACCTCACACTAGTTTATTTCCAAGGTGTGATTTTGAGATCTTGTCTTTTGCATTACAAAATGTATACACATTTGCTGAAGGAATTCAAGTTAAAAAACATAAAATGTAACCAAAAAAAACTTTACTACATGTGCATGTTTTCATGTGTGTCATTTTGTTAGTTTTGATAGTGTTGGCCATCAATTACTAACATATGACAAATGAAACAATTTTCCATTGAGTTCTAGTTCCAGGGCTAACCAAAGCTAATCAAGATGGTTAGCTTTGTTACTATTTTACCAGCCTACTTATTAGCATGCATTAGTCCTAATTTAGGTATAAGACAATTAGATGCATATACTTACATAGTAACCACTTATTGCCCTATTAACTACCTATACAAAACATTTTTTAATAAAATATGTTACAAAGGTGAAAACCAGCATTAATTTAGTTAGGGTCCATCCAGACTTGACTCATAATGCACTTCCAATGAATGGTTGCTTCTGTAATCCAATGAATTGGCTGGTCGAGGGTCGTGTTGTACTACTGGTTGTTAGGTATTTACTACAAATCATTACTTTTTTTTGGTATGGGTTTATTTGTTGTTTGATTTCAATTCATTGTGAACAAGGTTCTAGCATTTTTGTGTTTGAGAAAATTATCTCAAGTTTTGATGTGTGTGATTTTGTTAGTTTCGATAGTGCTGAGGAATCACCACATGATGATCACATCAATCAGATATTGATCAAGAGTCAATATTCAGATGGATACTTTCATGACACTTTGATCATGAGATTCCTCCCTTTTTCTTCATTATAAGTTTCTTCTTCATTTTATGTCCATCATACCTGATTGTCTTACAACAATGATCTCTGTCCTCAATTTCCCCTCTCCAGTGTTTTCTTCACAAATTTATGACCTAACCAAAGTGCTGATCATTTTAACAAAATTTTGTAAAAAATAAGATATGAAAGCTTTAAGTATTAATAATTTTAGTTTCTATATTCTTGACTACCTATTGGAACCCATTATTAAAATATGGAAATTTGAAACTTTTTCTTTTTTCATTGATTTATTTATTTATAGGTCAAAATAATATTTTTTCAGGTCCAATAAATGCAGCATTTCATGCAAAAAAATTCACTGTCTCTCTCCTGCATTTCTATGAGCTTGTTATAACCATAGAGCTGGAGGACTGGACTCCAATCCTCACAAGGCTGCACTGCATCTTCATTATGGGAGTTTTGGTCAGGGTGAACTAATACCCACCAGCATACCATAAGGGATGGATGATGGATGGACAGGAAACACTTTTCCATCAGATTCCAGTTCCCTGGCTAACCATGAAACTTAGGTTAGTTTCTGCTGTTACCACTTACTACCTACTAACAACCCAGTAGCCCTCACCTATATACTAATAATTTACATCCATCTACTTACTTAGAAGCTACATATTACCCTACCTACCTACATAACCCGCCTTTTACACTATAGGATATCAAGGTTAAACCTGACATCAACTCAGTTGGATTCATCTGCAATTGAGTCATAACGGGCTTCCAATGGATGGTTTGCTCTGGTGGCTGTGGGTTCACTCTGGGAGGGTCAGAGTAAACTGACACCCACCAGCATGGTTTTGATGTTCCAGATTTGCATTTTGGTTTCACAAGACCAGTGAGCTGCACCCTTAGCTGCACCTTCAACTTCCGAATTTCATTCCAATGGAAAGCAACTGGACCTTCCAAAGTTGGAGATGCAGCTACTTAATGGAAAGATGCCCTCACAGGAGAATAGTCTCTTTCATATGGCTGCTGACATCACAACTACGCACAGTGTGCATAGTGATACAGCAGCCTAATGGAAAGCCATTGACATAAGGCCTTGTTTCTTGCTGCATGGACAGTAGCATTCCATTTGGAGAGCTGCAAGTGTGTTGCAAAGGGTCTAAAACCTCCAGCCTTGGGTGCACTCAACCCTGGTTTTCCTCAGGTTGAGTCTGGGTCCAACTCTTGAGATAGGGTCCTGAGTCAGGTTTCGTGATGGGTATTGACTCATGTAGAATTGTCAAGCTTGGTTCTTTGAACCAAACCCAGACCCAATCGAAAGACCAGAAGTAACCAAAATTGGTCCTAAGTCACCACAATTCCACCTTGGTTTAAGGTTGCACCTTGTTAACTTAGTTGTGATTCATTTCCTACTGAGTCATACCAGGTTTCCAAAGGAAAGTGAATTTGGTGGGTGCTGGGTCACATAATCCCTTCAGATACACCCACCTTCTGAGCAACTGAGGCTTCAAGACTTGGACTCTTTCATGAGTTTCAAGCTCTATTGTATATTAGATCATGTGATGTAAAAATTGTGTTTTCATCCATTACAATGTAAAATATGCAGCACTAATGTCAAATTCAACATCACATGTTACACAAATGTTAGAGTTTCTCTTGAGTTGGACATTACTACAATATGTGCCATTGTAAAAGCCACATACTTTACATTCTAATCAATGTAAAATTGGTTGAAATTTATTGTCCTTTTTGTGACAAAAGAAATTAGGAAAATTTGGGATAAATGTATTTTTGTGGTCTAAATTCAACTAGTTTTGATATTTTTGGAAAAAATTAACAAATTTTTTATATCGAAAAAAGGGAAAGAAAACCCTAATTGTAGTCAATGTTTTCTTTATTTCCATTTTCTGATGTAGCAACCTTATCCAGTATCCCAAGAAGTTGTCTTTAGCATTAAGCAGCAACAATTTCAAAAACCTGTCCAAACAATGAAATATTGACACAACAACTTGCCCCCGAACTAAAATCTTAGTCAGAAAGTCCCAATTGCAAAAGGATCCCACGATTGTAATGGATGAAACCACAAAGTTTACCTCACAGGCATTATGGGCCATTGCCTTTTTGCTGTAAGAAAAACCATATTCTGTTGGAGTGCAGGCTTTATTTCGGTACTGGTTGGTCAAGTTTGCAAATTGATGGAGAATTGGATCAACATTATTGTCAGGGTTGTTTAAAGGTACACAATTTGCAAGTTCTCCACTGATGCCATCCAACAAACATAAAGCACCCGCACAAAATTTCTAGTGTATCTGGAAGGCAAATTATCAAGCATAATTTTTCCTCTACCAATGGTGGGGCATTTTGGAAAAGGGAATTTCTGGTCTTGTGGGTATTTTGTTTCTTTTCAGTTTGTTATCCACTAGGTATTAGGGGGGAATTTTTTTAAAAAGTTTTTTCTGCCTATGTTTTCTGTTGGTTAAAGGGCAGGGAGCAGGGCATTCCCAAAATAAGTGCCCACCCAAGGTGGAGCTGAGATGCACGTAGTTCTGGAATGCCCTGTTGGTTGGGTATTACCCTACTTGATCAATAGACATGGGGAATAATAAGAAGATTGTAATAGTCATGTTGAGAGGATGGATTATTCCATCTGCACACAATCTGTTGCAACTACTTTCTGCTCATAGAAACAATGTCAGGTTTCCAAGGGAGAGAGAGAGAGAGCAAACATCTTAGGAGAAGGCATTGTCAGGCTTGGCCACCAACAACTTCAGCAACAAAGCATCTTGCTTTTGGTTGGATGGAAATCATATGAATTATTCATCGAGCATCTATGATAATAATATAATCTTTCCAAAACACACACACACACACACACACACACACAAAATAATTTTTTTACTGAAGGCCCCTTCAATGATCACCCTCCCCAAGTATTGATCCCAATGAGATCTTACTTCTAAGGGCCGCTTCACACTACATCCCAGGGCCCGACATCATAAGTACCAAGAAGAGGCAAAGTCCCAAGGAAATCAGGCCCTTGAGGTACAAAATAAACACTATTATTATTGTTGGGAGTTGATGTGCCATAGTGTGAAGGACTTTAGTCCCAAGCCCAAAGCCCTAGTCCCAAGCCAAAGGCTCAAGTCTTGTGAGGATGGCAAAGTCCATTTGTGTGTCCTCCTTATGATGAGAAAAAAGGAAAAAGAAAAGTACTGAAGTCATAACTGGTCTTCTGATGAATGGACCAGATGGAGTCAGTTTTTAAATTATTCTATAATTTAAAGAATAGTCAGGACTTGTCTTTGGAGTTGGGTTTCCATTTTTGCCTTACCCAACTCCTTGCCTAAGTCCCTACACATGGAATCAAGAAGTGTGGTCATGTAGGACTCCCATTCATGGTTGAGACTTGTAAATCGGGCCTTAGTGTGAAGGACTTGGTCTCAATTTGGAGCTCTAGGCCAATCAGGTTGCAACATTGAATTGGGACACATAAATCGGGCCCTAGTGTGAAGCACTCCCTGACTGCAGTTGCAGAATCTATGCCCTTTTTTCACTGGAACCCAAAGTCTTCAATGTGTTTTGAACACATTGATGGCAATGCTTTTTTTCCTGGCATTTTTTCACACATTGGCAAATTATTTTTTCTCAAAATGGCCAAAAAGGATGTTTATTTAGGTTTGACAATCGCCAAATTTAGATTTTTTTCAATTTTAAATCACAACTTTTTTCCAGTAGTTAGCCAAAAATATAGAAGGATGCATAACTTTTTAATAGCCAAATTTGGCTAAATCATCCTATGCATGATCGCCAATTCATCTGCATCACAAAATTGGAAAAAAGAAAAACACTTCCTGTAGATTATCCTGATGCAATGATCATCAGTGGATTTTTTTCCTGACAAATTTTGTCATTTTTCAACCCAAAAAATTGGGATTTTTTTTTCCATAGTGTAAATTTGACCAATTTTGCTAATATTTTGGAAAATTTGGGCAAACTTTAAATATTAAAAAAATTAAAGGAAAAGGAAAGGGGGGGGGGGGAACCTGCTGATTATATGTCTCATCATGTTTGGGACTTAGTTCAGTATGGGGCCTACAAAACAAGCATCCCATTCACCAATCTATCTCTCTGTCATCAAGGGATTCCAAATCTTTTGAATCATATCCAGGCTTTTGAACTATTCTCTAGAAGTGAACCTCATTTCTTGTTTGAGTAGAATTGCCATATCTGTAGAGAAGCAACAAGGCTCTCTCTGATAAACCCACAAAGGAAGGCCCTTTCTGCACAATGCACATTGGCAAAACAAATAATTAATCATTTCAAAAAATCAATTGGACTTTACATGATTTTTACACTAGTCTACTATGATATTGTCCATATGAGTAGTGAAATTATTCAGAACATCATTGCCCCTGATAATTTTTAATGATTTTGAACACTTCAGCTTCTTAAATTTAAATAAATAAATAAATAAATAAAAAGTTTGTCAAATATTGGAAATTTGATTTATTGACTAAACTGACCCTAGGGTAAGCTATAAGCTGACCCTAGATTAGGGTAGTATAAGTAAGCCTAACTTGAATCCAAACACAAGTTCTGAGAGCCTGAGTCACCAACCATTGCTCATGAACTAAAAGCACTCGAGTGACCATTGCCTCACCACCTCCCACACATGGCAGTGCACATGATCATTGGTGGTGTAGAACATGTCCAAAACAACTTCACTGTCGAACATGGTCAAGCACTGAGTGAGTGGTAATCTAGATACAGCAGCTGCAGGGCTAAGTTTGGCTCATTGTGAACAACTCAGATGGAGGTGCCCACTATGTAACTTGAGCCTTATGTAGGGGGCATTATGCTTGTAAGGCCCCTTGACAACTGGGTTTTCCGTCTTTTTACTACCTAGTTCACCAGAGTTTTACACAAGATAAGGTTATACTCCTTGAGTTGAGTTATAGGGAGTTTACAACCATTAAGCACTTGGGAGACATTTCCTAAGTGTATTTTGAGGGCAAGTAAAAACCTTCTTGGTTTTTTCAGTGTAGCAAGAGGACACCTTATAAAGTGTAAAAAGTTGACAAGCCTTTCAAAAAATGCATGTGGAGGCAAGCATTTCATTTCTCAAAAAGCTCTCTCACTTATCACTTTCATTTCAACCCTCTCTACCTTAAGGTGGGTGAAGAGACTCTCCAAATACTCTTCTTTGGGAAGAGGAGGCTCTTATAATAGAGCTCACCTCTGACAAGGTGCAGTAACCTTAGAGCATCTCTTGAGGTGCTGAGTATGTGACCTTGTATTTCCCACATCTAAGTTTTAGTTTTTTAGTTTTTTCCAATCCCATCCATAAAACTAAAACTAGGACTGCAAATAAATAGTTTACCCTAAATCTTAAACCCTAAATTACTAATAGCGACCCACCTGGACCAATGAAACTATCTAGCCAATCAGAAACAAACAGGGAGCAGTCAATAAATATGACTTGATTATACGTATTAGACTCTTTGGAGGGGCCCTGGAAGCTGATCATTTTTCCAGGGTCACATCAGTCTTCCAGTGGATTTACTAGATATGACTCTTGCACCTCATCCATGATTTTAAAGTGCAGGGCCACATACTGAGCACTGGTGGAGATGCTCTATGGGAGAAGAGTCTCTTATTTGGGAAGAGGAGGCTATCATTTAGGAATGCTGACTGAGGCATTTGTCTCTCTCTCTTGCACACCATATATTCGCCAACCAAGTGGCCCCTATGTGAATACGGGACCAATTGGTTAGCTGTGTTGGAGGCCAGAAGAAACAATGGGTGTGTTGCACTGTGGCCTTGCCATTTATACTTAAAAAGTATCTTATGGCAAAAGAAGAATTATGGAAATTCAAATATTTCACCATGCAAAAATATAATCATCAAAAAAATCCTCTAAATGAAACCAAAATCCTTCAAGATTATATCATAACTCTATAACTAATCTCAAATTTTAACACAAACCAAAATACCATCTTTTGAAAATCCTGGTATAAAAATAGACCTATGGACCAAAATCCCTTAAGCTACTATATATTCTATAATGAATCTAAACACAATATCCTTGACTTGGTAGGCAAGGCCAAAAAGTTGAAGGGCCTGCAAGGGGAGAGCTCTCTAGATAATGCAATCCCATGAGGAGCTGCCTGTTGTTGTCTGACCCAGTTACACACTCCTGGCAATATGCACTTTCCCATGTGACACAGAAGGCTTGCCTCTGCTGCTGCAACAACACATCCCCTGCCACATCTGTGTTGTTAGGCTACCCTTGCTTCTCTTCTCTTCTCTTCTCTTCTCTTGTCTGTGTATGAAAAACAGTAGCCTAGGTACTTCATTTCCAACAAGTTTGATTCAACAGGTTAGGTATGCCCACCATGATCTCCCAACTGTCTGGAGAATAAAACTAACTAGGCTAGCTTCCCCCCCTTCCTCCCAAATCTGAGCCATGAAGAAGCATCTATGCAAATTAGTTGGTTGGTTTTTTGAGCTTGCCTGCTGCCATGTGTTTGGAGGAAGGAAGGGGATGCCAGAGATTCCTATCCTAAGTAGCATGCCTATGTAGCAACAACTTGCCAGCATCTCTCTGCCATCCCTTCATTTACAGCTCATACTAATATGGTGGAGAGGGAAAGCATATTATGGGGGCCTTTCTTTTTTTCTTTTTTTTTGGTGGGTTCAAACTGGATGTAATTTGTGAATGATCAAGTGAGGACTCAACAGGGTACTCTCACACAGGCTTGCACCTTATCCACTGAATAGGTATGGTGCCCTTTGTAGAAGGGATATTAGCTTAGTAAAAAAAACATGGTTGCAACCGTGTCTAGGAATAGAATATGGGGGTGGGGGAGGATGTGTGAGAGACATAGTGAGAGATGGAATTTTTTTATTCTTGTGTTCCCATCATGTTCTTCATGTTCCTCATGATGTTCCTCAAATTTACAATTGTTCCCCAAGGGTGTTCTCAATAACACCTCACTTTATCCCATATTCTTTGCCCAAAGCTCTCCCCTTCTCACATCACTCCATCCTCACATAGAAGTCGTTATTTTGAGGAGCCTCTCAAGTTTTGGTTGTTTGGGTGATGGACCAATCGAAATGGCCCATTTCCAAAAAAAAAAACAAAACAAACAAAAAAACAAACTTGAGAGGCAGCCCATCTAATGAATAGGAGAGGAGAGGTGAATAGGCGACTTTTTTCCAGTAGACATCTTTCTTTTCCAGAATACAAAATATTTGCAGTATGTGACTAAATTCCTTGGGATCTGTTTGTGGGAAAGAAGTCTAAAAAGAAACCAAGAATTGTTAATAGTGTTCTTTCACACTTGGTAGTAGACAAAATTTATAACGCCATATAAACACCAAGTTTGGCTCTCTCTCTTTTTTTTTCTTTTTTTTTTCTGAATTTTGAATAGACATGGGCGATAGAAATTAAAATATTCTTCATTTTGACTGTGTGCGGTGGCTGGGGTGGGTCCCACCCCCTGTGCCTGTGATGTTTTCTGTTACTTCTTTGCATTCTTGGATTCTGTCCATTTGCTTTCCATTTTTTTTCTTAAAAATTCATTTCTTTTCATTTTAGTTGCATGGGTTCTTTGAGAGCTTTTAGATAGTCTACTGACCAAGCATTGTCGTATGGATTTGGATGA
>Ga0209208_10007060_pt1 | contig 15364 bp, 11 predicted proteins | sample S1TSphfallax_3_FD_187694 | JGI IMG/M metagenome (GOLD analysis project Ga0209208, IMG submission 187694) | Host-associated microbial communities from peat moss isolated from Minnesota, USA - S1T2_Fd - Sphagnum fallax MG (SPAdes) (version 2) | ecosystem: Host-associated > Plants > Peat moss >...
AGTGAACTAGTCCACCGTTTTTTTTATTTATCTTCGACGGCATGCTTTTTCTTTCAAGCGGGGGGGGAATATTCTTCTTCGCTATGCCCGGCGTTCCTGTTTATACTCTGGTAAGCAGAGACCAAAAAACCAAAGGCCCTGTGTGTGTTTTATAGACGTCTTTTTTCGTTTGTTGCTGCGATTGCAAGTTCCGGCGCTGATTTGTTCGTGAGGATGCATTTCTCGATGCTGTCTGGAACAAGAGCTGAACTTTCTTGAAACCTTTGTGCACATCGTCGTCGAGGATATGGATTCTCTTCGTTTTTTTTTCCCTCTCTGCATCTATTTTCTATTTCTTCGATCACGAGACTTTGTGTACGTTGCTGGGCTTCAAAACTTCCGTTCCGATCCGGCAAGCTGTAGTAATCATCCATGAGCGTTCTCTGATTCATAATAGGACGCTTGATGGCAATAGACGTGAGAAAAAAAAAGTAAAAAACAGTTCGAACACTTTCTGATACCGGCAAGATCTGTAAATCAAGCTTGTCTTCGACTGCTAGATAGAATCTAGCACAGAAATCATCTGATCGTCTCTCTGTCTGTCGTGATAAGATTTGGAAATTCCTGATTTTGTCTGCTTGAATTGGAATCTGGTCTACTGGTCGCTCTTGCAGGCGGGACGAGACTTCACAGCTGCGAAATAAATAACAAAAGGATCCGGTCAGAACTTGATCTCATTTTTTGTTCAGGAGACCATGGAATCAATTGTGTAAACTGTAGGAGGAGCCTTTGTTTGGGCCTGTGGCACTTTCTTGCCACTTTCTTATTGTTCAGGTCTTTGGGAGGACATCATCAAGAACAGCAGGGAGGCTGTAAGGGGGCAGTTGTAGAACATTAGAAAGCAGGAGAATTTATGTATATATGGTTCAATGTTAGACTGTGGAAGAGAGAGAGAGTAGGCAACAACACAGAGACTTGCATTGGGAGGTGCCAAGTGGGAATTCATGGGGAAGCTGGCTTGACATCACATCTCACATACTCAGACTTGTAAAGCCTATTGTAAGTTCTCACAAGAAAGCTGAACAAGCAAGCGGGTTCTAAATAGGAAGTGAGCAAAGCACAGGAATAAATGCCAGACAAGTGTATCAGATGTGTTTTGGTGGACAGATAGAAGGTGACCATCTAATTACACAGGCCCTGGGCTTTCCTCTGTTGTTGGTGAAGTTTATTCTGTTTTCTAAGCATGCATAATATTATTGAGAGATTGCATGATGCCATTGGTACACACTGAATGAGAGCTTGGAATCTGTGTTTTAGGGCACCAATCAAATGGGTGGAGCTGGGGTTCAAAATCATGTGTTAAAGGAAGACCACCATAGCTATACTAATGGAGAAACTCTTGAAGTAAGTTTCTGTCACTGAGCTGAAATCTGCATTTCTGTCTGTCTGCACTTTCTTGGAACATATGTGAAACAGGAAGTGTCCAAGTTTGTGTTGATAGTGTTTTCTAATGCTGCAAAACCTTGTGATAGATGTACTGTGCTATTCAGAAACCTTGGGTGCTGCAGAAGCATTAGTAGTTGTTGCTGTGGTTTATTACATCTTCTCATCTTCTATTCCTGCAACTGCCACACCAGTGGAGTCATACTTTGAATGCCTAAGATAACTCTCTCCAATTTCACCTCACCACAAGCAGTAGCTTTTAAAGAAAGAAATCTTTTCAAAGATCTTCTAAGGCTCTACAATCTACATTCTTCAGTCTGGATGCACTAAAAATTGGGTGTCAGGAAATGAGACAGTGGCTGATTCTCTTGCTTTCCTGTACAGATGGTTGATATGACAGATGGGGATACGAGTTCAAACTCCAGTGAAAAGCAGCCACTTGTACAAGAGTTGAAACAAGGTGGAATGTATTTGAGGGATGAGGACAATGTAGGTAGTGGAAGAGGCCCTATGTGCAGAAGGTGGATGAAATGCGTAGGTTGGGTGTGTAAACTGCCAAAGGACCTACCGCAAAGTTTGCGTTATGTGATCTTGGGAACGAAATTGAATGTTCTGCTACTTTTTGTTCCTTTGGCAATGCTTGGTGTACAACTGAATTTTGGCCATGTAATTTCCTTTCCCATCCCACTCCATCTGATCACCAGTGCTAACTCATTTTTTGTTCCTCGTTTCATGGGTAACATCATGAGGTCAGTAGTGAGTTGTGACTTTATTCAGGATTTCACCAGATGATGACTCAGCGAATGTTGCAGAATGAGTACCTCAATTTAGCATGGATAATGCTGCCCAATAGGATGGAAGTCCAGGATTTCATAGGGATGTGTACTTTACAAGTCCTCTTTGATGTATGCTGTGTTTTCATTCATCAGTTTGTGGGCTGCTGATGTTCGATGGAGATTGGGTTAGCTTTGTTATAATTTGTGAGCAATTCCTTAAACAGTTTTGATTGGAGAGTCAGTGTGAAAGAATTTGCTTTTGGATCTGTTGTACAATGAGATGATGCTGTGTCGTTGGCTGCAGGGCTGGGTGTTTTTATTGAGTCTACTAGGTATGGCACCATTAGCTGAGCGGCTTGGTTTTGTCACAGAGTGAGTGGAATCATGCTCCTAAATTCTATGAGAGAAAGGCATTGTACTTTGATTTCTTTCATGGTGAGTTGACTGTTAATACTTAGGCTGTAGTTTAAAGTTGCAACACTTCCCAAGTCTCTGCATCAGATAATCTATCCACTGATGGCCAACCTGTGACTTGGTAGGATTTGCTTGCTGATATTGGTTCTTACATTCTTAATTGTTGTGTTATTCACAATCTTGATTTAGTGGTTTCTGCATCTTGGAATAGACCACTAAAATTCCTGACCCTTTCACTTGCTCTTTTGCAGACAATTATCATTCTTCACTGGTTCGACAGGTACTACAATATCCTCTTGTAACCTTTGACCGCTCTTATATCTATTGTTGTGTGGAGTGTTCATAAAGGTTGTCAACTTGAATGTGCCAAGTTGCACCCTCAAAATCCTGCAAAAATTAACAGTGAATTCTCAGGGTTCGACATGGCAGATCTAATGACCTAGATAGAATCAACCAATGTAAACTAAACTGTGGAAGGGTTGCTTTACCAGACAAGGTATCCAAAGTTGTTGAGACTTGAATTTCTGAGGTAGCTGATGATTCAGGATGTCGTGTTTTTGGGTGAAGTCAAGCACAGGTCTTCTTGTGTACTGATGTAGGCTGATTTGTGCTGTGCAGTTGGTGGCCTCCTGAATGCAACCTTTGGCAATGCCACAGAGATGATAATATGTATTTTTGCCCTGAAAAACAACATGATACGAGTTGTACAACAGTCACTTCTGGGCTCTATTCTGTCCAACATGCTACTTGTTTTGGGCTGTGCTTTTCTGTTTGGAGGTCTGGCCCATCCAACAAAAGACCAAAAGTTTAGAAAGGTATGGGTGGTAGCACAGTTCACCTCTGTTTTTCGTTTAAGTAGCTGTTGAGCTAGAGAGTTGTCTATGGGACAACAGGAAGATAACTAATGGATTGAAATAAACAAGTGTATTGAACTTGTGTTGTGTAGGGTGTAGGTTTTTAACCCTGCATGTATACAGACAAGAGTTATGGTATTAGCGTACAGATATACAGAGGTTGTTGAATAGGCTTGTGTGTAGGCGTGCTGAAAAAATGTTATGGCTGATCAATTTGATGGATTTGTTGGTCTGAATTTTTTTTGTTAGTCATCTTGAGTGAACTTACAGTTAAATGTGTAATAGTATTTGGTAGTTTTGTGAGAATTTTAGAGGACCAATGGAAATGGTACAAAGGGACCATTATTTGCTATGTTCAGCAGAATAGGGTTGTGTGTAGGCCTGAAGATTTTTTTTCCCAGGCCAATGGGGTTGCTGGATTTGGTGGTCTGAATTTGTTTCCTTAGTTATCTGGAGTGAACTAAAAGTTCAATGTCTAATAGCTATTTACAGACAGGGTTCTAGCACATTACTTGTGCACTTTGTTCTGGTTACTGATTACCTGGTTTGTTTAATTGGCTTGGCACAAGGAGTTTGTTTATAGATGTGCTGTTGCATTGGTATGTGATGCAGGCAACAGCTCAGGTTACTTCTGGCTTGCTATTGATGGCAGTTATGGGTCTCTTATTCCCTGCGGTCCTTCATGCTACAAAGACTGAGATGCATACTGGAACATCTGAGCTTGTCCTGTCAAGGTTCAGCAGCATAGTTATGCTTATAGCTTACACAGCTTACCTTTATTTCCAGCTAAAAAGCCACAAGGACCTCTATGATTGTGAAGAGGTGACATTCATTTCAGATTACTGTACTGGTAGTAGCAATATGTGGAAAAGCCAGCTATGCATCTTTGGAAATGAACAATCGGCAGTTGAGGATGTTGTCACAGGGAGACTTATGTTGATGCAGTCTCTTGGACAGCTTATGACCTAAGTGCAGAATATATTCCATGATATCCACTGAAGAGCACATGTGTAGTTCTTGTCTTGGGTTTTGGAAGTTATTGTCCTTCTCTGACCTTGAGGTCCTTCGCAATTGGAAGATGCCTAACTGAATTTCTCACTCTAAACTTTTTGGTTTGCAGGAGGGTGAGGGAAATGAAGCAGACTCTGAATCAGATGAATGCATACTGTCCTTTTGGGGCTCAATTGCATGGCTGGCCATTTTGACTGTATTTATATCCATTCTCTCTGAGTATCTTGTTGATGCAATAGAGGTACGTGGGCAAACTGACCCTGGATGGAATGTGAGGCTGGTTCTTTTCCAGTGAATTTCTAGTACTGTATGTGCATGGGAGTCCAGAAAGTTTTTCCCAACATTTTAGAGTCTTATCAGCAGCTAATGCTTGCCTGTGCATGTAGCAGTAGTCAACCAGTGAGATGTCCATAAGGTTGTGAGACACTAAACTCTTTTCTTTGAACTGCTTTCTAACTTATTGGAACTCTGGACAAATCATGTTGTACTAAGGCTTCAACTTCTTTGTGATAGGGCGCTTCAGCCTCGTGGAATGTACCTGTTTCATTCATCAGTGTGATCATACTTCCAATTGTTGGTAATGCTGCTGAGCATGCAAGTGCAATCATGTTTGCTCTGAAAGACAAGCTGGTGAGTCCTATATGCAGCTGGTGACCCTATTGCATCTAGTGTTCCAATGTGGTACTTATTTAGATTGCATGATAAGATTCTGAGATGGTAAAGTTTTGAGGAGGTCATAAGCACCCGTCCCTTGGGATGTCATTGTTATAAGTTGGATTTGGATGTCAAAACTATAATATTATGATGTTATGCATCTTATTGTAAACAGCCTGTAGGTAGTCTGCAAGATGTGCTGAATTTTTCCTTTTGCAGGACATATCCTTAGGAGTTGCCATTGGTTCTTCTACTCAAATCTCCATGTTTGTGGTTAGTTGGAATGGCCCTCTCACTGCATTTGAACTTTATTTATGGTACAGTGTGAGTTCTTGTGGTGCTGTACTTAGTACTACTTGCAAACTTGTAATGTCAAATATGTTTTAATGAACATGAATGATCCTTCCCACAGATTCCATTTTGTGTCGTCATTGGGTGGCCAATGGGCACACGTATGGACCTTAACTTCCAACTCTTTGAGACTGCCACACTTTTCATCACAGTGCTTGTGGTGGCTTTCATGCTTCAGGTATATTTCTTACTCTTCTGGAATGTGTGAACTTTCTCAATTTCCAAGTAATGCTATGCCTAGAGCTAATCAAGTTCCTTTCAGCATCTCTATCTTGTGGAGAAATTTGACTATGTTCCCAATCATGCAAATTTGTTCTTCAATCTGTGAGCTAGAAAATCTGGCCAACTTTTTGTTGCAATGTGCAACTGGTTCTGCCTTATGACCAATGCCCAACTCAGACTCAGAAGCATTGCTTCGATTTCAGTGTTCTTATGTAGACATATTTTGATTTATCTTGCAGGAGGGAACAGCAAATTACTTCAAGGGTCTCATGTTGGTGCTCTGCTACTTGATAGTGGGGGCTAGCTTCTTTGTTCATATGGATCATAAGCCAGACCACTGTGAGTGACTCTATTCACCTTGTAAATCATCACATTCAGTAACTACAACAGTCACTGACTTTACTGTGCTAGGCTTACTGAACATCTGTTTCGCATTTCTTGTCTTCTCCTTTCCAACTGGAATGTAGAAACAGCAACTCAGTCCAACCTTCTAGAGAACTTGGCATTGATAAGGAAACACAGATTGGATCAGTTGAGCTGGACTTAACCAATCATTTTTGGCAATTTTCTTGTTATGCCTTTGTTGGTATATGGTACTCAGGACCATAGCTGCTGGATATTTCTCTTGTATCTAATGAAACACAGGGTCTACAGAGGAGAAGCCTGTTCTTGTACCTCTTAGCACCTTTTGATGTCAATGTCACTTCAGATCAATATATGTACTATTGGGGTTTGGCATTCATCATTGGCTTCTTGTTGTGAACTATAGTCTGGATAGAAATTTTCTGTCTACTAGCTATGGACTGGCAACTTGGAAAACCATTCAGTCACAGACTATATTTTTCAGTTCACCTGTCAGAGGTCATTTGGAGGTGTGATTTTCTGAAGGTTCATTTCCCTTCCTCTAGAATTTTAATAGGTTTTCTGGGCAAAGGACTCAGCTAGCATGTCACTAACTGTTGGTTCTCCTGTACATAGCCCTAGACTATTCTCTGGTTCTATAATGGTCACCATGTAAGTAAAGAGCCAAGCTTTCACAGTAGCCATCCCCTTGAATACTTTTGAGTTGACTGTATGATGGTGGAGTGCTTTGTAATGATGTTTTTGAGGATTAATCCTATCATATATGTGCTGAAAAATAACCAACATGTCATGAAATCTGTTGTTGATGCAGCTGATGGTCGAAAGTTTGGAGGGCAGAAGTTTGGAATGCAACATGGACCACACCACCGGCACTCCTGGGGTTAGAACAAATTAGATTCAGGCTTTGGGATAATTGCTTAATGACCATATGAAGGAAACCTGACCCCTTGCCAACCCCCTCAACTGATGCTTACATGGTCCCAAACAGGATGTATGGATTCATTTCCAGGCAACAATAGTGCCCGGAATTCTCTCCAAGTGGGCCTGCCACATACCCTACTTTTGATTTTGATCCACTGATTTTATTCCTTTGTAGTGTGGGGTTTTACCTGTAATCCCATAGACTTCACTAGACATGTTCCACATCCACTTCTCATGTGATCCAGGCCTTCTAGGTTTAGCATTCTGGGAGCAGGAATTGGGTCTGAAGCTCAAGAGTACCCACCTATTGTAGCCATTGTTTTGGATGCTCTCTCACAGGATTATAAGCTTCTTCATAGAGGTTTTACTTTCCTGAAGAAGTAACTTGATCATGAGGGCTGGCTGGCTTTCATGATCACCTGTGGTTTGGGTTAGAAGTTTCTGTCGGGTCTCTTATCGAGACAACTTGCAATCCCAAGCTGCCAAAGATAATATGTACTAGATGAATTTTTTCTCCTCGAGAGATATTTTGTATATTGCTGGAGGAGTGTAGTGGACAAAAAATAACATGAAACTTTGTGTATTGGTTCTCTATGATCGTGCTCCCATATGTCCCCTGCTGACTGCTGAGCGATTGTCAACTTCTTTTTTGCTTTGATTGTCTCTCAAATTGATCACTGACTCTCTCTTCTTCAAGTGATTGACAACAACTTACTACAGACCTTTATGTGGGGCTCTGGGCTGAGGCAGAATGTGCCACTTAGAGGATCTTCATCCACACCCCTTATGTGACTGTCTATGAGTGGTGACCAATTGAAAGCAACCGGATTTTTTTACCGGCCCTTTTGGAGAGCATTGTATCTTGTGCATATGCAGAAGTGCATAGTCCAGACCCAGTTTCAAGTTACAGAAGTTGTACATCATCAAAAGTATGTTGTTACAGTTCTATTGTTGTAGGCTATTGGTGGAGATGCTCTTAGGGTGCACTCTAGTACACATATAGAGAGTCCACGGTTGAAAGAAGGCTAACAACTATGCCTTGGGTGGAGGTTTTCAGTCATGCTACACTGATAACAAGGTTGGTATAAAAAGATTTCTTCACACCTGAGAATTGAACCAAAAGGTGATGATGAACCCTAAACTACATATCCAGTGAGTTTGAACACAGAAAACTAAGCTACAAAAGGGATACAGAGATTTCTTCACATCTAGAAGAACATATTGAATTGAACCAAAAGGCGACAATGCACCCTAAAAAAACCAAGCTACAAAACTTATACAGAGATTTCTTCACATCTGAGAAGAACATAGTGAATTGAACCAAAAAGCAATGGTGCACCCTAAAACACATATCCAGTGAGATTTGAACACAAAAAAACTAAGCTACAAAATGCGAGCAAGTGTGACAAACATTTTGTGGGCTTCTCCATTTCAAAGAGGTTTGCACAAGGATAAAAACTTCTGAATAAGTATACAAAATCATGAGAAATCTACTGAAGTGCACTCCAAATTGCTCTATACAAAACTGGTCACAAAGAAAAATGTTTTGTCAATGAATGTGTACTGTAACTCCCATTTTGTGCAGAGCAATTTGTATTGAGAGAGATTTGCTTGAAAGAAGCTCAAAACCTCAACTGCAGCATCCCTTTTCTCTATCAGTCAAGAAGAAGACAGAAGAAAGAAAACAGAATTCAATTCACATGGTGCTTAATCGTCTCTGAAAAAACACTCACTGGCAGCGATGGTGCTGAATAGTACACTCAAGAAAAAAATGCATTCGCCCCAAAGGAAACAAAAACCCCAACCCTGAAAAAATTCCACGAGATGTTCAAAGACAAACCCAACAAATGCACGCAGAAAAGAAAGGGGACCCAAAAAAACAAAGTCGCGTTGTTGAGGAAGAAGAAGAAGAAGAGCGCACATCTCTTGTCCTGAGTCACAAGTATCGTTGTTTCCAAGAGACAACTGACAGTGAAACTGCAAGTGGACTTTCCAACTGCGAGTGAACGTTCAGTTGACGAACTGGCGATCGACTGTAGTTATGGTGATAGAGCTTCACAGATGGGATAGTGACTGACCACAACAATGTGCATGCATGGGGATTTTGCATTGCAACACGCCATTGTTTCTCATTTAACTCCTCTGCAAGAAAGGAGCAAATGATAGTTTGCAGTGTCCTCTCCTCGTTGTTCTCTCTTCTTCTATCACTACTACTGTTTTGTCCACAACACACGCACGCACGCACGCACGCACGCACGCGCACACACACAATCACAGAGTAAGTGAGGAAGTTTGGAAAATTCGCATAAGCTTCAGATCAGCGAGAAACAACAAGGACAGCAAAGCTAGCCCATGGCACCCAGGGCTCCAGTGACTTCACCACCTGCCCGCAACAACAATAACAACAACGACGACGACGACAACAGCAACAACAATCCGCGTGTGCGCAAATCGTATACCATGACTAAGCATCGTGAAGGGTGGTCCAAGGCGGAGAACAACCGATTCATCGAGGGGTTTTTTCTGTAAGTCTTTTTTTTACTCTCTCTCTTCCCCAAAACTAAAATCATTGTTGTTGTAATTAACAAGCTTGCACATGATCATGTTGTTTCTCATGTGGGTTTCTCGATCCCATTGTTTTCATGCACTACTTATGCTGCATTTGATTTGTGTGAGGTCCCTGAGGACTTCGTGAGGCAGGTTCAAAAGAACCCATTCATTGACTACTACTACTAGTGTCGATGATACAGGTACAAAAGAGACTGGAAGAAGATTCAATCGCATGTGGCCACCAAGAGCATCATCCAGGTAGCACCACAGCTGACCATCTACTCATATAAAGTATATAGTATCAAAGGAAGCTTGAAGATCACCATGCACGAAGAATTTGGGGATCGGTAACGAACAAATTCATGGTCATCTCTTGTTGGCTAAAGAAACAAACGAACATGGAGCAGTACAACAAACTTGTGATCTTCCATGGCTCAGGAGCGTTGCCGGGTCCATGGATGATGATCAATTTGCGTACTATATATTATATTCTAGATAGATAGATCGAGCCTGCACCAATGCTTTTTCATCAGTTTCTCCACTTATGAGTTGTTGTTGATGAAGATAGTGTGCGTGCAATTTTTTATTTTTTTTGTTGGGTGTTGCAGATTCGGAGTCATGCGCAGAAGTTTATCCTCAAGTGTGAGAGAGTGGGCATGGGACACTTGATTCCTCCTCCACGGCCCAAACGCAAGGCTTTGCATCCATATCCACATAAGACTCCAACAAAAAAAGCAGCTGGTAGATTTCATTTTTGACTCCATTGCCATCATGTGTGTGTCTTTGGATCACGTGTCATCATGTGTCTTTGAGGTCAGACTCTGGAGTTTAGGAACTTAAAGATTTTATTTTTTGATCAGAGCCCTGGTGCATAAAAAAATCAACATGGTTTCACAGAATTTGTTTGCAAAGACTCACAGATTATTATTATTTGTGTTGCAGTGAGAATTGATGAGGAGGAGGAGGAGGAGACTCAACGAGGATCTGGATACATGGTGATCCCCTATGATCATCCAGAATTCATCTCTGACCTGAGTGCCAACTCCAGTTTTCAGAGTGCCAGCCCCAGTCTACCCAATGGGTCTGACAACAATGGCATCCAGCCCCATGATGCTTGGCAAGGTACAATTGAACTATGTACAATGAATGGCTCACCATGTACAATTGAAACACATGAGTCTGGAAACTTTCTTTTTTCAAAACTGAATGGAAACTCATTTGTAACTATACTGGATTGTCCAGACTGAAAGTTCAAGGATGGATCTCCCATCCTCCTAGGACCCCTCAACCAAGTTGAGTAGATTTGGTGTTCTACTATGATGGCACTTCTTCTTCACTACTACAGTGGGTGGTGGTGGATTTGGGTGACTTGGCCCAGATTCCATTGATTTCTCCAAGGTATATGCTTTCCTCAGCACCTTGTTTCATTGCGTCATGAATCCTGGCAATTACCTTGACAGGAGGCTGAAAGAAATGTGCTCAATTGAACAAGCAATTGTATGCCCTTCTTACTGAACCTCCTTGCATCATTTCTTGTTCTTGTTTGCACATGTACATGTAGTCAGCTGGACTCAACAAATGGCTGAACCTTACTAGTATTTATTAAAGATGTTCTTGTTGATTGGAGAAGCAAAACCCTACAATAATCTAAAGATCTATTTCTCAAAGACAGGTGTGTACTCTGCATCATATATATCACATGACATGGTGTGGATTGAGAAGCACAGATTGAGGGTCAAGTCAAAGAAGCTAGTACTGCATGTTAAAACTCTTAGTGCACCATGTATAATTTTATATTTCTCAGGAGAGAATGTGTCCCAGTTCCTAATTTTATGATTTTGGTCACATGTGCAGACCCTCCGCTTGTTGAGAAACATTGTGAAAAGTATGGAGCCAATGCACTTCAAGGCTTGGGTAAGGTCCCCACCCCAATTGAAGTATTTGCATTCAATGATGATCAGAAATTGAGTCCTCTTTGAATTTTGATTCTAGTTTGTGAAGATTGATCTTTGTGTCTCTTGTGATAGAATTAGAAGTGTTGCACTATGTGTTTAAGGAGGTTCTTCGTGCTGTTTTTGGAACAGATTGAGGTGTTAGACGGACTTCATGAGATGCATTTGATGATGGATGGCCCAGCAGCAGACCCCAAATTTGTACCAGAGGCCAGTTTTGAAGCAGACAGCAATGATCCCCTAGAGGTTGAGACCAATTTGTGGGACATGATGATCTTTGGGGAGGAGGGTAACAACAGTATGATGGTAGAAACAAATTTATGGGCTGAGACTGAAATTGGTGTAGCATGACCATGAGAGCAATCAATCTACCATATTGGTAGACCTGAGACAATGCATTCTTTGTCTCTAGCAGCAAATTGTCTGATATGTAAGAGGCATTCAGAGATCATGATTGAACATCATTTCAATGCCTAAGAAGGAAACTTTTTAAACATGTCTGCAAGCTCCCCGAACCAGTTTCAGGAAAGCTTTGAGAAGAAAGCTAACTAGACAAGGTTTGGAGATGCCACATTACAAAATGTGATTAAACCTCTGAGGTGTGAGTAGGGTCAACACTTCACAAACTGGAAAAGAGAAATGCATGCCAAAATGTACAGGCAGGCAAAGTTCCAGACATTATTCAAATGTACCATTTGATCTTGGAATAAATGTTTGATTATTTGCACCTGAAATGATTTACACTGAAGTTAGAATCTTAAACACTTTTGCAAAAGAAGAATATGCTCTCCAGTTCCAGATCTGTTCTGAAAAAACATTGCAATCTCTGTGGCTGCAAGAGAAAATATGGCCATTTTAGAAGGGAAACAATGTTGAGAGGGACATGATCATGTGTGGCCCATGATCTTGTATCATCTTTCAGCTGCACCTCCCGAGCCTTGAGATCCAAATTGGACATTAGTGCAGACAATTTGGACATTAGTGTGGACTGTGGACCAATACACCAACATGTATTGGTCCACAGTCCACACTAATGTCCAAATTGTGAAGCTCCCATACCAGCTGTAAGATTGGTGGAGACCATTGTGTTTTAGGCAGCACCAAGAGTATTATATCAGAACCATCACATTTATAAACAAAAAATGCTCCCAAGTAGGACTTACATAGTGTCAGTTGTCTGTCTCTTCATGTCAGGGTTTTGTTAGGCATCTTCTGAGGTAAGCACAAAGTTCAATGGTTGGACATCAAGGGGCAATCATGTGGGTGCTGGGTTGTCCCTAATATCCCAAGGAGGACTTTATGCACTCCTTTATTGGATTCTCACAACTAGTGAGAACCAGCTCACAAAAGAGCAACCTCTCTATTGAAGATCCAGCCAAAGCTTCCATATCTTTGGACCTTTCTTTACCTTGGCCTGCATATGCTCTCATCAAGCTTTTGGATACGAGGCAATGTTGTGCACTCTGGGGCATAGTCCAGAGCAATGTACACCCCATTCTCTCAGCAACTAATGAGAAACCATCAAACTGATGGTCATTATCTCCATCATATATCAACTGTGCACTGCCTGCATGGTGATTTTCTTCCTCATCATGTCAGCAAATGCCAGCATTTCATGCACCATCAGGATCTAGCTCAAATAGCTTCTGCATAATTTTGAAGTGTGCACTCTCATGTTGCTCTTATCAGCAGCCACAGTGCAGCAAATTGTGGCCAGTTTTGTTTCTTTGAAATGCTTTGCTCCGGCAGTGTTGCCATGTGAGATGAAAGTTGCTCATGCCTGGAAATTTGTGGTGTACATAATTCTAAATAGGGATTGCTCTCTGTTTGCAGTTCTTGCCAACCATCAACAAAATTCCTTGGTATGGATTATGGACTTAGATGAATTTTCTTGCATATGTATAACAAGACATTTTCTATGTATAACAAGACATTTTCTTTTCATGAATGTGACTAGTGAAGCTAGTAGCTACTAAATAGTTAACCTCCTCAATCTTCATCACTTGAGTCATCGTGTTCATTTCCCCACAAGCAAGAACTCCTCCTCCTCCTCCTCCTATAGGTTCATAAACTCCTCTACTTCCTCTAACTCCTTCAACTTTTCATTGGTACCTTCTGAATGTTCTACCTTCCTACAACAATTGTCAAAATCAATTTTGAAAACACAATCATTTTGTGAAGTTATCATAGTTGCATCTATGAAAACCAAAAAGTGTTAGTATGCAAGTTACATATAACGCTCATTGAAGTGATCATGCTTTTGAGGTTGTGTGACACCATCAATCGACATATCAATGCCTTTTCTTTCCACATCCTTGCTCTCATTGTCTCTTTTCCAAGCCACGAGTATTTCACCACCTAGTCCATCCATGTCATTGCAAAGTTGAATAATGAATTAACAAGCTGAAGTACCAAGTTTGAAGCAAATCAATACACTTGGCGAACGTTGATCCCATTCTATTCAAGATTTGTGTCAAGCTTGAACTTCAATTTGTGGATTCATGTCATGTTTTGCTCCTTTGAAGATTGAAGTCTTTCAAGACACTTAGAATGATGAATTTGTCATGTGACATGTTCTATATCATGATTATCATCTTCATGTGATGGTCATGACCAATGTTGTGCGAATATATCTTTTACCCAAATATACCCATCAATTATGGATAGGGTATATTATTTACTCTAATTGTTTTCCCCTAAAAGTCAATATATATATGCATGATATGCATATTGGGGTATGCAATTTTAAAAAATAATACCCTATTCATACCCTTGAATATATTCAAAATATGTATGTACTAAGGAGAGGGGTCAAAAATGCATGTCAAAAATCAAGATAAGTTAGCCATGAAACCTATAAATATCAAATTTTGATTTGGGGGTGTCTTCAATCCTACTAATCCAATGGAATGTGTTGGTGCCAATTTTGCCAATTTGTGAAATTTGTTACCAACAAACTAAGCATACAATGAATGACCAATCCACAAAAATCTGACAATTGTTTTAGTTGCAACATTTGATGTGTGTGTATGTTAGCATTAGGTAATTCAGTTCCATGGTTCATTAAGCAAATCAAAGGTCTTTAAAACTTGTTGGTGCAAATACAAACCAATTGTGTTCCAAAAATAAAATGAAAAATACATAAACAAGCAAATTAAAGAAAAAAAGGGGGGCAAAAAAAAAAAAAACAACAACAAGGAAAAAATGGTCATGGTTCATTATACATAACAAACCAAGTAGGCCAAAAAAATGATTAAAAAAAGTAATAGATGAACTAGTTAAAACCATTAAAGTTTTGGTTAATTTAAAGTATGTTCAGACTAGTGTTGGGCAGTTCTCACATTTTTGCAAGAATTGCCCAATTTTGATTTTCACATTAGCTTGTGAAAACTAATCTGGTTTGTTTTACTTGCTGAGAACCTGGTTGGGTATCATTTTTTTTTTTTAATTTAAATCGGTTGAATCTCAAACATGCCGATTTTCACAAATGTAATAATAGTCAATTTACAATTTGATTCTTACAACCCAATTATTGAATTTTATTTTTCTTTTCACACCCCAAGTTAGGGGATAAATTAAAACCTAAAGTAAATAAACTTTTTGATGAAAATGACGAAAGAAAAGGCTTTAGGATTTGCATAAAGGACTTTTTTGAAAAAGTCCCCAAGAAATTGTCATTTTTGAAAAAAAAGAAAAAAAGAAATTTGACATTTTAAATTTTCAACATAGGTGCTGCCTACTTTGCTGATTATAAGCAAGAATTTATAAAAACCCTTTTCTCCCTTTGGTGGGTGTTTTGATAAAGTTTTGCAAGGTTTCATCATTTTTTTGTTGTTCACTAGAGCACTTGGCTATTAAATGTTAAATCTATCTA
>Ga0209208_10007061_pt1 | contig 15362 bp, 8 predicted proteins | sample S1TSphfallax_3_FD_187694 | JGI IMG/M metagenome (GOLD analysis project Ga0209208, IMG submission 187694) | Host-associated microbial communities from peat moss isolated from Minnesota, USA - S1T2_Fd - Sphagnum fallax MG (SPAdes) (version 2) | ecosystem: Host-associated > Plants > Peat moss >...
TTTGTTAAAACTGATTTAGTATCTATTAGTTAAGTCAATAAATTAGAAATTTAATAATTTATAAATAGTAATTAGGGATTATCAATATATATATATGATAATTAGTTAACACCTTTTTTTATTTAATTATTTGATCACTAAAAATTTAAAAGGTTCATTTTCAAAGGTAAAAATAATCTTTTTATTTATGTAATTGAATAAATAGAATTTTATTTTATAAATAGTTTCCAAATAATTAGATATATTAAAAACTTAAATGATTAATTTGTGACTTGATTAATCAATTAAATATTTTTTAAAATCTTGAAGTAATTTATTATTAGTTCTGAATTATTGTTATGAACTCATTGATTGGTTTATTGAAACCATGAAAGAATTATAACAATCAATGTTAGTTTTTTAATTATTAAAATAGTTAAACAATAATAAGTAGTAAATATTTTTGTAAATGCATGGGTGGGTAGCTAATTGGGTATTAGTTTATTATTTTATTATTTTATTTTCTTACCTATTTTGTTATATAATTTACAAAACTAAGAACAAGCACAATACTTGTGGGAGATTAATTTTTAATTGGAAATAAATTTGCGACTGAGTTGCAATTAAAAGGTTTAACCCATATGTTTTGTCTTTTAATGTCATTTTACAAAGTATATAAAAAAGTTGCCTTCTTTTTTAATTTCACATTAAAAATCATGTGCAATTTGGGATGAACTTTAAAAAGTTTAATCATAAAAATATATAAATAAAATAAAAGTATTTACATTGGTACTTTTTAACTCACCTATTTTTTTACCTTCCTACCTATTTACCTACCTACCTACTTAGGTGGTAGGTGGATTAATAAGTAAATAGCTCAAGTAGGTATGTATCTTAAGTAAATATGTATTGTTTTATGCACAAACCTACCTACCCACCTAATATGTAATTAATTATGTTTTTTAATTATTTTTTTTCCAAAATTTAATCATATGCCACATGGCAATTTTGATCAATGTGCCACATGCCACAATATAATTACAACTAAATCAAATAATCATAATGGATGGTTGAAATCAACATTTCAATAAAAAATAATTTTCATAAAAAATATTCCAAGTACCACATGTCAAATTTTCCTTTGTCCACGTGTCATCATGTAAAAAGTTGAAATTGGACCATGTTGATTTTTCCTAATTATATATTATATACTATCGTGTATTAAAAAATTCCAAGTTTTGCCATGTGGCAAACTATGATTAGGAAATGTGTTGAAATTTATGGCCATCCATAATGGATGACCTAGATTAATATTCAAAAATAAAAATAATTTGCCCAAAAAATTATTTTGTTAACAAATGGCAATTAGTGTTAAGGTTATTATTAGTTGTAAAAGAATGGTTAATAGTTGCAAATGTTATACATTAATCGAAGGATGAAAAAGTATACATTGACCATATATTTCAGCCATGGGAAATGTGCTAACATCATGCTAAGTCATCATTTGTGAGTAAAGGTTAAATGCGACTTCACTTATGCAACTAAGGGCTTTTTTAATTGCAAAGTTGATTGCAATTATTTTTTAATCACAAACTATATTTGCAAATTAGCATTTTTCCACTAGTGAATGCTATTAAAATGAAATGTTGGTAGAATCTTTTCACCTAACATGCTTTTGCATCCCAACATTGAATTTAAAGCTAAATCATGCATAGGAAATATTTGATTGCGAGAAAGGGATGTAAAATATTGCATTGAGAAATAAAATCCATGTTTGCACCAAAATTGAAGTTTGGAATTATCCTTTGAAAATTGGATGGTTACGATGAAGATGTGTTCACATGTTTTGTCTTTTAAAGATCAAATTCACATCATTAGTTAGGCAACATTAAAAATTTATTAATTATTTTTATTGATAAAACTACAAGTATTTAGCCTTTACTGAATTCAAAACACTCTTAGGATGGTGAAAAATGTCACACCACAAATTTATAGGGTTCATGGGTTCATCTAAACACGAAATGTTGTGCATTATTTAAACACGAAAGTCATGTGCACAACTTTTGTGTGTAAACAACACAAATAAACATTTAATATTTGTGTCTAAATATTATGAATAAGCATATGGCATTTGTATCTAAACAATGCACACAACATGGATGTTCAAACAATACAAATAAATGGATGACATTTGTGTCTATTCCATACGAACCTATGAAAACAAATTTTGCACGATTATTATTTTTCAAATTGTGGCCCATGAAGTTTGTGATGCAAGGCCAATTGGTCTTCAAGAATCTTCACCTTCTTCAAAATTGTTGCTACCATGTCCACAATCACTTTCATTTGCGCACATAAAACACAATTCTACAACACTTTTGTTTTATATTTTTCCTTCCCAACTTTGTTGTTTTACATGCGTATTGGAAATTTCATCCCACCATTATTCAAGGATTTCACAACTTCACAATCCTCAAATACCTCCACCCTATTATTCTATTCATTTTCATTTTACATTTAATGGGAGGGTCCAAATTCTTTAAGGAATACCAAAATATTGTCACAGTGTCACCTTTTTATTACTCCTTTACATAGTCCTATTTGACCATGTAAAAACACAAAATAGATGAAATTGATGGAATTTAAAATTATAGTGGTCTATAATATGGTGCTTATAAAATACTTGACACATTTTGATTTATTAATATTGATGTGGATCAAAATATAAAATGAAATAAAACTCCATTAAGTACTAGGATTTTTTTGTCCTTAATGGTACACCTTAAAGAATTTGGACCCGAGAAGGTTTTTCTTCAATTTAGTTCTTGTACTAGCCCATCTATGCATGTCTTTCAAAAGCAACCAATAATGAATGTTTATAAAAAATCAACCTTTGGTGTGTTTAAGCTCGTAGAACTCAAAAGTTTTTTATAAAACAGCTTCTAAAAATGTTCCAAACTCATACAAATCAAGCATGCAACCATAACAGTAAGTGAAATTTGATATATCATGTTTAATAATACCCTATTTCATCTCTACCCTTCTTATGGGATGATCTCCAACACCTTGTGGTTTGTGTTTTGCATAATGCACATGCTCCTAGAAAATCCCACTTCTTGTGATTAGACCTTGAAAGACAATAAGAAAGTTTTGAGAAAGTTAGTGCTCCTCCTATGCATAAAAACAATTTCCCCATGTGTTGCTATTAACCAAAGCTCCCATTGTCAAGTGGTTATGAGTAGCTCTATAATTATGTCTAATTTAAATTAGTTATGTTAATCCAATTTAATGTGTAGTTAGTTATAATCCAATTTAGTGTGTAGTTAGTTCTAAACCAATTTTAGTCTTTAAGTAACTTGCAAATCAATATAATATGGTTGATTTGATTAGATTTTGGTCATTTTGACAAACCTTTGTCTTTTTTTACTAGATGTTTGGTTTGTCACATGGTTTAAAAGATTATTTTAGTCAATTGTTTTAATTAAAAATAACTCAATGTGTTTTTCATGCCCCAAACGTTTATTCAAAATGGCCATTTCCCTTGGTCAATGTGGACATTTTAAAAGACCACATTTTCTTGTAATGACCAGAGCCTTGCAAGATATTTCTAAAGGAACTTGTAGGTGAATTTTGGGGCAAGTTATGAATTTATCCTTCACATAGATTTTTAATTTGGCCTTGACAAAACAAACCGTTTTGACAAATCACACCCACCCGCTCCATTCATTTTTTCACATGTTGCACCTTTTATTGGGTTAATTTTGTTTGTGAAAGAAGGGGGGGGGCGGGGGGGGGAGGTGGTGATGTTACAGTAAGACATGTTGTGCATCCTTGGCACTTGTGGGATCAAAGATGTGAAGGGATATTTATTGGTGTGGAACAAGAATGTCGTGATGTGGGGGGCTCCAAAACATGGTGGCATTTCCCCACATTTTGTGTAATAATCACATGCCATGCACTCAACCTTGGGTGTTGGGGATGATCCATCATCCCAACCCAAAGTACATGTGATCACAAAAACATGGGAAACAAGGATTGGCCCAATGGTTATAGGAGGTGAGGTGCATGATGCATAACAATTACTACGAGATTACATTGGATGTTTCGTTTTCATTTTGAAGGAATTGGGTCAATTAAAAGGATAAGATATTTGAATCATATTGAAGGATGATAATCCAATCCTTAAGTGACCTTATAGGTTTAGTGAAGTGAATAAAACCTAGGTTCAAGCTTGAACAACATAGTTGTTAAATGCAATTTGGTGGAATTGTTTTGGGGTGAACATTTCAATAATAGTGATGCCAGCCAAGAAGGACATTTTTAATAATTGGATTGAATGCCACACATTGTATGGGGATTACCATTTGGTGAATAAATTAATATACATGTTTGGACAATTATGTCATGCCCTTACTAGAGGAGATCTTTGATGGTATTTGTAAGGCCAAGGTTATTAGCACATTGGACTTGAGGTTTGGTTACCAATAGTTGCCATTGAGGCAGGGCGAGAGGGTCAAGATGGGGTGAAAGCACCCTATGGTGGTTAAAGACTATTATCACAAATGTTACTTTTTGAAACTACCTATTTTAAAACTTCTACCAAATTAATAATATTAAAAGGGTTTTTTCCAAATGGTACTTGGAATAAGGTAGTTCAAAACCCGAAAAATAAGATTATAAAAAGAAATTCCACCTTGAAATTGATATTAAATGACTAAAAGTATATATTAATGAAAAATTTATAATTGCCAGATATATTGCAAAGTGCAAATATATTTCAAAAACCATTCAAATGATTACCAAATTTGATGAAGTATTCAATCACATATTACATATGAGTTCATTGTCCCATTTCAATTCTATATGAAAAATTCTGGTCATGTGATTTCACAACAAACATCTAGATGACATTTTCCATTTAAACATGCATAAATGTGTGAATACATAAAAGTTTGTTGAAAAGCCACTATCATTTGAAAGGTAATAAACATTGTTTTGGAAGCTTTGAGTAAAAAATCCAATTAATGTTTTTTACAAAATGCTAGAAGAAATGAAAAAAATGTGCCCCTAAAATAATGTAATGTACCCTAAAAAAAAACATTTTTTTGCTTGAAATGTACCATTGTAGCATCTTTTCATTTGATTACATTTTGGGGAATTGACCTTCATGGGAAGGATTGTTTATACAAATGGAATTTTTTTCCATTTGGTTTGAAAAACACCCATATAGCATTTCAAAAGGTCATGGATCGAATGTTAACTAGTATTGGTTTTACCAAATGCAATATCAATGGCATCATTGTTTTTAACCTAACCCAAGAAATCACATGCATCATTTGTAATAAGTGTTTAGAAAAAGAACATAACCTTAAACTTCATGCAAGCAAGTGTTGGTTCATTCATACTCATGTAAAATATTTGGGTGACATAATTTATTTAGGGAAATTGAGGGTGTAGAAGGTCAAGGTTGAAGCCATGAATATACATGATGATTCACATGTTATTACATATTTGCAAATAGGTGAAATCCTAATTAGATTGATAGCCAAGGAACAAGATGGGGTTATTCACTGGGCCAAATAGTTCAAATGGAAAAGTGATTCCCTGCTACAAGTGTGGATATATGGATGAATATGAATAGTTCCCCACTTAAAACAACATGAAGGCTTTATTCGGTATGTTCACAAGGAGTTGGACCATTTTGGGGTTCAACAAATTTATAATTTTTTCTAGACATAGTACTAGTGGCAAGGGATGCAATTGCAAGTTCAACAATTTGTTTCCTTGGTATATGATGTGTGATTGAATATGAACATCTTTCAATGCACCTACACTTCATTTATAGCCCTCACCAATTATGGGGCTTGGATATTGATTGAATTTGAATTTGCTAGTCCATTGAATCTAAAACCTAAACGTAACTGATATGTTTTGGTCATCATCGAACATTTTTCCAAATGGTAAAAAATGGTGCCATTATTAGATTATAGCAGTGAAGGGGCATCATATGCATCTTTGGACAATGTACGAAATAGGTTTGGGGCTCTAGCTAAGATTCTCATTGATTAAAGTATGGAATTCTGTAGGGAATTTCAAAAGTTATGTGAATAATCATTTATTGATCATCGCATTGCTTCACATGACATCTTGAGGCGAACATGTTAGCTAAGCGGATGGTGCGAATGGTCAAGTAGGGTTTGCAAAAGTATGGGCTTTAAAAATGTCGTACTCAATATTGGGATCTACAACTACCATGGTTAATTATGGGGTATAGGTTCAATCAACGAGCCTCCCTTGCATATTTTATTCCATAGTTTTTGCAATCTAATGAGATGTGATGGCCATCATAAATTTGGATGATCCAAAATGTGCGGTTTTAAGTTTGTGAGCACCAAACAACTTTGTTTCAATGGGTAATGCCCATGGCTATGAAAAATTTGGCAATTATTCAACATTGAGATACACTTTGGTATGTCATTATTCTAGGAGGTGGATATTGGTTTTAAGTCCATGCATTTGAACTAAGAGATTATGTGTACTTATAATAAACATCACTGACTATGTTAGATGTGACTACATGATGTGTTATTTTGCAAATACAAAAGGTTTTTTCAATTGGTGTGTTATTGTTGAAAGGCTGAAATGGTTAGATGTGGAAGGATCATGTGCATAATTGTGCGTCATGTCATCTTTTCTAATGTGGATTGTCAAATTGATCCATTCTCAATAATTGTTCCTATTGGACTTCATTTTATGTTGTGCGGGCAATTTACTAGGGTTGCCATTATGTTGGTGTCATCAGTGTTCAAGGGATCAACATATGGGATCCTTTACACCACCTTTGAACAAAGTACTAGTTTAAAAATGGTTTTTCTTTCTTTACACCTAAGTAGATCAAGTTTTTTTAGGTCACATAATAAGATTAGCTTAAATATTTTTTTCATGGTGATTCAAATTTGGTTGAAGATTTGAAGGATTGTAATTAAACGACTAACAATGAAGCTCCCATTTGCACTTGGCCTACTAGTTCTTCTAGTTTGGAACCGAAGTGTCCATTAGTGACATATTTTCATAAAACATTTTGTATAATGTTATCCAGCTTAGAAGCACCTTAAACCCCAAATAAGGGGCCCGTTTGGATATGATGTACCATTCAAGGATTTCATTCTTTATGTATTATATGTGTGATGATATCGATAGTTGTAAGTACCAATGTGGTAGCACACACCACCACCATCACTTATGAAAGCCATTGCAATGGTGTTCTTGCCTTTGTTTGCCAAAGCCATCATCATTGCATTCATCACATGAAAAAAATAATCTTGAATTTGGTACTTGGCACATTTTTACCAGGTTGCAAGGATTTCTGTTGACTTGAACAATTGTTGGGATTTGCTATTGCCATGCCTCTATCACTAAACCACTTATATACTGTTGCATGGGTATTTATTGCATGCCATTTTGCATGGTCTGAAAAGGATATTCATATATTTAAGATGCCCTCCAGAGTCCAAATACATTAGGAAATTCCTTGCTTTTCAATCTAAAAGCACCCTAAGGAGGATAGTTAAGGTCTCCAAATATCATCATGATTTGCATATGTCACTATGAATTGGTTCCAATTCAAGCCAAATTTGTAACCCCAACCTTACAAAGATGCAAAGTTTCTTCCCTTTAGGCACATCCAATAAAGTGCAGGAATATGGTGAATGAAATCTTCTAGTTCTCATGTGTATAATCTAAATCATCAATAATGTGTGCTTACACAACGTACCTTACAGATGAACTCAAATTGACATAGATTGCTATAGAAGAAGTGAAAGATTCAAGTAACCATAAAAATATATCCGAATTAAAATCTACCAAATCTGCATAGAAATATTTCACTACCTTAAATTAAACAGTTGCACGACCTTTGCAAGGTTTAATTAGCCCTCCCTGAAACAAGCTTCAGTTTACATAATGGGCTGTACTTTTGATCTTTTTTAAAAAAAAGTACCAAATGCATTTGCACAAAAAGGAAAAATAACAGTAAGCTGTACATTTTCATGAATGATCCTGTTCCTCACATATAGAAAAATGGGCCTTGCCCAAATTGATGTTGGTACTTAAAAATATCTCCACTAGCAGCAACGCAATAAATTTTGCACAGAACTTTCGATGAAATATAACTTTTGGATATAGGAAATTGAGTTTGGACTTGTAATCAAGGATTTTTAAAAAAATTGTGATGTAGCTGCAGTGGCGATCATCCATAAGATGATTTACCCAGATTTGACTCCATATTAGATATTAAAGTAGAAACAAAACAGAACCCTTCTGTATTCTTAACTCCCTACTGGAACTTATTGTAAAGATCTGATGATTTGAAAAAAAAATTCATTGAAATCTGGCGAGTTTGGGCCATATTTTTTCATGAAATATCCTTTTCCAGGTTGGGAAAAAAAATTCAGGTAGAAATTTGGCAAATTTTCGCCAAAAAAATACACTGCTTGGAATGTGCACAGGATAGAGATGTCTCCAAAAGGTCCAATAAAAAATAATGACTATTTTTTATTGGCCCATGCGGGGGCAACGAAATGATCTCTCACCTAAGGTGAGGACAAGAAAAAAAAAACATTTTACATTGGATCTGTAAATAGCAGTAGAGGCCCGAATAGGGAGTATGAGTGAACATGCTCTTATGTCATGTTTCAAAGGCAGGATGTTAAAAACTCCCCTCACAAACTTTGTGAGTGTTAGTGCTATGACTTATGTGAAACCCATAGGGTTCTGTCTACCACAAGGTCTAACTGATGTAAGGTAAAAGTAAATTTGAACATTGTTGCTTGAAGGTAATGTGGCCTTTCTCGTGAAAGGTTGTGGGTTCAAAGCAATTTTGTCATGCTTTTACCTGTTAAAAAACTTCAGATCTTGGTTTTGGCATTTCAAAAAAAATTGGTGGGTTCTTTAGGTGTTAGTTAGAGCACATTTCTTCAAATTTTTAAACATGTAATTTTGCTTTTGGCAAATTTTTCGGATTCAATTATCTTTGTGTTGGCTGAAAGACCGGGTCTGATTCCATGTGCACAGTAACACTCCCCCAGGCCCCAAGGCTGAAAATTTTATAAGTACTGAGTTTTATAACAGGTCAAAACTGAAAATTGTGAAAGCATCAAAATTTACAACAAATTAAAACTAGTTATAAAGTTCAATCTAGTTGCTGAATTTTTTTTAAATAATAATATTTTTAATTGAAAAACCTAAACCTACTTTCAGGAGTTTATTTTTAGGTTTCGATTTTGGTTTCACTTCTTGCAAAGAGCTAATTCCATGGTTTAGTCCTTGTGTTGGTTCCGTCGAAAGGATATTGGGTTGAGCTCGGGTGACAAACATGTTTAAAATCGTACACTGATGCAGGCAAACTTTGTTGCCAGGTGCTGAACGTCCTGGACATTTACAAGTGCTTCAACTTAAAAGCACACCTCAAACATTGAGCTTCTTCAGTTACGTAGTGAGCTGATCATTTCATCAATGATGTTGTACTCCACAATAAGAAACATTTGACACGCATCAAAGTGTGTGCAGTAATTTGTTGTTGGTGGGTGACGAGATATGTTCAAAGATTGTCAGGTTTTCTGAGTACGTACTCTTCACACAATCTTGTGGCATCAGCTTTTTTCCATTTTCTTTTTATGCGGGCCTTAATTTGAAGCCTTCAATGCCCCTAGGCCTTCAATAGTATCGAGCCCTTCAAACGAGGGGAAAGCCTTTTGGGGCCCTTCAAATGTGACTAGCAACTTTTTTTTCAATCCTTCAAAATCACGCCAATACCACACTACCAACAGTGGTAGTGACTAACATGGAGGACGTTTCCTCTGGAATCACATCCTTCATAGGTCCACTGGTTTTTGCACTATTCTCGATGACCACACAATGGACAGTCACTTGAAGGAAGGAAATTGATAAAGTGATGAGGTCATGAAAAAAGCATTATTATCATCAAATAAGAGATTCTTTTCAAATGTCTTATCACAAAAGTTTAGGTAAACTCGATGCCAATTTGAGGCGAGGACAAAAAAAGAAAGCCTAGATTTGTGGATTTTCCAGGAGTTTTGCCTGAAAGTCCAACAAATACGGTTTTTCTCCACCTCAGGGCTCCAACCAAGCAAACATGTCGCTGCACTACTCCAGTGTGATACTCACCAAGACAACCCTTGATTATCTTCATCAATCGCCTGCTGTGTCACTGCCAATAGTGTGGTATTCCAAATGAACTCATAAAAGAAAACTCAAAATATTATTACTTATTAAGAAATATGAAAATTAGATTGGTGCCAAGGGTATAGTGGTTTTTAGCATCTCATACAACTATGGCACGCAGTTCTAGATAGTTCTATGAATCCAGTTATCATGTAAGAGAAGTTTCAGTACTTAGAATTGATAAGAAATCATAGGAGACTCGATTGTATTGATGTTTTAATGTGCAATGTGCATATCATTTGTTGGGCCTGCAACAACATTCTTGGAATTAGAGCAATTAGACATTGTATGGAAATATGTGAAAGACATGAGGGTCCTTGAAGATATGTGACTAATGGTAAGCATTTTCTATGCTTGAAATATATGTAACTTTTGTAACTTTTCATTCACTTCTGAATCAGAAAGAGCTTAGAAGTTAGAAGATATGTAACTTTTGATATGCCTGTATGCCTATCATATGATTCTAGGTTCAAGGCCATACTTCTTTCAATGTGAAGGGCAGCCCTGGAAAAGTGTTTCAGAGGTGACGGACTCACATACCCAACATCAGTCAGCCTTTTTTCTATCGGTGAAATTTTGCCAAGAAGAAAATTTCAAAAAATTTCAAGTTTCAAAATGAAGTGATTTTGGAGATTTTGAACCACCCAAAGTGAGAAACAGAATAATGAAAGTCGCGAGATTTCTACATTTGGTTTTGATTGTGTAGCCAAAATATAAAAGGATGATCAAAGATTTGTACTTGAGATATGATTTATAGCCAGATGTCCCTTTCGCTACAGACAGAAATTCCTGGCACTGTCAGTGGGTCTGCTCTCAGGTCTTTTCATAAAAACGTCTATGACAAGGCACCAAAAGCAGCTCTGATTGAGACTTGTTTATGAGAAGAAAACAGAATCTGAAATTAGTTTTCACCTACATGTTGGCAAAAATTGCTGCTCAATTACTGTACTGTGCTACAGTATGTACATTAGAGGCATAGAAATCCTCCCAGCGCCACAGCGTCGGCGTGTTATGTGCCGGTCATGAGCTGTGAGTGTACAGTGGACCACATGTGCGAAGACACTGCACCTTACTCACCCCCAACGAGCTCTAGCTTCTGTCCGGCATGTGTGCCCTGGCATACTATCTTCAGTCGACTGTTTATTGCAGTGTGTATAAGTACCTCTTACCTACAAGGAGTTTCGATTGTTGTGAGGTGAATCTGCCTGGCACAAATACTGTGGTTCCTTGTCACCTTGGACACTAATTATGTTATTTGTAGAGAAGGTTGAAATTTTTTAGATAACACAGCTTTCAAAGAACATATCTCTGTGAAAGAAAACAGAGAATTTTTTGAAATGTTCAGGAATAATCTAGATTTGGACATAGAATCTTCAAAATTATCTAATTATTTGACAGAAGAGGAAGCTGCCCCTGTATTTGGGGGTTGTGACCAGCGGCTGGCAAATGAACTACTTCTTCTTGCTCAGATAACTTATAAAGCTCCAACCAGGGGCCTGGCAAGGCAATGATGGAAAAAGAATGTTTAGCTAGAGATGGTGTAATAAATACTGCAGTAGTGGAAAAAGAGGAGTTGATGGAACTTTTGTTATATACAAATTGAAAGAAAGTTTCTATGGTTTGAAAGGACTCAGCTGCGGCTTCTCTTCATTTTAACCCTGTCTGTACATAGACAAGGCTTATAGTAGCCACACACACATGTTCACAAAGAAAGGGCAATTCACACCCCAATGGACACAAGTGGGCCTAACAACCCAGCATATTAGCAACCCTACCATTTACACCATGTCATGCACACCGGCAAACTGTCGTAGGCTTGGCTGCACCTAATCTCAGTAAAATTTTGAAAATAACTTGGTGGGCCGCAGGGCCGAGGAGGGACCGGGGAAATTTGTGTAGACAGCACAGTGCAGAGAGCTGAGAAACAGAGAACAGAAAACATAGAAAACACAAAGCAGAATGCAAATAATCCAGGAAACTCAGAGTAGAGAGCAGAAAACACAAGAAACACAAAGAAAAGAATAAATTTTTTGAAGAGAGTTTTTCTTCCTGCAACCATGGATTCTTCTTTCCATGGTACAATTGTCCTTGTATGGATGTTGCTGACTGTGACCTCAAGCAATAGTGTTTCTTACACATCAAAAGCTTGGTAGCTCCTAGATTTTATGAATAAACCTTCCATGGCCTTCTTTTTGTGTGTTTGTTGTGGTCTATTGTGTCAAGGAAAAATCACATGTCAAGGGTGGAACCTAGGCAAGAGGCACATTGGAATTATGTGGAGTGTATTGTGTGAAAAACAATAGAGGAGATGCATCATTGAAAATGCATGAAGCTTTGTAGAATGAGTCCAAAAGCTTTTGACAACCTTATTTGAAGTCAAACTGCATCAATCAAGTTCAGCCCTAGTTAGAGATCAAGAAAATTGTTGAACTAGTGGTTTACAAGTTTGCCCATGGTATCTCCCATGATCATATTATAGAGTGTTTTAAAGGTGGGGGTTCCACTACAAGGAAATACACTTACATAGTTTGTGATATCCTCATTAATAGGCAAAAACTATTCAGACAATGTATTAACATTCTCAATAGTGCACAATTGGAAAATATCATTAGCAATTCAAGGCACTTGTGGGGTTGCCAAATGTTACCTATGTAATCAATGGAACACACATTCCACTAACAGAACGTCCCAAGCACAGAGTCACCCTTGTAGTAGGCAATTTTTTCAACATGAAAAAAATTCATTCAATTGTTTTATAAGGGGTTTGCAATGCTATCAAAATCTTGTGGAATGTTTGTACAAGTCAACCTAGGGGGGGTGCATGATGGCAAACAATTCAAGGTGTCCAATTTATAAAGGGATTTGAAGTTGCAAGAACTAGTTGTGGGGGTTAGCAGTATGAGGCACACTCCTTATTTGATTGCAAACTTTGCATATCCTATCCACACATATTTGCAAAAGAATTGGAAATCAATACATGATGAAAATAAGAAAAGGTATGATAGTGAAATGAATTTAAGGAGAATGGATAATGAAAATGCTTTTGGAACTTTGAAGAACATGTGGCCAATTTTGAAACATCTCAATTCAAGAGTAGATAAAACACCAAAGATCACTGTAGCTTGTTGTTGGCTGCATAATAATTGTGAGTTGTGGAATTAGCCTAAGCCTAAGGTTAGTCAAGTAGGTACTAGATATCCATTTGTGGGATTTGGTAACCCTTTCTAACAACAAGGAGCCTCATGTTACCAAATGAACACCCAAATGTGTAACATTGACATTGGACAATGGACATTTGTATTGTTTTTTTATCCAATTCAAATCCAACTCATTTCAAACTAATAATTTGAATCCAATTCAAATGTTCCTCAATTCAATGTAAACTCAAACTCCAATTGAAATCCAAACCAATCCATATTTAATTCCAATTTCATTCCAAATCCAAGTCAAATCCAAATTCATATTCACATTCAATTTTAATTGCAAACCAATTGCAATCAAAACCAAATCCATATCCACATTTGATTTTAATTTCATTCCAAAGCATTTCCAAGTTCAATCAAATCCAAACCAATCCAATCCATATCATTTGCAATTCCAATCCAATTGCAATTCAAATCTAAATTCAACCCATATTTAATTTTAAACAATTGTAATTTTTGTCAAAACCAATCCATGCCCAATTGGAATTGCAATTATAAACCAATTGCAATCAAACCCATATGCAACTACAATTCCAAACCAAAATTGTAATCAAATCCATATCCAATTCCAATTCCAAACCAATTGTAATCAAATCCATGTCCAATTCCAATTCCTAACCAAACCATATTGATATCCAATTGCAATTCCAAACCAATTATAATCAAATCCATATCCAATTCCAATTTTAGCCAATGATAATCAAATCCATATATAATATCAATTTCAAACCAAACCATAACCATATCCAAATTAAATTCTAAACCAATCCATACCCAAACCAATTGCAATTCCAATTCAAATCCATTGCCAAGCATTTCAAATCTAGTCCAAACCAAACTCTAAAACATAAATATAAAATAAACCTCATGTTTTATTAAATCCTCAAGGAATGAATTTGAACACAAATCAATTCCATATCAAATCTAAATTCTCAATGCAAATTCAAATCCAATTCAAATCCAATCCAAACCAAGTTCGCATGAACACCATAAACTAAAACAAAAATCAAACTTTTCTAAAAAAACAACCATAATTCAAACTAACCAAAACAAATTAAGTATAACTTCTAGAAGGTCGTTTGGCCTTAAAGACTTCTACAAACAATGGTAGTTGGCCTTGCAAAACCATCTCCATGCCTTGTTTCCCACTTTCCAAAATTTGTGATGTAATCCTCTTCATCATACGTAGTGTTCAAGTTGGCTTTTCAATTTCTTTGACATTGTCAAAACATTTTGATGATGGCACTTGCAATTGAATGGTCACCTATAGCTAGTTTCTTCTTTTTCTTGTCAAGACTTTTAATCACTTGTCCAAAACAATGGGGTTGTTTTGTTGCTTTGGTTTTTGGTGTGTCCAATGTAGATGAAGGGGTTTTGTTAAGGGGAATGGTAGGGATTATATCCTCATCATCACTTGACACATTCACCTCCTCATGTTGAAAATACACTGTAATCAAAAGAGAGCGTCCACAACACATTTGCTTTTGACACAACCTTACTCCTTATGTAAGGTCAGCAACTCCTCAACTGTCACACACACATCATTACAGTGGTCTGGTTTTGGGATCCTACATTTCCTGATCCTCCATCACCGGACAATTCTTACAGAACTACACACTCTATTAACCTATCTAACTCTATTACATTCATAGTAATCTTTTGTTATGGCTAATAGTAGCAACATTGCTACATTGTGAACGTAAAATGCTAGTAGGGTCTGGCTTGAAGTCAGAGCTTTCAATGTTCATTTGGTCCGTGATGAACTGCTGGTTCCCTTCTTCCCCCATTACATGTATCACTGCACACAAGTGGTTGTGCTCAGACTTGACATAGATCAGCTTTTGGGTTTTTCTCAACAATCGAACAAGGTACGCTGTCGCAACCCCACTTTGGCTAAGTGTGGGGGTGAAGCTCAACACTTGGAAAAAGTTGGGGAGT
>Ga0209208_10007062_pt1 | contig 15362 bp, 9 predicted proteins | sample S1TSphfallax_3_FD_187694 | JGI IMG/M metagenome (GOLD analysis project Ga0209208, IMG submission 187694) | Host-associated microbial communities from peat moss isolated from Minnesota, USA - S1T2_Fd - Sphagnum fallax MG (SPAdes) (version 2) | ecosystem: Host-associated > Plants > Peat moss >...
CGTATATGTCGCAAAAGTGTTGCGATGATTAAAGGTACATTATAAATTAGCGATGGGTGGTGCACCACAAGTTGCGATGTGTGTCACATCGCAAATATGGCAGATTATTTTTGCTTCGCAAACCCTTCAGGTTTTTTGTTTTTGCTTCGCAAACCCTTTAGGTTTTTCGTTTGGCCCTTCGCAAAAAGGCACAATATGTAGTAGTGAAAGTATTTCCACATACACATTTTAAAACTAATAATAAGTTTGATTCAAATAGATTGCCATAATAAATCATAGTGGTAATTGTTCTTTTTAATAATGCACACATCCTAAATTTTGACCTTCAAATCCATTGACTAACCCATGCCCTACTCCAATTCATTGGCAATTAAATAGCTCCAAGTTATTGGCAATAATAATTGCACACATAAAATCAATCTACTTTGGTTTATCTATTTCATGCAACATCTCCTCACCATCACCAGTTAATGTGGCATAAATAACCTTTTCGCTTTAACTTCACAATTAAGCCACTAACCTTTAATTCAATTTGATGCACTATGATTTTTGGATTAAGGCTATGGGCTTTAAGTTTAATTTTCTTAATTATGGGTTTGAATGTTAATTCTCAAACTAGGTGTTATGCATTTTTAGGGTAATCTTTTGGATGCATATTGCATGGTTTTGGGGGTTTGGGGCTAAGGTTTGGGAAAATGAGATGAGTTTTTTAGGTTTCAAAAGCACAACCTAAGGTTTTAAGTTTCAATGTTAAGGTTTGGGCATGTAATTTGTAGTTTTTGGGTTTTATGTTTTTGAAGTGCAACTTGAAGTTTGAGGCTTGAGGGTTTGGGTTTGGGAATACGTGACTTGGGGTTTTGGGGTTGGGTGTACAAACATTGATATTAAGGCACTACAAGAAAACTTGGGTTATTTTATTGGAAAGATTGGTCAAAATACATCAAATTAAGACTCTTGTTGATTTCACCAATTAGTCATATTAAACAAGTCAATTTCAACATGTCCAAGTTGACAATTGGTCTAATCAACACATGATTTTTTTACTAATGATTCTTTGAACTGATGTTATTTCTAATTGGTTTTTTTATTTTATTTGTCATATTGACTAATCAACTTGACCAACTATATTTTTGACTATTTGTCAAAATGACAATCAAAACGAATGGGAAGTTTGACTTAATACATAGGCATGGCCTAGGTAGGTTGGTAAATATGTATTTAGGTAGGTAGGTATATAAACCTAGCTTAGGCTAAAAATGTAGTTAGTCAAAATAGACATGTCATTTCAACAACAAGACCTTTAATCGAAATGACCAAATATTTAGTTAATTTAGAAGGCTTGAAAAATTATGATTTTTTGTAATGAGGTTAAGGTTTCAACACATGATTTAAAGTTTTAGGGTTAAGGTTGGGTGCATGAATTGGAGTTTTAGGTTTGTATATGCAACAACTAATTTTAAAATTGTGGTTTTATTGTGTGATTTTAGGGTCAAGATTTGGGTGTGTGACTTGAGGTTTGGGTGTGCAACACATAGTTTTATAATTTTGAATGTTATGCTTAAGGTTGAGGTGTGTGGTTTTTCATTTCTGGGTTTTAGGGTTTTGTCATGCAATTTGAAGTTTTAAAATTAAAGTGTAAAAACACAACTTGGAGTTTTGGAGCTTGGGTGCATTACATATCAATTTAAGGTTTTAGGGATTGAAGTTAAATTTTTTATCTCTATTTGAGGCTTTAAAACTTGGGCATGTGAGACATGGTTTGAGTTTATTAATTGCACATCTTGAAATGAAATGTTAAGATGTTTAAAAAATTTGAATTGAAATGGGGCATTATTGTTTGGGGATGCCTTGGTTTTGTTTATAGGATAATTGAAGAATGTTGGGAAAGTTTTTTGATGATGATAAGGGGTGTTGAGGGCTTAGGGTGTGTCCAGATGGGGTAAATCCAAACCTTCACTTGAATGGATAAATGTATATTTAGGTTAAAACATAAGGGTTTGTTTGTTTTGTTTTGGAGGGGAAGTCAAAGGGACAACACAAATGTCTTAGTAATGTTTTAGAGATGTTCTAAAACAAACATCCCAAAGATGAAGATTCTAGTTTTGGGTGATTATTTGATTTTGTTTCAAAAATTTAATTCCAAGTTTCTAATATTTTAGAAATCAAACAACTTCCAATTTTAGTTTTTTGAAAAAAATTAAATCAGAATATTTGGTTTTGGTTTTTGAATATTTTCAAAATCATTTAAGAACCTTTAGATTTGGGTTTTTCATTTGAAATTTTTTAGAGACTTGCTATGTCATTTCAAAGAACTAATGGTTTTGAACATGTTTTGTGATTCGATTTTTTAATTTTACAAAACTATAACTAAGGGTGAAATTGAAACTATGATTTTTTTGAGAACCTTTGGTCAAGGGCCAAAATTGGTTCCTTGATTTTTGAAAGACATTGGTCAAGTATTTACATATACCTACCTACCTTTACTTGTTGGTCCCAAATTCCAAAAGTCAAAATCAATGTTGTCCAATTCTTGATTTTGAAATGAACATTTGGTTTGGTTTTTAATTTTTTTTCAAATTATAATAACCTTTAATGTGATTTTGAGGATGGTTTTTTGGATGTATAATACTTGCAAATATGTTTGAAGACTTCTCAAAAACCTTGGGGACACAACTTGGTTTAAAATTGGGTTCAATTCCATCTACATTGTATTAGACTAAAATTTCAAAATAATTTATAATATAGGTTTGTTCAATTAACACGACATTGAAAACAAAAGATTGCTTAATGAAAATGAACTTGCTTATGTGACAATTGAAGAAACCATAATGAAATGACGTTGAACTTGATTTTATTTATACAATTGTAGGAATCAAGTATTTGGCTCAAGCTCTTACAATGTTTTGAATGTTTCATCTTTTTGGAGTTGGAGTTGTTGAAGATGTCCATGGCAAAATGGAGGTAGCAATTGTTGTAGCTTTTAGATGATATTTTGAACTTCAAACTTGAGACATTGAAGCTACATCAAAGTGGAAATGGCAAGGGAAAGAGAGTTTAAAAGAGAGATGGAGGCAAGAATTGATGACAATTGCATAGTGCAAAACTTTATAAGGAATAGTAAGAACACTTAAAAGGGAGACCAAAAGTAATTTAGGGGTGCTATATAAGATTGGTGCATAAATCTAGATTTTATTGTTTTTTGAAGATTTTGTGATACACTACCACTAGCCTACCATTTTTTCAACATTAAGATAACACCTAGTGACACATTATATGCCACTAAGATTTTAGCGTTCCATAACATTGTTGGCATAAATTGATGAATAAATTTCCCATTTTCAATTTTGAGTTAATGATTTATGTGCATTTGATAGCAAGTGTGAATTAATTCTAATGATGTGTGAATAGAACTGGCATATGGGAGATTTTTTGGAATTCTTCGTATAATCATTGTCCATGGACCATTCCAAAGACAATTTTAAAAATAACTACTTCATTTTCAAGTCTAACTATTTCATTTCTTTCTTAATAATTATTTTCTTTTCCTATTAACTTTCATAATAACTATCTCTCACGTTCACCTAATAATTACCTCTAGTTTATAAACGTCTTAGTCTTTTTTCATATCCCCAAACATGGATATGAAAAAAACAAATTAACATGCATCTTTTCATATGCATGAAATGTATATGAAAATAAATAAATTATCATGCATCTTTTCATATGCGTGAAATGTATATGAAAAAATGAAATTATCATGTGTCTTTTCATATGCATGAAATGTATATGAAAAAAACAAATTAACATGCGTGTTTTCATATGCATGAAATGTATATGAAAAAAACAAATTATCATGCGTCTTTTCATATGCATGAAATGTATATGAATTTTAATTGAAAATTGATGTCAACATAAATAATAATGAATTATTGAAAACCATATGAAAACATAAAAAAAGCGTTTTGTATAAGTATTTGAATTTTTGACAAATCATTGGTTCTAGTTTTTAAAAAATATTTCGGAATCAGAGAACCACCAATCACGGTTCTTACAAAACAAATCCGAGCAATTTGGTCTTTGGTTATTTTGGGGGAGGATGTGATACCGAAGCTTAAGAACCGGCCTGATAACCGTCAAGAGTCTGTTCCTGTTCCTAATAACCGCCCAACGCTGGCCAACACCTGCTATAGACACCTGGTCCAGTTCATTCATCCGTGAGGTCAGAAAACCCTAACCCTAAAAACCCTGTTCTGATTCATTCATCCGTGAGAGCTGAAAACCCTAACCCTAAAAAAGGCACCGGGAAAATTGCAATCGTCATTTCCCATGAACGTTTTGATGTTTTTCTCAGTTTTCTGCACGTTTTGTGGAGATGCGGATTTTCGCATGCGCTCTCGAGTTCTTCGCGTTGGATCCTGCCTCAGAAAGTCGACTGTTTTGGTCTCAAGGAGATGCTGCGCGGGAATTTTTTACGCATAGTTCCTCTTGCAACAACTTGACCGTTCAATTTTGAGGTAAAATAAGATCGGTTTTTGTTTTCAGACGTTTTTCCTTTGCTTTTTTTTTTCTACATTTAAAACCCTGAACACTAAGAAGTTCTTCTTCATCAAGCTGACGATCGATGGTTTTCGAGCTTTTTCTTGGCATTTGTCTTCATTCATGCGCCAACCTCTTCCCTTATCTCTTTTTGAGCTTTTGTTTTTGGATAGCAGGAGCGTGTGTCCTTTAGGTCTCTCTAGATCTGATGATTGCGGACGTGCCTAGGTTATTACAAACCCTTTTGAGTCGTCTAATGTAAAATTCTCTCTTGCCAATCCCATATGAATTTCACAAGAATGTGGGAAGATTTTTGCTTGCATGAAAACTTAACTCTCCTGGCACATGTCATTGTAATTCCTGTCTGAATTCTTCACTTGGTCAAAATATTTGTTGAGCTTTTCAAGGAATCACAGACAGTACAGGGGTAAGTGACTGTTGGTGAAGGGCATTGGGGAATTCTTCCCAGCTGAAATGAGTGATTTTGGTATCAGATGCTTCAACAGTAACTGGAGAGGCATTTTGAGTCTTTTTGGCAGAGGAATTTTGTGTGTGATCAAAGTCCTGTGCAATGCAAGTCTTGAGGGCAGCTAATGGAGAGGTGGCAAGGAGATCATAAGAGAGGGGCTCAGGATGAAGAAGGCTGCTGGTTCCCACCGGCCCACTCGAATGCGAAGCAAGAACCGAAGTGGTTTCAGTTCCGATCAGACATCAGACACTGCCTTCCGCTCGACTTCAATCTCCTTTTTCCGGATTTTCATTCAGTGCATGTTTTGCATTGGCACTCTTGTTGTTGGCTTCCGATTCACTAGAGAAGCTCATTTCTTAAGAGCTAGTTTCCATCATCCAGGGGATTCTTTCAGTAGAAGGACTGGAGCTAGGATGGGCTCTTTAGTAAGCATTGGGAACAGGAGTGATCTTGACTTGCGAATCCAAGAAGAGATTGCAAATGATTCAGAAGCTTTTAGGCTCGAAAATTCTGAGACAATCATCCGTAGTCGTGTTCGAGTAGATGTGGGAAGGCATGCTATTTTAATAAGGCCATGGCCACACCCAGACCCCTTTGAAGTCATTCAGGCTCATCATTTGATTGCAAGAGTTCAAATGGAGCAGTGGCAGCTCTATGGCAGCAAAGAGAGCAAACCTATCATTGCAATTACAACCACATTTGTACGATCGTTCCAGGCTGTGCATCTGACAGGTGTCTATCTTAACCACCATCTTTCATAGGAAGGAAAAGCATTTGTGCACCAGCTAGGTATTTGGTATTTATTCGTAATGCAGACTGAGCATGAGGGTTTTCTTGAAGGTGCATCTTGGAATGTTGGTATCTGATGTCTGTGTGAGCTGTTTTGACATAGAGTGACAATCTGCAAACAATGTGGCATATGATCTCTATGTGAACTATTTTGGCATTGGGTAATGTTTGTGACACAATAATTGCATCAGAATTCACAACAGCATATTACTGCAAAGGTACCGAATGCCTGGAATTTCCTTCTACTGACGTTTCCAGTATGGCCTGGGAATATGGTTGGGCAGGCCTTTTGCATACTTTGTCACTTGTACCAGTCCATGTGACATGGATTGTGATGGAGGCTGGGGGTGTGACCAATGAGACTGCATACTTTCTATCAAAAGCACGTGTGCACAGGTTACTGCATTTGGGATTTGGTGATGCAATGCCAGCAGGACTAAAAGAACGAGGACAACTAGAAGCACATATGCGAGTTGAAGGCTTGAGGTATAGTTTAGGAGGCTGTCAGCACAAAAGTTATTTTCTGCAGACACAGGTTTAGCAGATCCTTGCACACCTGGTGACACAAATCGCCTGGTAATTGCTAGTCACCTTATTATGCAAGGTCACGAAGGCAGCAGTTGGTCTTATTGTAGTCATTATTTGTGGTGGCTTTATCTTTTCATCTGGGTTCAAGAGATTCATCTTTTTTTCCATTCTGTCAAAATTATGTGAATGTCTCTGCTGTTCCATGTTCAACTTTAGTCTGCTATCATGCAGTTTGTTAATTGTGGCTCACTGATATGTGTAAAATCTCAGTGCATAAGATAGTTTTGGTGTGTGTGTGTGCGCAAGGAGATCTCAACCTATTATGCATGTCTTACATATTATCTGTTAACGTTCTTGGTTTTTGGCTTGATCCAGATATGTGCGTGAGGAGAAAATGGAGGGCATTGTTGTCTTTGCTGATGAAAGCAATTTGCACAGTCTGGAATTTTTCACTGAGGCTCAAAAAGTAGATTGGGTGGGAGCTGTTTCAATTGGGTTGCTTGGATTTGCTGGGTTTGAAGAGACTGCACAGTCGAGGATTGCAGATGTCCACCAGGAAGAAGTGGGAGCTGGAAGAAGTGATAATCTATTTTCTAGGCGCACATTTGAACCACAAGTTCAGGGACCATCCTGTGATTCTAAAGGCAATCTTGTTGGCTGGCACACATTTGATCCCTTACCATTAGAGGAAGAAGTATATACAGGTATAATGTTGGCTCAAAACAGAAGGTTGGAGTGGCCCAATTTTGTGCTGAATGCAAGGGCAGTTTGGAAAACAGAGGGCAACCAACCTGAGTGGATTAAAAGCTGGGATGAGTGGGCTACCCCTAAAGATGGGAGTGCTCCTGACATCAAAGCTATTTTAAGAGATGATAAGCAGGTCAAGGTTCTGGGGGATTGCGGGCGCAAAGTGCTCCTTTGGTGGCTTCGTGCAGAGGCTCGTGCTGACAGCAGGCACCCTGCCAAGTTAGTTTCTGTTCACTGTTCCTGTTTCACATTTCTTCTTTTGCCTCTTAAGACTCAGAGGATCTATGTCCTGCTGATGTAGTTAGTTTTTACTTTTGTTGTAGGGATGCTATGGTCCTTGATGGTTTTATTTTTCTTTGATACATTTGCTTGTCCTTCACATTCTAGATGCAATGCAAAGGTCTTAGAAAGTTAGTAATCAACAGAATTTGCATTTGAGTAGGTCTGTTGGTCTGTTAGAATGCTCACAAGGTCACATGAAGAACCCTCAAAAGATTTTGCTTCTTTCTCACAGTCAATTACTTCTATCTGAGGTGTACCTGGCACCAACTTCTTGTTGGCTTAGAGACAGCAATGGGTTAACTGTACCATATCTTTACAAGGAATGCCTCTTCATCTTTTGGTCTATCCAAAATATGTATAGGTTTCCCAAATATCTGAAGGATTAGCCTTCCAACAAGGATAGGCCAGGTTTTTAATCATTCTTTGCTTGGATATTGTAGAGACAAATTAGGCTGACTTTGTAGAGAATCAAGAAGTTGCCTTTCCACTCTGCATGCTTTCAGGTAAAGTGTAGATCTGCATTGTCAGGGGAGTTCTAGACTTCTGTCCTTTTTGCATAGTTATATTTTCTTTTCTGGCCCCATATAATTCAGTATATTCATGATCTTGGTGATGGAAATATTAGCTGTGTTCTCTATTCAGAAACTTGCTGATCAGTACACGCTTCTCTAATTTCCAAATAAAGTTTCTCAACAGGCTCAGAAGATTTAAGACTAAAAGAATCTCAAAACTCTAGGTTTGATGTTGCTCATTTCTCCGACTTCATGTATGTAGTCAAAGATTTCATTGGCACTAACATATAGAGTAGATCATTCCGTGTACTTCTGAAGGGGTCTCTTGTCATTTCTTGCATTGAGCAATGACCCAAGATTCATAAGTCTTAGACATGAACATTCTTGACAAAGTTCTCTGAGCCAGAGTATGATGTAAATGCATGCTTTGTGTGCCTCAGTCATGGACATCAATGGTGATATTATGAACTGTTTTCACCACCATACATGTTGCTGTTGAAGGTCACTGAACATATGTCTGTTGCTGTTGTGCAAAACACTTGGTCTCTGGGTTGGTTCTTGGGGGTTTTTTTTTTTTGTTTTCCTGTTTTCTGTATGTTGTGAGGTGTGAAATCTTGATGTCTTTATTATCAGGCGATCTTTTGGTTCTACTTAGCCTCACGTAAATTGTAAGTATGGAGAAGTTGATACTTGTAAATATATCTACTTGGATTCTTATACCTTTAGGACTACTTAAAGTTTTTTTTGAGTCAACTTCATGTGTCATATGTCATTGGGGCCTTTGAAAATTGTCATTTTGTGATTTAAGCAATGGAAGTCTCTGACCCACTTTGGCAAGTCTTGCTAACTTATTGCTTATATTGACAGTTGGGTATTGGATGAAAACCTGGAAATTATTGTACCTGCAAAGAGCACACCATGGCCCGATCGTCCTGTACGAGTCCCTCCACCACCACCTCCTCCTGCTGCTGCTACTGTGGGGACTGGTTCTAAACGTGGTGCAGGAAGCAGGGTCTCTGGTGGAAAAGGTAGACGTTCAAAACGGAGGCAAAGTCGACCAAATATCAGCTAACAGTTTGTACTAGTATTAAGCAGTCTTCTAGACATTATTAATCCTGGAGGTATTTTTGCTTTGGAGAATCATCAAAGGGGATGTTTAGTGGGAAGTGTTGCTGTGCATTCCCTTAGAAATCTGTGATGACTTGCTTAAGTTGCTTGTCCTCAACAGTACACCTCAAGGTTGTCCTACCCCTGAAGTGCTCTCAATTTTGCCACTGCTATCAGCACAAACTCAAAAGTAGCCCAGGTCTGATATAGGTTCTTTTTGTCAATTTTTGCTCCCCAAACAAGAGAGCAACTGACGGTCTGATTGATGATCTCTGGCAATCAATAATATATTGATTCCCTGTCATCAGGATCATTGATTTCATTATCCATCGTCACAGGAAACTGAAGATCTTTTAGCAGACTCTTGGAGGGTTCAATTACTCTCCCTTCATCCAGATGACCATCCAATCAATCAATATATGCCTGGGATTGTCCAGCATACATCTGTTTCTCAAGGAAGCTTTTTGTTCTCAAGGAAAGACAAAATATATTCATTTTTCTGAAACATCTTTGGTAGGTACCTCTTTCACCTTCAAATCTAGAAGTATATGTTACAAAGCATTTCGTACTCATTTTGGTGAATGTTTATGCAGATAATTTCTTTTACTTTGATATGTGTGATCTGTAATGTATATCTGATATTGTGTGTAAGTTGATATGTACTTGTCATTTCTGTTTGAGCATTATAGTCAGAATATTTAATTGTTGAGAAAGAAATGGGGGGCTTGGTTTGGCAGCAGTAATTGATCCCTCAAATAGTTTTAGATTTTTTGGAAACTTGTCTTCACTCAAACCCTTTGCAACAAAAAAACAACACAAGTAACAAGCTCGAGACAGGATGACAGGACACATCACCCTGTCATGGTAGTTTGAGGAGGAGGGTGCGAATTTCAAAGGTTGATGAAATTGTATACAGAAATGTTATTATGGTTTGTGTGTCCCCATGGCATTATCCAAGTTCCCAAGTTGTTCCCCAAGAGTTCCAAATAGCACCTCAGTTTTATCCCATACAGTTTGCCCAAAGTTCAACTCTAATGTATATAAACCATGTTTATATACACAAGTTGTTATGGATCTACTTCTGAAGGCAAAATTTGCACAAACCAAAATTTGCATCCATTGTGCACTTTAGCAAAAGTCTTGCATGATTTTCCATCACAAATATATCACGGATTGAATCCCCTCTCTTTTGATGAGGTGATTTACTTGTTGATATGCAATCTACAACACAACTTTTCATAAGTTGTGTTCTCACCTTTTGAGTATACTCCAAATGCTTTAGAAAAGAGAAGCTTCAGCTGAAGAAGCTTTTTGTAGTAATGTAGGAACATGTTACTTCATTAAGTTCCAAAATGCCAAAGCAATGCCTGCCAAGGATCCACAAAACAAACCAATTTACCAGGTCCACTGATCCATTTCCCCAATTTCCAGGAAGTGTGCGATGCCAAATGCTTGCCCTACTAGATTGGACACCCCACATGCATCAAAACAAGCAGACAAATCACAAAACATTTAAAACTTCATTCACACTGAATTGGTTTCCAACAACAAATAATAATTAAAAAAAAATACAATGAATACCCAACACAAAGGTTAGGTTTGACTATCATGATGTGTCAAATGTTGATCGACACCCAACACTTATAAAAAATTAACATAATTGTATACATAAAAAAAACACACACACAAATCATGAAAAAATTATAACCCCATTCACATTGAATTAGTTTATAACAACAAATAACAATTACAAGAAACTAATATTCTACAATAAATACCTAATTCAATGGGTAGACTTGATTATCATGTGATGCAAAATGTTGATGGGCACCTAACACCATCTAAACTAACAGAATCACACTACAAAATGAGCATACAAATCAAGAAAAAGCTAAAATCATGTTCACACTAGACTAGACTGGATTTGAAAAAACAAAAAACAATTACAGAAAATCAAATTCCTGCCATAAATATCTGATACAGAGGCCAGGTTCGATTATCTTAGAACTCAATAGAGTTATCCGTTAAGTCACTTGACTAGGGGGTGAGAACAGTCAGTTTCGGCATAGTAAGGCATCAAAAGTGTAACTGAGAATGAAAATTTTACAAAACGAAATAACTGAGACCCAAACTAGTTTTTCCACCAATTTTGGTGGTAAACTGAGTTTCATCTGTCTTTCATTTTCCTGATCTCTTCCACTGCTGCTACATACATTTTCACTGCTCCTACCTATACAACTACTATAAAAACTCTCGAACCTTGTGCATTAAATGCTGAGTTTCAGCATTTCATAGAGATTTAATAAAATTTCCATACTTTGCGAATGCCACTGAAAGAGGGGGTGAAAGAGGGGGTAAGGGGTGAAAGAGAGGGTAAAGAGCTGAAGACAGGGTGAGTTCATGGATAACTTTAGAGTGTGCAAAATAGTGCTCTACAATGGTTCCTTGCTTCAATAAAACTGATTCTTCAAAAATTTCAGTAGTCTGATGATCCTGGAAGTTGATAACAATAATGCTCCATATTGGCTTGCCCACTAAAAGTTCTATTTGGGTTCTTACGCAGGCATCCGTTTCCTGGGTTTGAGCTTCTATTTTGTGTTGATCTAATCTCTCACAAACATTATGGCGAGATGGGTACGTGTGGGATTTGAGCTTCTATTTTGGGTTGACCTAATCTTTCACAAACATCATGGCGAGATAGGTACTTGTGGGATTTGAGCTTCAATTTTAGGTTGACCTAATCTTTCACAAACATCATGGCGAGATGAGTACTCGGATTGATCCTACATGTTTCTTCAATGGTATCCTTAAAGTGCATAAGAGTAGTCTTCACCACTTTCTTCATGCGAACATAGATATGCACTTTGGAAACTGCTGTCTACACACTGCCGCTCAAGGTGAAGTCATGTGATTTGGCTTACTTAAGCAAAAAAGGAGTGAGAAGAGTCCTTTGAGGAGCAGAAGATCCATTGAAAGCCTTTGTGAAGGTGTGGGATCAAGCATATGCCAGATCCTCCTTGCATGTTTAATATTAAAACACAAAATTGGTGTAGAACAAAGAGTCCTATTTGTATGAGGAATGATAGGCCAGGAAAGCTCAGCCCTGAATTACAGCTGGTTGGTGGAAGCCAAGGCCACTAACACAAATGAGACTTGTAAGAGAGAATCCCATCTTCTCATACACCTATGGCTTTATTCTTGTAAGGTAACAACTAACAACCTGAACCGAATTTGATTCTCATTTGGAGCTTCTTTGCATATGCTCTTCTCCTCGGTAATAGCCCAAAAAAGAAATAGTTTGCAGTGAAAAAGCTCTTCTGCAAAAGCTCTCCCTGGTAGGTACTCCCCATGTAAGTGGACTAATTTGGTGACATGAATGTAGGAGGGGGGATAACTGTACATGTTGAGCAAAACCAGCTCAAACAAACTCCTGCATAATTTTACTCTTTCATCCCTGTACTCAATTTCAAATGCTTTTGACGGTGGTGGTGCACATGTGACCAATTGCCATACTGGAGCAATTACAAAAGAGCCCATGAGAAATAGGACAGTTTTTTCTTAAATTTTTTTTCAAGGAAACTGGAAACCACCTCCATTTGTCTGTGCACTGCTTGAAGAAGAGCTGAGATACACCCACAGGAGAGAAATGATGACTGCCAATAAGCCTGACCACACATAAATAATGGTTGGGGTGCGACCGCGTCTCCCCATCAGACCTTTGGCAAAAGGATAGAGATGCATAAGCACCCACAAGCTGAAAAAGACACCACCAAAAAGCTTGCTCCACTCTGGGGATGTGCTGTATACAGTGCGGCCAACAGCGACAGCAATGCCGATCAAATTGGTGAGGATGATGGTGATGGGTGGGATAAAGAGAGATGACCACTTAACTGTGTATAAGTCTGCAAATTCATCATCTTCCTCAGCTGCAGACTTGGAGGTCAAGGTAAAGGAAATGTTGATACCCGCCACAACCTTGAGGATTCCTTGGAAGACAGCAGCAAGATGAGCACTTGTTCCACCAATGACCCAAAACTGCTCATTACGCCACCATTCTTCTAATGTGATGTGGGACCACTTGACTTCAAGAACAGCGAGCAAGCAGAGGGTGATGGTGATAGTGAGCAAGTAGACAAGGAAGGAAAGGTTTAGGTTTTGCACAATAAACTGGCCTGTGAACAAGGACAGAGCAGGAAGGAAGCAGTAGACCAATAGGAATATAGAAGTGAAGGGGTAGATCCCGACATTCATGTATGCAATCCGCTGCAGGAACTTCAGACGGGTGCTTGCTAGCAATGCATTGTTGCGTGAGAAGAAAATCTCTACTGAACCAGTTGCCCATCGCAGCACCTGCAAAGATGATCATTCTGCCACTTCAAACCTAATGCAAACTGGAGTGAGGAAAGATAAGGGGTTGGGAGTAAACCGCAGTTGGCAAAAGAGTTTGATTGGGCAAATGGTAGCAATTATTTGAGCAAAGAAAGAGGGAAAAGCAGTAAAGGAGTTCCTTATTACCTGATGCAGACGATCAGTGAGATTGATAGGGGCAGTTCCCCTGAAAGCATCAGGTGTAGTAACACAGTAAATGGACCTCCACCCACGATTATGCATGCGAAATCCTGTAACAACATCCTCTGTGACAGAACCATAAATCCACCCAACACGACCACCCCACTCTGTCTTATCCTCATAGAAGGAAGAGATGACATTGATTGCCTCTGTAACCAGAGTGGCATCCAGTGGCTCCCGGGGAGCTGTAAGTGCTCCGGCAGGACGGCTATTTTGAACTCCAGGACCCGCCACAGGACGACCCTGGAACTCTGCCACAGGAATGGATGCTGCAAATACAAGAGAGCCACCATAGCGTTTGGGCAGCATGGCTGCCTCCATCTCATCATCCTCATCACTGGTTCCTTCTGTCAGCCCTTTGACTTCAATGTCCCGCTTCTGCCCCTTGGTCTTCTTTTCCTTACTCCTCTTACCCAAGCAGCAACAGCAGCACAAAGAGTAACACAAGCCAGACTGGCCCCTAGGTGCATCAAACCCATAGAGGGCAATCCTGCGGAAAACACACCCAGTACCAACATAGACAGGTCCTTGCAGCCCATCCAGTGCTCGCATATTGACATCGAAAAACACTGTGTTATGATTTGCATATCGATCATTGGGGTCCACACCTTCAAACCGCTGAGGGAATTGGACATAGGAGATTGTGTCTCCATCCTTATCCAAGAAGAAGCACATGGCCTCCCGAATGGCCAGAGAGTTGAATATGTAATGATCACAATCCAAATTGAGGATGAAGGGTCCATTAGACATCACTGCACTTGTGCGCACGAGTGCATTCATGGCACCTGCTTTCTTGTTGTGGTCATAGCCTGGCCGCTTCTCACGCGACACATAGACCAGCATGGGCAAGCGTATGTCCACATCTGATGTATCAATCAGATTCTCCTCATCACTACTCCCCATCAGTGGCTCACCTGTTGGAGGTGCAAGCATCACCTGGATGGCAATCAACTCACCACCAGTTCACATCAGCTCACATTCAACATACCCTCAGTAAGACATTGAAATATTCTGAAGGCTTGCCCTTGTGAAGGTTGTGGACCTATCATCATGTGTGTACACAAGCAACAAGAGGAGCATTGGGGTCTGAACCTGAATGATGCCAGCATGGTCTCCACGCGCATGTTCCTTGCTAGGCTGCGACCATGTGCCTGGCCAGTGTGTTCCATCAGCCATCCATGTTGCTTTGGGGATCTTGAGTGGCTCCAAGGGGTCACGACCACTCTCAAGCTGTGCCCTCTTGGCTTGGATCTCCTCATGTGCATTGTATGCATCCGAGCGACGACGAATGGCATCTGGCAAGCCATTGATGCGCACTTTGAACTCATCGTACTCCCTTTTCACATGGCGACGATCCTTGACAAAGTCAGGACGCACCTTGTTCTTGGTTGGATCCCCTTTTAGCAAGAAATATGTTTCAGGATTGCGGGGTTCAATATTGTGTTTGCGACAGAATGGTACCCACACCCGAGCAAAGCTTGCTGCTTCAGCTAAAGCCTCAAAGGTAAGCAAAGCTCCACCGTCGTCTGACAGATAGCAGCCAAGCTTCTCGAGGGGATAATCAGCTGCAAGGATGGAGAGGATGGTGTTGGAGGTGGTGAGAGGTGGTTCTTTCTCTGGGTCAGCTGTGGACACAAACACATCCACACCTGGAAGATCAGATCGACCCCTCGGATTCTCAGCAGAAGGTGTCTCAAACTTGTCCTTGAGAGCTTGTAGATCTGTCAGCCGGTTGATTGGGCAGAGCTTTGGGAGCTGATCCAAGATCCAAGAGAAGGCAAACCAAATCTCGCAGACCACTGACATCCCCCATAGCCAAACTG
>Ga0209208_10007063_pt1 | contig 15361 bp, 9 predicted proteins | sample S1TSphfallax_3_FD_187694 | JGI IMG/M metagenome (GOLD analysis project Ga0209208, IMG submission 187694) | Host-associated microbial communities from peat moss isolated from Minnesota, USA - S1T2_Fd - Sphagnum fallax MG (SPAdes) (version 2) | ecosystem: Host-associated > Plants > Peat moss >...
ATAAATGGATATCAAAATGGCTATAGTTGAAAAAATCCCCATACAACAATGAATATTGGTCACTATTTGATTTCCAACCAAAATTGGTTTTCATGATGTTGCATCATTTCTTCCCAAAAAAATAAAAATGATGTACATGCACCAAATCCACATTGTCAACATATTGACTCAAAACAGGGAATGTGATGCACATGAGCACTTCACAATGAACACATTGTTGGGAAAGTATGTATATGTAGATAATTTTGAAGGATTTCTTATTAATGTCAAGATAGTTGAAAAGGAATGGTGAGAAAAAGAAAACCATTGAGAATGTTGAAAGTTTAATATGACACTAACACAAGTGAGCACATAGTATAACAAACTTGTATGAATCCCATTAATGACATCAAATGTGAATTCTTTGCTCACATTAAGATGTTTGTTGCAATGTGGTGATGGCCAGAGTTGTGGGTATTCCAAGCCCCTAAAAACACCCAACAACATCATATTATGAATCTTGCAAACAAACATCATGTCATTAAATTTAAATCCAAGAAGAATGCAAATTAGCTCATTACACATTTTTCTAAGATTTCATGTTAGTAACATGCTCATGAAATACTCATGTTAATCTGAGATACATTTTTGTAGATCACCTTTTAAGTTGTTGTAAAGAAATAAACACGATATGGACATAAGAAATGTTTCAACAATGGACACAAGTTTCAAACAATCTTGAATTTGGAAAAAATTATACTAGGATGCAACATGATTAAGAAAATCAAGTTCACGCATGACATGGATGCTTCTTGCCCAAACATTGCCCAAACATATTTGTAATCACTCATTCAATTAACATTAAAAACATTGGATGTTAGAGGACCAAATGTCATTAAACAATTTTTTATGTTTGTACTTGTGAATGCACATCCAATATCTACAATAGGCCGAACAAGACAACATTTGGAAGAAACTACAATGGAATTAGATGTTGATGTATTCCACAATTTTAAAATGATCCTCCATGGTGTATCGCTCCTTATAATTATATGCATCATTATGTAGCCCTAGATATGATGGGATTTCAATTGGTTCAAAACTTCTTCATCAACTATGTGCTAGGGTAGTACATTTTGGAAACAACCATAAAACACCCAAAACGATATTTTAATATGAGGCTTATGGGCCAAGAATTGGACACAAAGGATATCCAAAACATGGTGACATGAAGTATAATTTCACATAAAGATGAATTTGTCAACTTTGTTATGCATCTCAAAAATTTACAATATGAAAAGAGCCAAATTATCTCTTTGCACAATAGCCAAATCTTACATGAGTGACAAATATAGTTCATGACATGTGCATGTGATATAAGGTAGTAACATGATACATGCACTATGATTTAAAGCTAATCATAGTAGTGTAGTAGTGTGACAAGGAGTTTAATTATGAATTTAACAAATGACATGAATTCAATGACACATTTGATCAATTTCACAAGTTGGTAATGTTGAGATGTGTCTATCCCATGCAAGTTTCAAATTGTCAGAGTTCAACAACACAAGAAAGAGTAATATGTTAAGAACACATAAAAACATATTGTGATCATAAACATTGCAATAAGGATATCTCATTAGAATGGAACAAAACATAGTAATGGAGCACGGTATGTCCACATTGAACATAAAAAAGAAAGAGACCAATTAGAAGTTCATGATACAAGAAGTGAGGATATTCCTAAATGATCCAAGGTGTTTTAACTATTTATAGTGATCGTGAAAAACAATCATAGTTACACATATGTAATAACACATGTTCATCATCTAGAATGGCCTTTTTTCATAGCCATAGATTTGACATTCAAGATGTTCATTGTGTAGAACCTTGGTTGTAAGGGGCATGAGACAAAATTCCCTTGCCAAAAGTAAAAGCTTGGTCATTGAAATTTTGCCATAGAGACATGCTTCCTCATTATAAACATGAAAAAAACATTTCAAAATGTAAAGTTCATGAAATAACAAAACAAAAAGTTTACAAAATTTTTGTCAATAGAATGGAGGAATTATGCAAATGTGGCAACATTTTAGGTGCAAGGATTAAGAAAAAATAACCTCTAAACCACACAATGTTCCATAAACAATGGCAACATATTCCACATTCCCACCATGATGTTAACATACAAACATTAATTTTAAAAAATAGAATGAATTCTTTAAAAATGTTTTTGCTACCAATATATGAACCTTTTACCTAGAGTGATGCAATGTTGGGGTTAAGGTTAAGGATCCAGTTGGAAGGATCAAGTACCTTTAAAGTGTACATATGATTCATCAACCTCGAACTTTAGTTATGAACCACCCAAAAAGAATTAGCCCAGATGATGCATGAATTCCATAGATAAGGATTATAGGTATTTAATATTTGTCAACTAACCCTATTTTTTGAAAAAAATGGATTAATTTGAAAACCCATTTGATATTGCACAAAATTCAAAAGCTTCCAACCCTAGGACCACAATTGGTGCAAAAGGAACATCATCCCCTAAATTAATTGGTTCAATTTGTGATGATATTACATCTAAATCATTCAATTAGAACACACAAACTTTCATATTTTAAACTATTGCAGTGAGAAATAACAAAACTTTCATGAACACATTTGAAACATGAAAAAAAATCAATTAACTGATTATGAGGTCTTTACGTAATTTCAAAATCAAAGAATTCAATATTGTAAATAAATAAATATATATACCTCTTCAATTTTTCCACCTCCTATTCGTCCAAGAGAAACTAAGGCTTACATCAAACCAATGGCAATGTACATACACTTGGTAGCATGTCAACATCCTTTGGAGCATCAAAACGAAGAGGAGGAGAAAGACCTTACCCTTCTCCCAAGCAAGTTGGGCTAAACCAAGACTCTATAAAAAACCCTATGATTGGAAAGAAATAATAAACAATTGAATCGTAAACAAAGTTAAGAACAACGACACTTGCAAACTTCTCAAGTATTATTTTTCATGCATGCAACAACTTTGCACTCATTTTATCACTACCACATTGCATCACGCCTTTACCAAATCTTTCTTTCTTTGCAAACATAAATCTATGTCAACATACATTACTATGGCTTACAGATTGTAAAATAGTGGGATTTGGTAACTTAGATTCCTAACATGGTTGCCAAATGTAAAACTATGGGATTTGGCAATTGTCTTACAATGCCTACCATCTTGTAGTAACTATTGCCTTGTAGCAACTATAATCATGTTGTAGCTATCGTCTTCTATAGATTTAAAAGAAGAACATAAACACTTGCCAACCTTATGTAGTTACTACTTACCATTTACAGACCTTCTATAGATGTTACATATTATCTACAACATCTATAGACCCTTTGTAGTTGTTGCCTACCTTTTGTAGTAGTTCCCTACCCTTTGCAAACCTTAAATCTAGTAGTTACCTCCTTGTTGCTACCTTCTAATCACAATTATTGTCCCATGACAGAGTGCATTTCTTATTTTAGAAATAAAATATAAAATAGATAATATTCCAACTTTATAGAAGAAAAGAAAAAATACTACATAAGAGTAACAAAATTTTATATAAACTAAAGCTAGAGTACTTTCCCTTCTTCCTTAAAGCTCAAGGTAGAAAAAAAAAACATCAAGAAGAATGTACATTTGAATCCATACAACCTTCAACCACTCTCCATTACAAAAAGACAAATACAATTTTCTCCCATGTTTTTTTTTCCCTCTCACACAAGTGTGTCACACAAAAGCATCTTCCTAATGTTAATGAGTAATGGAAACTAATGAATCTAATCATCTAATGAAATCCTCTACTCCTTGGAAGAGATAAATAAAGAACTCAAGAAGGATATTCATCGCACAAAGGTTGAATCCTCGTCCTCCTATATTTTCTTATATTCCTAGATTTCCTTATCCAAATCCTTTCCACACATCCTAGTTAAAGGAAATCCATCCATCCTTTATCCACTTGGACTAATTAACATAAATGGTTTCACCCCTTAGTAAATAAAATGGTAAATAAGATATTTACCACTAAGAACAAAACAATTATTAAGATGCCCTTTTAATACAATAGATTAGGATATTATTTTTATTTAAATTCCTCCTAGAATTAACTTTTAATTATTCTGCCCCATGAAGGTAGTTCATTGTATTGGTGGTACTACCATTAAAAACCACATTCATTTTATAACTCCCATGTAATTTTTTTTTCCATTTGACGATAATTACCATTTAGTGATGATAATATTGTCTCCTAACACCATGGTGTTTAATAAACATAAAACAATTTTATATTCTTAACATAAACATCATTACTACAACAAACAACACAACTATCGCTATTTATTTCTTCTTCTTCACCACCTCACTTCCTTCAAACTTAATCCAAAATAAAAATCACAATAGGAGTATTTAAATCCATAGAAACTTAAGTCATCATCTCTTCCTCCTCATTAATGCAAGGAAGACGAATGTGGAACAACCAAAGACATTTTGAAAAGGAAATTAAAAAAAAACGTGTTTTTTTGTATTTAACAAGATTAAGGTGCACAAATATACATGGCTTAAAGCCATAGACTTTGGATAAATCTAGAAAATACACAAATTTTGGTGGGGGCCATGCTTCAAGGTGGAATGAAAAGGTTCAATCCTTGCCAAAGGATCTAAGGATTGTATTGACTCCCATAAAATCATGCACTGCCATGACTTTGAAAAATAATTGCATGAATTGTAAGCATTAGAATTTAATGAAATCAAGTGCATAATGTTTTTATATTTATGAATTTTCATCTCAATGATTTGTGTACAATTATAAGATGTTTCATTAATCATAAAATAAGTAAGAAATAGTGGACAATTCAATGTTGACTTGGGCCTAAAGTTTTGAAAGTCCAATGTAAAATAAAACCATTAATTTTTAGTTTATGTTTTAAGTTGGTTGTCCAATATAGTCATTTTCTAATAATTGAACATGTTTTTAACCACCAAAACTAAATCATTTGGAAAGCTCTTTAAAAGAACATTTTTCTTATACAAGAAAGGACATGGTTGCTTTTTCATAAAGATTGGATGTGCTATTTATGATTATTTGAATATATGGTGAATATGTTTTGTTTTTTTCTTAATGATGTTGAAAAATATTGTGTTTGATAAACTTAATGTACAATATGTCATTGCAATTGAAGGTTTAAAAAAAATAAAAAAATAAAATACTTTCAAGATGTCTACTTTTGTTGAAATGTACACATTTGATTCATGTCAAGAATAATCATTCAATAAGTACATTTAATTACATTTTGTTTGAAAATTCATGAAAACACACAAAGATTAAACTTTTAAAATTGGCATTGATCCTCATATGAACTTTAGCCAAAACATGAAAACTATGTTTCAAATGTGATAAAACACTTTAGACCTAATGTTGACTAGCTTTTTATAGTGGGTTTACACCTAAAGGTGTAAAAATAATAGTAATAATGCTAATAAAAGGGACGATGAAGCACAAAAAAAACTGGGATGTAACATATGGAAATTGTGCTTCATTCATTAAACTTTTACGTGTAATTGTAACTTGTGGATTTTCTCTTTTCTTTGTTTGTTAATAAATTGTCAAATGTGAAATTTGTATAACTTTATCGTTTAGGTTATCATTTAAGTTTGTGCAAGTTGACATACATTTGAATTATGAAAAAGTTCAAAAAATTTTATAAGAAGTTTTTTGATAATGGACTTTATGTTTCACATTGAGTTGTAACAAGAGTAAGGAGTTGTCATGCCATAACAACCTTAATGACATGAAATTGCTATTGATTATTAAGCTTAAAAGGTTGGCCAACATTTCCATGTTTAACAAGCATTTCGAGTACCTATGAGAAACTGAACGTGGTTCCTTTAACATTGTAAATTTTGTAGTAATTACTTATTTGGAATATTACATGTATATAGGTATGATTACATGATTTTTTTGTTATTTGTGCTTCTTGAATCTATTACATGTCTACCTAAAACTTTATGTTGTTGGTTGGTCTATATGGAAAGAACACATGTTGGGTTCCTTAGTCCTACTTTCAAAATGTATGGCATGTGGTAAATAGGTATTGAAGAGAAAAGTGATTGAAGAGGCAAAATATGTTTTGAGTTTATACATTTATCAAGTTGTGTTTGCAAGCAAAAGGTTGTGAAATGAAGTTGGTTGGCATGTTTATGAAGCCTGAAGATGAAGAGGCAATACATTATGAACTATTAAGATGAAACAAATGAGAATTTTGTAGTTGTGAGGACCAAGTTTGGTACATATGGGAGATCCAAAATGTGGTAGGTTTGGTAGAACATCCAAATGTTGTTTGGATTGGTTAGTGGATAATAGGTGTGTTAATGAGCCCAAATGCATGGGTACACTAGCATAACACAATCAATATTTTCACTTATTGTTTTATACCATGTAGGAGAAGTTTTGGATTTAGGTTATATCGTGCATTTGCCCAAACAAAAAACTCCAAGTCTACACAAATTTCAATGATAAGTCATGGTCTAAAATCATGTACAACAAACACATGCAAACTTGTTGTTCACTTAGTCCCATGTGTAGCTTGATTATTTCCTTACACCCATTCGATTTCTTCACTATCTAACAATTGCATTTGGTCATGAAAACCCAAAACATTATAGCACTAACAATTGCAATTGGTCATGGAAACCCAAAACATTATAGCACTAACAATTGCAATTGGTCATGGAAACCCAAAACATTATAGCACCTAAACAATTGGTGCAATTTTTCTTGCTTCTCATGCACTTGGTCAATTGTTGCAATTGATAGGTGAGCCTTTGAATTTCATTTGTCCTTCTTTTATTTATTAGTTTAACTACAATTGTAGATAATTGTTGGAAATCAATATTAATTTTTTTGCACTTCTTGAAATAATTTTTGAATTTTCTAAAGCCATTGCCATAGATAGTTGTTGCAACTTATTGTAGAATAAAAATTTATAATTAAAAAAAATATTAAACAATTTTTTTGTCATGTTGCTTAGTTTAAATTTTTTTTTGACTCACCGAAATATATTTTTTGGAAATAATATGTCCTTAAAAATATTGAAACATGAAAGTAATTCTAAATAAAGAACTTGATTAGGATTAAAAACCCTAGATGATTTTGCAGATCTTTCCGCGATACAGAATCCGACAAGGCTGATTCGGCCAAATAGGAATCAGCAGCGGCGGCTGATTCCGCCTGCAGAATTGGACCGTCACGCACAAAGGCACAGACAGGAGAATGAGGAGAAGAAGAAGGCGAGGAGACGAAGAGAAGCAGAAGGAGGAGGAGGAGGAAGAGGAGGAGAAGAAGAACAGACAAGGGGAGAAGGAGAAGAATAAGGATTAGAAATCGCAGACGTAGTTTACGATCGTTGGTTATGGACGGATTCAAGCTCACATGGAGTGTGGTGGTGTTGGTGGGTCTCCTAGTCACAACAGTAAATGTGGCGGCGTGGAAGAAGGATGAGTTCAGGAGGTGTGACCAATCTGCTTTTTGCAAGGATACCAGGAACAGGGAGCCGGGGAGTTCCAATCTGGAGGTGAAGGACCTGAAAATCGCGGATGGGGTTTTGCGGGCGAGATTGGTTCCGTCGGATGCAGGAGGAGGAGGGACGACAGAACAAGGAGGAGGAGGAGGAGGAGGAGGAGAGGAGGAGGGAGAGATTGGTTCAGTCGGATGCAGGAGGAGGAGGAGGGACGACAGAACAAGGAGGAGGAGGAGGAGAGGAGGAGGGAGACTTGGTTTTGGAGATTAAGGCGTACAAGAACGGCATTGTGAGGTTGAAGGTGACGGAGGAGAAGCACCCAGAGAAGAGGTTTGAGGTACCTGATGTGTTGGTGAAAGACCTGGAGGACAAGAAATTGTGGCTGCAGCGATTTGTGGAGAAGGATGATGGGTCGTCAATGGTACACCTCGGTGGTCACGATGTCATCTTGCAACATAAACCCTTTCAGGTTTTTTTTCTCCTCAGGTCACTGAAACTCTAATGCACCCTTAGGTTATGAGAAGGTAATGCCCATATGTGAGTGAAGGTGGTGGATCTTCTTGATCCCAGTTTAGAGTTCAGAAAACCTCAGACTCAAATTCTTTGCAAAGAAAATTTGGCTCACCCAATTCAGAATGTCTAGGTTCTGTTTTTTAGGTCAAAATGTAGAAATAAACCCCATCACAGGAGCTCCACAGTTTCTGCAAAAAAAAAACTCTGGATGACCAACCCAGCCCTCTAGATGTGCTAGTTCTAATGTCTGAAACATGAAGGTTTTTGGGCTTGGGATGGAAACTCAACTTACTTGGTATCAGCATTTGAAGCATGGTTTAGGGTTTCTCATTGTGTTGGCATTGTTTGAGCAGTGGGTGTTGTTGCTCAAGAGTCCCAAGTTAACTTTGTGCATTGAAGCTGCCAGGGCTTCAGATACCTTGATTGTTGGGTGTTCCTTTGATGAGTTCTTTGACCTATTGAGGACATGATGGCTGCACTTCACACTAGGTGGAAGCCCATGTAAGTTGGTTGAAGAGGAGGAGTCATCCTTTTTCAGATGCTTCATAAAGAGTGGATTTTGTACTGTTGTACACTTTATCACTCTAAATCATTTCTTTCCATTCTTGTAGGTTCATGTGAAAAGGGGATCAGATCTTGTTCTTTCTGTCAATAGTAAGGGACTATTCAACTTTGAGAAATTGAGGGAGAAGAAGGAGGGTGAAAATTGGGAAGATCGGTTCCGGACGTACACAGATTCAAGGCCATATGGACCACAAACTGTGAGTTTTGATGTCTCCTTTCATGGGACAGAGCATGTCTATGGCATTCCAGAGCATGCAACTAGCCTGGCACTGAAGCCGACAAAAGGCCCCAACATCTCCTCAGAGCCCTACCGGCTTTTCAATCTGGATGTGTTTGAGTACATTTCAGAGTCTCCATTTGGTTTATATGGTGCAGTTCCCTTCATGTTGTCACACAGTGCAGATAAAAGTGCTGGGTTTTTCCTCCTTAATTCAGCTGAGATGCAAATTGATGTGCTGGCATCCAGCTGGGACACCACCCTGAGTATAGAGATGGAAGGAGAAGGGGGTTCTTCTAAATTGTTGGAAAATGGTAACAAGGAAAAGATAGTCGACACACATTGGATTGTTGAAAGTGGAGTTTTTGATGCCTTTGTGTTTGTTGGCCCAAGCCCAAAGGATGTTGTGACACAGTACTGTTCAGTGACAGGGACAACTTCTCTGCCCTCATTGTTTTCCACAGCATACCACCAGTGCCGGTGGAACTATAAGGATGAGGCAGATGTAGCAGCTGTTGATGCTGGGTTTGATGAGCATGATATCCCATATGATGTGCTCTGGCTCGACATTGAGCACACTGATGGAAAAAGATATTTCACATGGGACCCAATCCTGTTCCCAACTCCAAAGGAGATGCAAGCAAAACTTTCTGCCAAGGGTCGTCATATGGTGACAATTGTAGACCCCCATATCAAGAGGGATGATGGTTTTCCTTTACACAAGGAGGCCAGTTCTAAAGGCTACTATGTGAAGGATTCAGGTGGAAATGACTATGATGGTTGGTGCTGGCCTGGTTCATCGTCTTACCTTGATATGCTCAATCCAGAGATTCGCTCATGGTGGGCTGACAAATTCTCACTCTCAAGCTATGTGGGCTCTACCCCGATCCTGCATATTTGGAATGACATGAACGAGCCATCAGTTTTCAATGGACCTGAGGTCTTTCTCTTAATCTTACTTCACCATTTTACAGTGAGCTATTTCATGCTTTGGAGTCAAGATGGAACCATACTATCAAATTTCTACTGAGGTTTGGTTACGTGTGCACATTAGAAGAATCAAAAGAAAACATCTTGGCCCCTTGACTGATCTTCCTTGTGATCTGGAGATGGGGTTTTCACTGTTATGAGATGGATCCACCATGTGGGTGTTTAAACTTGATATCCCAGAAATTTTAAGTATGATGTAAAAACTTCTGTTGAGGGCAGAGTCTAACCATCTGGAAGCTTTATGAAGACCAGCAGAATTTGTCACTGGGGTCCACTTGAGAGCTGGGTTTCACTTTTATTGACTTATTTTGGGTGTAGGGAACTATGCCAAAGGATGCACTTCATTACAATGGTGTGGAACACCGTGATGTCCATAATGCGTACGGGTACTACTTCCATATGGCATCTGTGGAGGGTTTACTCAGGCGAGGAGGTGGCAATGAACGTCCCTTTGTACTTTCCAGGGCTTTTTTTGCTGGAACCCAGAAAGTGGGCCCTGTATGGACAGGTGACAACACTGCAGATTGGACTCAGTTGAGGGTCTCAGTTCCCATGTGTCTGACACTTGGCCTCACCGGTATTGCTTTCACAGGCAAGTGAGTTAATCCTAATCCACAAATCAGGGTCTCTACTAACTCTGCTACCCAAGCAAAACTAATAGGGTTTTGAGACTTCCAAAATACTGGTTGAGATCACTGAATGTTTGCATGTTATATGTCAGCTTACATTCAGCACTATCCTCATAGAGGCTTTTGAATTTCTCATGTGTTCCATAGTTACATTCAAATGGGAGTCTTGATATGAGACAAATTGTTTTGGTCGTTTTCTTGACTCTTCACTTGTAGGCTGCTTGATCTTCATCCAGTCAGCTCCCCAAACCTCAACTTTGTGGGGACATCTGAATTACTGTCATGTCATGAGACATGACAGAAAGAATTTGAATGAAGGCTCTTGGGATTGTTTGTGGTCTGTCTGTGTAGGTGCCGATGTTGGTGGTTTTTTTGGGAACCCGGATCCAGAGTTGCTAACAAGATGGTATCAATTGGGGGCATACTATCCATTTTTTCGTGGCCATGCTCATTTGGACACTAAGCGACGAGAGCCATGGCTTTTCGGGTAAGTCTAGTGTGCTACATGCCTATCCCTTACTGCTTGTAGTGGTGCCTGTTTCAGTGGTTTGCATTCAGTTGCTGACATTTAACACACAGGAAGTTGCAGTTATCAATGACAGAGTATCTTATTGAGGACAGATATTAGAATTTTACATCATGTAGCTCCTGGTGGCATTGTGCACCCAGTTAGATTAAAGACAAGTTCTGTCTTCATCATGGCCTGGGGATGAATGTAAGAGTGAAAATTTGCAGGGAGCCATACACAACCCTGATGCGGGAGGCTGTGCATTCGCGGTATTCACTTTTACCTTATGTCTACACTCTCTTCAAAGAAGCAAGTGTGACTGGAGTTCCACTGATGCGACCCTTGTGGATGGAATTCCCAGAAGATATCGCCACTTTTGAAAGAGACGAGGAATTTCTTCTTGGTCCCAGCTTGTTAGTACATGGAGTGTATTCTCAGGTACTGTACATTCTCTCCATGATGTATCAGGTGAAGGCAGGCAGAACATTCTACAGTAGGGCAATTCTGATTGCTTTGTCCACTGGGTCTTGTTCCTTTTGATTCCAACGATCACTTTAGAATGTTTAATGGCCGAGTTTCTGGAGATGGTGGTACTGTTACTGTTCTGGTCCAATTGATCTTTAAACTAGTCAGTAATCCAAGTGTAGCCCTGTAACTTTAAGAATATAGTTAAAATCCTACAGATATTATTCAAGTGGTGAATCCATGTGGATTCAAATGTGCATTGGCTACTTATGTCATATTTTTAGGAAGATCTGGTGTGAGTCCTAAATTGCAACTTGGCTTGCAGGGAGCAACATCAGAAACTGTGTATCTGCCAGGAACACAGAAATGGTATGATGTGAAGACAGGAGCTACATACCCAGCAGGCCAAAAAGTGAATGTCCCTGTGACAATGGATGGCATTCCTGTCTTCCAGCGTGCAGGTTCCATCATTGCTCGCAAACAAAGAAGACGACGCAGCTCCACCCAAATGGAAACCGACCCTTACACCTTGGTATTCTTCACTGCTCTTAAAACTTGCATAAGCTGCATGGCAGAAATAATTGACCGAGAGCTGTTTAACCTCTGTATTTGGAGATGACAATGAGAACCTAGCTCTGTGCCCTCTTTAACTGTGGAGGTTCTCAATGGTAGCCCATTCATTGGCCATGTGGCAACTTGGTCCTTCAGGTTCTAAGTGCAAGCTAGTACTAATTAAACCAACATGAGTAGATTGGGCTCTGAGTTGGTGGGACTAGGATTGCAAATGTAAGCTAAGAAAGCCTTTCTTGGCCACAGCATTTGATTTTGGTCTGGGGTTCCAAACTTGGTAATATCCCAAGCTTGGGTGGGGATCCTGGGTAGTGAACTGAATCTGCACAATATGAAGTGGGAGCTTATTGGGCGACTTGTTGGGTGTCAGGTTGTGGCATTGAATTCCACATATGAGGCCAGTGGGGAACTGTACATTGATGATGGGAAAAGTTATGATTTTGAACAAGGCGCCTTCATCCATCGGCAATTCAAATTCTCAAAGGGAAGACTTACATCCACTACCTTGGCACCTGTGAAAACAGGCTCAAAAGTATTCACAACTTCTTGCTTGGTTGAGCGAATTGTTATTTTAGGTGTTCGGGCCAAAGATCTGACTATTGGCAAAAATGCCATAGTAGAACAGGACGAACGGCGAATTGAAACTGACATTGGTCCTCCATTACTGCAACGAGGTGCCTCTTCCACAGCTCTTATTCTGCGGCTCCCAAATGTACGCATCTCGGACAATTGGTCTATAAAATTGGTATAAAGTTCGCATTGGGTTCTTGAATTGGACAAGTCTATGCAGATTTTGAAATTTTTTGGTTATGTATCATGGCATAGTCAGAACAAAAGCTCCTGATCCCTCAAATAGGATCCATATGGATGCTTTGGAATGTTGCACTACATATGGTTCACTTTTAGAGAGTGGACAGATTTCTTTTCATTTTCCTGGCTTCTAGTTTGGTGGGCAGTAGCAGATAGAGGGATTGCAAGGTTCATTTATGTTTTTTGAATGGCATGTTAAGGTTTGAAAGTCAGAGAACTTATGGCAAACAATGGAAATAGTGTCCACATAATGACTTATTGCAGAGTAGTCACCATTTGTTGTCACAATTCTAATATTGCACACAAACACTAGATAAGTGACTTACAGTGGATTTATGAATGTCTAGCCAACTGCTGGCTTATGGGAAGATATCTTGGATTGCAATGTGTTTACTAGTTTTGGATGCCCAGAAAATGTGTACATTCACTAGCATAAACAGAGGGGAATTGTTTCTGATTTATAGTTTCTCTTTCCAGGTTTTAGGTCTGAACCTTTGCATGGGTATTTGACTAAATAATGCCCTCTGAGTGACTGGTTTCAGTGGGAGCTTTATAGACATTTGGCTAAGTGTTCCAATTTCTGTAATGCTCCCACATCTCCCACCTCTAATCTATGTGTAACTACAGGTAGTTGATCTATGTAAATTCATGACTCTGGTAACTAGGATTCATGGATGATTTGAGCTTTACCAACATCAACCAAGAAGGACTATAATCAAATTGAATAGACCCATTTACCAGTGGTGACCACAGAAGGGTGACCTTTCTTCTCAAAGGTAGGCAGCAAACTGCAAATGATGAAAGGAAAACCAAAGAATCAAGACTACATTTGAGCATACAATTCTCATTGTGACAGTAAGTGAGGACACGTCTAAAAGGTTATCTTTGCTGCCCTCAGCTGTGCAAAACAATTAGCTGTCCAATCTGGTTGTTTGCATTTGGCACATCCCTTCAAGTTAAAGAAAAGGCCTCTTGAAATGTGTGTCAACACAACAGTCAAAAGAAATGAGTCTTTAAACAAGCCACTACACTACCTGCCACCCAATTGAACTCCATAAGCTATCTCAATCCAAACTACATATTCATTCAGTTTTTTGCAGTGCAAAATCAGTGACACAAGCAGAAAGATTAAAAGAACAAGAGACTCACTATATACTGACCCTTAGTGTTCAAATGAACCCTCCCCCTTGCAGATTCGAGCTTCAAACCCTAAAAATGACCAAACAACTAAACGAGCAGCTAGAGACAACAAGTTTGAAAGCAATTCAGGGCCTTGGATGATGGCAGATGTTGTAGAAACAAAAACTAAACTGGGCAATGTGCCCCCCTAGATGAGGGTGCATGAATTGACTGGGACACAAACAGTTCTTCCTGACACCAACAGTCCAAGTTGATGCTGCTGCTCACTCCATCTCAGTGGAAGTGATGCCATGCCACAGAGCTCTTGGCAGTGGCACAATTCATCAATGCCATTTTGTTGAAGCTCAAGGATTTTAGCCTGTCCATTCTAATCCATCACACCTTTTGGAAAAGCTACAAACAAAATCATTCTCAGCAACAAAAAAAATTCACAACTTGCATGCCAGATTTCTTTGGCAAAAAACTACAATGAACTCCGAATGCATGAGAAAGATGGAAAAAATGGATTCACAACATAAGAACACAAGAATTCCATAAAACCCTGGAGATGCTTTTACATCGACCCCTTTATGTTGCTCAAAGATTGATGAACCCTAATTTGACATTTCAGAGAGAATCTCCATTGCCACCCAACTCAACAACACAATTGACAAAAACCAAAGCATTTCATTTGAACTGGAACTACTAAATGCTTTGGGTTTAAGACAACATCTTTCATACCATATTATGAAATTTCACTATATGCATTTTGTTTCATTAATATATATTTTTACAAATATTTTTGATTTGGTAGTCAAAATGCCAACGAAATTTCGGTTCATAAGATAAGTTCATAGACAAAAAAAAATATTAAAAATAAATAAATTGAAAGAATGTTATATATATATATATATATAAGGACAAAAGCATTGAAAGGGTGCAAAACAAATAATAAAAAATGATTCTGAATTGGAATTTGATCTATGACAAATTATAATCCGAAATGATTTTGAAATTGTCATAGTGAGAATCACCAAAATACCCATCCTACATAACAAATTCTGATGAAACTCGTCACAAAAATTATTTAAATACATTGAAATTAAATAAAAATATTATAACCTCATTTTATATGAAAAAAAAACCTAATTTTTAGAATTTCCATAACTAATTCAAGTAGTTTATTGACTTCAATACATTGTAACCCCCATATAAAGTAATAGACATAAAATTTAAGAGCAATGTTAATCAAAACAATGTCAAAATGAACTATTATTACAAAAATATTGAAATAGTCTTTAAAAAACAATGATTGATTTAAAAAATCATTAAAAAAAAATTCCATATTGTTTGCAATAGGGAAACTATGGAATTGATGGTATGTAGTAGCAATATGGAAAATATGGAAGTTAAAGGCATTATGACTAACAC
>Ga0209208_10007064_pt1 | contig 15359 bp, 12 predicted proteins | sample S1TSphfallax_3_FD_187694 | JGI IMG/M metagenome (GOLD analysis project Ga0209208, IMG submission 187694) | Host-associated microbial communities from peat moss isolated from Minnesota, USA - S1T2_Fd - Sphagnum fallax MG (SPAdes) (version 2) | ecosystem: Host-associated > Plants > Peat moss >...
AGATAACACACCACATTGTTGAATTGAAAAAGAAAACAACCTATCATGGTCATGGTGAAATAGGTCATTGATAGAAAGAGTGTCCAAACACCAAACACCAAGAAAAGTGGAGGTTAAACTAACAAGAGTGAAGCCAATGTCATAGAGGTAGATGCATTCATGTTCATAAATGAAATTGTTGATTCACAATCAATATTAGCAAAGTCTTAGATGTCTAATGAAAAGTCTCCCATGCTACTAGAGAGTCAAGCATGTTATACACATGTTACTTCAAGTGAAGATGCATGGTATGCAAATACAATTGCATCCCAACACATGACAAACAGTAAACATTGGTTTTGAGGGTTGAAGCTTATTAAACTAGGGGTTTGGAGAATAAAAGTATAGCCATAGATGCAAATATTTGGGTTTTAGGATTGAAAGCATTGAGATTAAGTCTTTAGTTCATGGTGTTTGGGGAAGGGAATAGTACAAAATGCAATATATGTTCAAGATTTGTGAAAAAATATGATGTCTAAGGGAAATGATTGTCAAAACGATTGTTGATGTTTATGACAAAGATATTCTAAACCATATTCAAAGAAAGATGGAGACAAATTGGTTATGGTCAAAACTAAATATGGCCAACTCTAGAGAATGCAATTGAAGGTGGAAGGGCCTAAATGTCAAGTTAATGTAGTCACTCTTGGAAACAACAAGAACACTTCCAAACAGTGGCACCATTGATTTGGCTATGTCCACTTTGACATGACAAAAAAAAATGCAAAGAAATGTTATGGTTGCCATATTAAATATTTCAAACCAAAATTTTGACAATCCTTTTTGAATTGGATGTGCACATGATAAGAACTATAGGCAATCCTTTCTTATCAACTAAGAGCTACAAAAAGTTGAAAAGCTAAGGAAATTTTATCACACAAACATTGTGGTCCTATGAACATAGCTTTAATAGGGGAGCCTTTTTTTTAATGAAGGATGAATATAATGGTTATTGATTTATCTATTGCATTTAGAAAAATCTTAGGATGTTTCTTGTCTTAAGAAAATTATTTATGAATTACTAAAGGAAACAAAAAACAAACTTGTTAAACTCAAAAATGATACGGGAAGGGAGTATGTTGGGAATGTATTCAAGTTCTATTATTTAACAAGGAGAGAAACAAGATTTAACTATTGTTAAGGGGGTAGAAATCTTCTAGTCTACCTAACCTAGTAGGCATCCTAATAATCATTTAATTATTAGTGTTAGATGTTATTTATCGTCTCTTAGTTTACTAGGGGATGAAGCTACTTTGGTTGGTTAGTTTCATGTGGATGAAGGATTGAGATTTGGTTCACCTAATGAACTAGGGGATTTTCAAGGAAAGATTAAAATAAGAGCTTATTTTCTATAGGAAGATGACAACCATGTGTGGATTAATTATAAAGAAAATTTGGAGGAGGATGAGGATTGTTTTTGAAATAACATGGTATAGGAGGGGAGAGAAGAAATATGGTGATGGTGTGAGAGTTTTAGGTAGTAGAATCATGTTGTACTTCAATATACAAGGAATATGTGGAGAATGAAAGTTGTGGATCTTGAGCATGTACTCTAATTTTATTTTTATTTTTCTACCTTGATTTTTTGGATGTGTGAGTGTAAGTTCAACTTTCCATTAAATACTATAACTCTTTTTGTTTTTTGGATTACCTTCTTTTTAGTTTCACTTAGAATGGCTTTCTATAGCTTTTAGAATATAATGGTAGCTACAATAAAAGGTAATTGCTAGAAAGTAGTGCATATAATGATGAAGATAACATGAAGGAATTATTGTTTTACAATTTAAAATTATTTTTCTTAAGATTGGAAGGTACTACCTTCTAGTCACTTAAACTATCTAGGAACTTTTTTTTGTAAGTTCTATGTTTGATTGCTTTCAAGCAACTTCTCTTTTCCATCTTTTGATGTTTTGTGTTTTTTTCTTTTGTTTGTTCTACCCAAGCACCCTCCTTGGTAGTTGGGTTTGTGGTTATTTAATTGCACCATAAACTCCAAAATAAAATGAAATTGTAAAAATAGAAAATAGAACATTTGTTGAAAGTGTTGGATGCATGATACATGGTCATAATATTCCTATGACCTTTTGGGGCAAGTTGTTTAGAGTGTAATTTATGTGTTAAATTGCACTTGTTCACAAACCCTAGAGAGAATGATTCCATTGCAAGCATGATGCAAACATAAGCATTAAGTGGCAAACAAAACCTAAAGGTCTTTGGAAGTGATGTTTATTTGCACATTCCAAAAGAATTAAAAAGAAAATTGGAGTCCAAGAGTAATGAATGTGTGTTTCTATGATATAATGCTAAAAGTAAAGCCTACAAGCTTTGGGACAAAGTGAACAATAAAATTGTGACTATCAAACACATTTTTTTCATGAAAATGCTTAAGTCCATGTAGAAGTAGTAGTACCCAACCACAAACAAATTCATGTCATACATCTCATTGAAGATCTTTAGTTGCACATTTAGACAACAAAAGCATTGCAAGGACCTACATCATTCAACCAACATTACTAGTACATGGTCATGCAACATTTGACATTATCCTTGAAGAAGGTGCTAACAAGTTAGATGTTGATCTTAGGATCGACAATTCCATTCATGAAAATGCAAACACACATTTTGAAGGTTTTAATGTGTTTTATCAATAAGCCAAGGACAATCACCTTGAAGATGCAATTGGATAGTCACAAGGACCATTAAATCAATATGGTGATTATTTAGTTCTATCATGGACCTATATTTCTTTTTCTTGTGCAATGGAACAAAGGATTGAAGATACAATATCATGAATGCTTTTGGGAATTTGAAGTTCACAAAAATTTGAACACAAATATCTATTAAACCTACATTGTTACACCTTTCAAATCTAAAGTGACTCTCATATTTCAATATTCTAAAACAAAGCAATGACATATTGCCCTTGTGTGTGAGGTTTTAAATACTTGTCTTGATAGTTGATGCATTCATAACAAGTGTTTGACATTTTTGGCTCATTCATCTTTTTCTATAGATAACCTTCCAATATTTTAGACAAATATTGATATATTATATAGGTATATTGACTTTTTTGGTTCATTGTCCATTTCAACTTCTTATAAACTTGACACCTAAATATATTTATTTATTTATTTCACACATAAATCATTTTCAAATATCCTTATTTGCACAATTGTTCTATTGTGTTACTAGATTGGCACCCAACAACACTATTGAAACTAACGTGCATAACAACATGCACACATTAAAACTCATGAACTTTGACGTATCCGTGCCTCACACATGTTGTGGTTTAAAATTTCATACCACCCAAAACTTGACACTCCTTGAACATAATGCCCTCATGTACATTGTCTTTTGAGATTGAATACAATTGTGTTTGGTTCCAACAAATAATCATAGAAAATAATATTTTGTAATAAAAACTTGATAGCTTTGACATGCTTATTCTCAATTACTTGATATCTATTATACTTGGCACATAATGGACATAATGCACATATGAATTTATTAGTTAAATAACCTTTTTGCACATTCAACTTTTCTCATAGTTCAAGTCTCCAATGCCAAATACAAATAATCCATACACTATGTAATTAGTGTTGTTCCATGCCATTTCCCAAATATTGGACTCCATTGGACTCCCTTACTTCCTTAGTTTGATTTGTTTTCTTTTTTGGTGAAGTAGGTGATTCAACAAAATTTAAGTCATACAACTTTTGTAAACTTGCACAACTTTGCTAAGGTAATGATATGCATTGGTCATTATAAAAATTTCAAATTAAAATTTTGAATTGCAATTTTAGGAAAAGTCTTTTGCTTATGTATTCCACTTTTTTGATAGTCAACTAGGTCAATTGGCAAAAGTAGTCATTATGGAATAGTATATGGAATAGTATTATGGTAGTTATGTTTGGAAGCCTCAAAACAATCAAGTAGGAAGACATTGATAGAGAACATGAGAGACATTTTGCCCTAAGATAGAAATAACTTACTAGGAAATGTAACCTTGATACATAAGACCTTGCCCAACTCAACAGATGCCTCTTAAAACCCAAGAAAGGTATTACAAATAAACAATGAGCCACTTGGAAAGATGAAAGACAAAAAAATTTGGGGCAATCCATGTAGGACTAAGAAAAATTATTAGAGCTTGTTATTAACTTCGTTCCTTTTGTATTTAGGGCAAGCTTGCGTCCAACTTATACTAGGCAAGCAATTCACAACAAAGAACATTCATCATGTGAAAATGATAGTAATAAAAAGGTACATAATGAGTGATCCACATGAGAAACTATGTTAGATCCATGTGAGTTATAAAATTAAATGTTAATCATTGAATGAAGCCGAGCTTGAGCTTTGTGTTGCCCAATAACAACCATTTTATTGACAAATAATGTTGAAATGAATGATGATGTCAAAAGATGAAGAGGGAAAGTTCTTTTCACATCTCAATGCAATTAGTAGTGTGAGATTATCTCTAAGGCGTTCATAATCTCAACTCAAGAAATGATGTTCTAATTCCATGGACATAACTAAAAAGACATTTAGGTATTTAGCTTGGACATTTTTTTTCACAACAATATTGAAACCTTCTTACATGGCTAACAACACCCAATGTGAATAGATTTTCATGTGTTGACAAATTGGGCACAGACCACCGGGTGTTTTCAAACTCCGATAATGACAATTAATATTTAGGGTTGTCCACCGTCAGACATTTAATCCATTGTTACTTGTGTGACAAAATGCAACATGCAGCCAAGTAGTGTAGCCATTAAAATGCATAAAACACCATTCATTGTCAACACCCACTGTTTCAGCAAATATGAAGCAACTTGAAACCTCACTAATGACCTTATATAGTGGATTAGAGTAGAACTTGTGAAACTAGCCTTGGAAAATTGTTTGATCTGCAACGAAATCGTAACTACCCATAAATATTTCTGTTCTAAGTTAATTTGATTATCAAGGTGTGTACAAGTTCCCCAAAATGGAAATAATTTAATGCAAACACAATAAGCTCTGCACAAGCAAGAACTTTTTGTGTGTTTATGCAACCAAGCTTCCCATTAGACTAATAACAAGTAGTTTATATTTTGACATCCATCTTCACTTGAAGCGCTAGATTTGAGACACATTGTCCTTAAAGGACCTATGAGCCTTGTACTTCTTCCTTCATATTGGTAGAGGCAAGGATTGAAGCACCAAAGAGTAATTTGAAGCGGAATTTCAGTGGATGTTATGAATGAGCCATGATGGCAAACCAAGATGACAACAAATCACTCTACCTAATAGTTGTCTAGAACCTGTGTAGACTTGAAAGATCTAACTACACTGAACCCACATTCTCATACAACAATAAAGGACCAAAGAAAGAAATAGAACCCATAAACCTTGGTCTAAGCTGCCGAATAGTTAGTTGCAGGCCACATTAATCTTGCTCCAAGTGCAGTGCATTATGCACCTTAAACCCTACCACCCATACTCATTAGTACTTCAAGCTTACATGGTACAATTATCAATCAAGGCCAAGAAGGATGATGCCATGCCACCCGTAAGCCAAACATGCAAATGGATATTTATATGAGTTGGTTGCAGCAACCATCAACCTACCTTCACAACCTAGTACCACCAATGAATGCGGCAATCTAAAAATTTGGCTACAAATCTCCTTTGGGTGTTGGTGCAAGTTTGTTGAGCATCCCTCCCATGTGCATGGAACAAAGCTAGTGATCAAAGGAAAGAATATAAAGGAGGGAGGGTTGGCTCCATTCGGTGTGTTGGTCATGGCCCAAGTTGTGAACCCATTGATGATGCTGATCAGACCTTAGGCAATCTCACCTCAGATCAGTGACTTGGCCATGGCAAAAGGGTTGTTGCCAGAGAATGTGGGACACTTGTGCCAGACATTCATGGCAGCATGTTGTCAGCATGAAACCCAAATAGATGATGTCCAGAATTGCCTGCATTATGGTGACTCTATCATATGAATCCTGTTCTACGAGCTCTATCAACAACAGATTTTCTAGAACTCCCCACTGCCAAACCCACGAAACATGAACCTGCTGGTCTTGCGTAAAAAATGGTCTCAAAAACACATTTGGCCAAATAAGTAGTGACATACAACCAAAGATATAAGACCTTATCCTTGAGAATAGAGCTGAGAACTGATTTGTTATACAAATTCCTACCCTGGCTAAAAGGGTAAACTAAACAACAACTGTTGTGGCCACCAGAGAGGGAAAAGAGCATTTTCTTCCAAAACTTTGACCTCCCACCGAGTCAGAAAAGTTGACAAACTATTTGACTCAGATATATAGTACCTATTTATGAACCACCCGACAGATCTACATATTATGAATTTTCAAATTCCACTACTAAGCAATCATGCCCAAATGAGTCCATGGGTGGGCGAGTAAAAACCTAAAACCTAGGTCATAAAATTAATTACCTTGTTCAGCAGAGCTTTCTAATTCCAAGATTTTGTGTGAGTTCACATTTTGTGGTGGTGGAGGCGAGAACACCGTTTCGTCAGCTGGGATTAATTCAATGGGCACCACTAGCTCACTGTCTTGAATAGGTACCATGGAAGAAATGGGAAGGGGTTGAATGGAGGAAGAAGAAGGGACAGCACCCGGCATTGCCATCATGTCTATGCCATCTCCTCCATTTGGAACAAGCCTTGGTGGTGAGTTTCCTGGTGTGTGTACCCTTCTCTTTGCATAGAACTTGTCATCTTTAATGTCGTATGCCTCTGCAGTGCGCACCTCCTGGCAAAGAGAGCAGAAGCCACAGAATAACCATTGTGTGCAATCAGTCATCCCAGGTTGCCCACAACACCATTTATTTGGAGGTAGATTATATCTTTCTCTCATCCGGATGCGCCAAAAGCCTCCATACAGTAAGCCAAACACACACAAAACAATCCCTGTTGCTCCCAAACTATGGCGCACATACCTTCGTAACAATTTACCACCCACCAACCCACAGCAGGTACATTAGAAGACATCAAGAAAGCCTTGCTGAATTCCCACACAATGCAATTCCAGTACCCAATTTCATATGAGTTGGCAGAAAAAATTTGCTGGGAGTGTAGCATACCCATTATTGACATTGATTGCCGCTAGGTCAAATACGAGAAAGGGTGCAGCACAAAGGAGAAGAAAGGTGACAACGTGCACATAGCGATTGCCAAACCCCATTCGATCCAGATTCCATCCGAGTACACATGGAAGACAAGCAGCTGAGAATAGAGTTATTGTGGGTTCCTCGTAGCAGTCAAACAAGCCACCTTCCCATTCTGGATGCTCCACAAACCTTCCCTCTTTGGATGCAAATGACATCCTTTTCTCCAGCAGCTTATAGTTATGGCGCAAGTGGAATATAGAGGGTTGGACCTTGGGTTCACCTCTCTCAATTCTATCTGCTTCAATCTCATTGTCCTCCAAATTGACTTTTTGTTGTACCTCATCATCCCCAATGTGTTCCTCAAAATCCTTTCCCAGAGGACTCACCGAATTGTAGATGCCAGCAGCAGCTGCAGCTCCAAAAGATGTAGCAAGGGTGATGCCAACAGCAAATGCAGGTCGATTTGCTCTTCTGTATCCCCAATTCAGTCCACAGAGTGCATACTGCGCGAAGCAATTCAACTGCAGCAGAAGCACAACCACAAGCATGTGGACCCATTCATTTGGCTTTCGCAATCCACCTTTGCAATACACCTGTCGCAGCTTGATGATATCTTTTGGCTGCCATCTTATCAAATATACTGTGTGCAGGATTCTTGTGGGATGCACATAAAGCACCATGAGAGTGAAGAGTGCATTCAATATCTGGTTTGAAACTTCAAACCAAGTATCTCTATTGCTCTTCTTTGGAATCACGGCATTCAACATCCCCACCATGACCATGAAGAGGATAGCTCCTGCCACAGCAACTGCAATCACCCATACGAGGAGTGCTAGATTCTTGGGATTTTGAAGCCATACCTTGGTGTGCTCCTTCAGTTCCTCCCATTTCACATCTCCAATCAGAGGCAATGTGATTCCATATTTCAGAGTCCACTCTTTTGGAGAAGGCGTTTGTCTGGAGATCTCTTCCTTTTCCTCTTTGATCCGTGCAAAAGTTGCTGATGGTGTCAGAAGGATTCTTGCTGGGTTTATGATTGTCTCTCGTATAGGAGATGCCCCCAGTTGAGGGGAGCTGCTCCCACTTGCCATTCCCGCTTCCTTCACTCCTCCTACTCCTCTCAATTTCTTGCGTCTTGGTGTAGTCATCTCTGAGCCAACGTCAGATTCATCCACACTTGCCCTTTGACTTCCTAGCAATTCTCTCAGAGACCATGATGAGGTAAATTCAGCTTGAGGATTCTCACTTGGTGGTTTTGGCACCTCATGCTCATCTGTAGGCCCCATTCTGTTGCTGCACTTCACAGCTTTGCCATTCCTGCTCCTATTTGGGTTCTCTTCTGCTTCAAGTTCAAATTCTTCCATGCTTTTCCTTCGACTTGCAAGCAGATCTCGGAAAGACCATCCCCTAAAAGATTCAGCTCGGGAAACCTCATTCGGATTGTTCCCACCTTTCTTATTGTTCCCCCTTTCCATCTTCTGTGCCTCAGGAGGTCTAGAACACTACCCTCCTATATGGATGATACAAACTGCAACTCAACTTCAGAATCGTTTAAAACCTTGCTCCCACTTTCCCCATAATCCCTCACCGACCCAGATGATCAAATTGGGTTTGGTCTCTTTGACAACATTCTTGCACCCATTTCTCAGCAGCCCACTGCCTGAAGTGCAAGTCCATCAGTCAATTGATGCAAAGTGCAAAACAGTTCAGAGCCAACTACATGGGAAATGAACAGCAGTGTGTCTTCTTCACTGAAAGATCCCAATCTGGTCACAAGGTCCTCTATCTTTTAGACTGAAAGATCTCAATTTGGAAATCTCACTTGAGCAAAGTATCAGACCCATCACCTTCATCATGAATGGCCAAGTGAATAGCCACCAACATCCTTAGTCCTTACTCCCTCCTGACTGAATTTGTCAGCTCCCAATGATGCAAGTGCAGATGGGTATGTAACAATCTGCTCCAACTTTCAGGCAAACAATTTCGGAGTCATATTGCTAGCTAGCGCTGAAGAGACACATTTAATACAAAATCCAATAGTTACTATCCTCATGAATAGCTGAAAAAAATAAGCTTGTGGGGATAAATTTGTAGCTTGCTTCTGTAAAAGCAAGAAGCATGTAAGCTGAAGGAAGGCATACAAGAGGCCAACTACATCAAGGGTAGTGGTTGGGACCTCCTACACGGTGATGAAACTGTAGAAGCTATATCTTCAAACTGGTGAAAGAGAAGAATCCGGGACTTTGAACGAATCCCCAAAATCTTTGCTTAATTCTTGCATCTTCTTTTCTTGCAGGTAAGTAAGGGCCATACATACACTCACATGTAGGTCATGTGTTATACCCTATTTACAGCACACATCTAGATGCAGAATGCCGTATAGCAAAAGCCCAGGATTAACTACAGAGAAGATTCGCACTCTTCAGACACAGCCAATTTCAACTGGAAAATCAAGAGAGAATTTGAAATCTTCATCCTCAGACACCAAAAAACACACCCAATTTCAGCTGAAAACCCAGAATTCACAAACACTGCTTTTGCCACAAAAGCTCCAGAACCTCGCACATCCCCTGCTAAAACTCACAACACATCAATAGTCAACCATAGATCAGTGTCCAAAGTGCTACTATAGGATTGTAACCTAAACTTTCAAGCCAGAAATCAGAACCCCACCCATCAAGCTAGTTTCCAAGGATGTGCAGCAAACAAGGGAATTGGTGATTTTGTCAGATGTTTAAAAAGTCATTTGCTATTATTATCAGAAAACACAAAGATCCATGTCTCTCTTCTCCATCTTATTAGTCTCTCTAACAGCCAAAGAGAATATACAGAAACTACTTGAAACACCTCAAAACGCAACGACTCCACTACCAAGCTAATTTCCAGTGCTCTTCAATCACATTAAGCTATTTCAAGTGCACAAAGACAAGACTAGATTCTTCCAAGTCCTAGAAACACAAAGGGAGGGCCAACTCCACCTAGCTAAAAAGGTTACAAATTTAGCATCACAGACTTTGAACAGAACCCAAGTCCCGTTCTCCCACTCCAGGAAACAAGGGTCTCACAAACTCAAAGAAAAAACTAGCAAAACACATACAATCAGTTCATAAAAACTTCAAAAACCAAAAAGAAAACACAACTTACCTAGTCCTCTGTTTTTTTGGGGGGTCAAAGCTCTCTCAAAGCAGCAGCACAAGAGCTTTTTCCTTGAGACAGTTCCCCACCCCACATTGGGCGATCCCTCTTCCAAGCTCACCAAAGCCTAGATCCCCCAAAAAAAACTATGGGATTGTACAAGAGCAAGAGACAAAATAACAAAGAAGATGGTTGATGTTCAGTGCTAAAAGTTTGAAGAGTTATTGATATTCAATGCTTGCTTAAGAAAAAGTGATTTTTTAATTCCTTTTTGGAATCAAGTTTTGTGACTTTTACATCAATTTTGCTTGCAACTACATAAAAATGGTAAGGAGCAAAGATTTGTTTGATGGTTTTTTTCCTTTTTCAACTTCATTTATTTGTTTGTTTGTTTGTTTGTTGATTTGGGGGAGTTTTTTGAGGAGTTGGGTTACTTTGGGTTTCCAGGGGAAAGGAATATCTTCACCAGACAAAATTTTGCTCCCTTGTGTGAAAGCACCAAATTTGGTGTGGAGGGGTTTTAGGGTTTACACAACCAAGAGAAAAATGCCTTAAAATATAAGCTCCTCCCTGACAAAAGCTGCAAACCTCATCCATTTTTATCAGTTGAATGGTTAAAGGCTTTCCTATAAGGGAGATGCAAGCCTCATCCATTTGAAGGCTGAATGGGTAGTAGCAACATGGTTGCTCACCATGCAACTTCCACTCCTTATGGACCGACCATCCCATTCTCACATCTCATTTGTCAATTGATGTTAATAATTGTGCTACTTAGTTTCCTTCTCTCTTTCCTTGCCTTGTCTTTGTTGGATTCTATTGCAATAAAAATTGATCGGATTTACATCATTTTGTTCAAATCCAAAGCTCTAGCTACTTCTTGACTTCCATCCCTTCAGAACACACCTCCCATTGCCACGGCCCACATATTCCAGGTGGTTAGTTGCAGAGATTTTTGACATCTAATTTGTGTTAACTTGACGTCGTCGTTTAGATTCTCCCTTTTTTTTAATATCTCTTTGTACATTGTGATGTGTTCATACAAATAGTTTTATGTGTTTTTAATAATAAAGCCCTAGATTGTGAAACACAATAGAAATTTGCATAATGCATAATAGGCCTCCAAGAATGTCTTCAAAAACCCTACAATATCAAGAGAGGTCCATTTGTATAATTAACCCTTTATTTTTTCTCAAGCTGGTTTGTAGTTTGTACATGGCTAGGGATGATAGGAAGAAATGGTCAATGGGAAAATTGGAGCTTGTGTGAGCTTGTCTCCAGCCTCCTCACATTGTTGTCATTTTCTCAACCTGAATAGTACTTTGGAAAGAGGCAATTTGGGAGTGACTTTCTTTGCCAACAAATGTGGGGTTGGGCCCTATTTGGGCCAAGGTTCATTTTAACCCATACAATTTGATAAGGCAAAAACTAGGCTTTGCCATTTCGAGGCATTTTTCACCTAAAATCCCACATGCCAACACATCACTTTGCTTTGTGGGACTCATTACGCATTGAATTGGGTCTATAACACCTTAACAATAGAAGTATACTTGCACCTTATGGACCTAAATAAGGTGATCTTAAGAACATATAAGTATGTAAATTTCAAAAGGAATTGAATTTTGTGGGCTAAGGCTAGGCAAAGGCTAGTGCCAAGTAGGGCCCAAACCAGTCTTGTCAGTTCTCATAAAAATTACAACCCCCGGTTTTCAGCGACGGTTCTCAGAAGCCGGTTTTCGCAAAAAAATTTAAGTCAAATTTTTTTTAATTATTAAATTTATTTTGAATTTTGAATTAAATAAATTAAAATTGCCCCCTTTTGTAGAAGAGCCCCAAGGTTCTTTGGTGAAGCTCCCGCTGAAGGAAGCCGTTGAAGAGGCTAGCGCCACCCAAACCTAACCAAACACTAGAGTTTTCCTAAAAGTCATCCTGTCTTCACCCTGTCTTTGGGCCTCTTTTCACCCCCTATCCCCTCTTTGAGTGAGGTCCGCAAAAGTAAGGAAGTTTTTATCAAATCTGGGTGTGAAATGCTGAAACTCAGCATTGAAATGCACAAAGTTCGAGGTAAATATAGTTCCCTATGAAGTTTTCAGAAAAGCCGGTTCTCACTTGGTAGATAACCGGAGGTCAGGCCTCAAAAGGTTATCAGTTTATGTGAAAACCTCCGGTTCTCCGGTTCTCATTTTGAGAACCGGAATGAAACCCTTAAAGGTTCTCACTGAAAAAGTGAGAACCGCCCAACACTGGATATTACGCCTACTCCCTAACTGAGAAAGCATATCCTATGCACGGACCGATCTTACACCTACTCCATGAAAGAGAGGAACGGATCTTACACCTATAAAAATAAATAGGTGTAAGATCCGTGCCACTCCAATGGCCATAGCTGGCCCGCTCTATAACGTTACAGGCAGGGAATCCCGAAAAGAAAGGCCACATTTGTTGTCTGGGTGGCAGATTCGGGCCACCACCCAGGCCAAAGTGGACACCGAGCCAGATTCGGCACCAATATTACATCTTAAAGGAAACGCTTTAGTGGCCAGCAACGACTTTTAAGCTCTGCAAAAACATATTCCGAATGCCAACCCCACCTCCTTGCCACCCACCCGTGTTCTGACACCTTGCCAAGAGGTGTTCTCTTTCAAGAGCTTGCCCACATTCGACTCTTGTATCAAGTAAAAGCTACTCTCCTTTTGAAGCCAAGAGGGGGTTGTAATTTTAAAAGAGAGCCTTGGGCCACCACTTTGGACACGGGCACCAAATTTCGGACGATTGCAAAGTACCTTAAGAGTGGTGTTCTATTGAGGTCCAATGTTGGAATGCTACCTAGTCTCGTCCACAAGTAGGGCCCAATGTTCAAACCCTAACCCCTAAACCCTAAATCCAACATGCTTGAAACCCTTCCAACTCATTATCCTCTCCATGTATACCCAATAGGCACATACAAAAAATTGTATTCCTCATGAAAATTTGCCCAGCATCTGCATCTAGATCACAGTCCCTACTATTAGGCTTCAGCATCCTCTTCATATTCTCTTCATATTGGGTTGCATTCATGCTATATATCAACAACACATACTAGATGCTAATGCTCCACAATATGAGAAAGAGGACTCATGCTTATGAGAGTTTTGTCAGTACATTAGTTAGCTCATGAGATGACAAGAAAAAATCTAAAAACATCATCTGATGCTTATCTTCATCTGCAATGTGGTGCCATCTAATGATTCACATCATCTAATAAGAGCCTTGCATCTGGATCCAAAAACATAGCACCCAGAAACTTGGCACCCCCATATGTTGCAATTGAGCATTGTTGTATAGAGGTTGTGAAGAAAGGCAAAATCACCAAAATAGATTCATTTTTGGATCCAAATGTAGATTGCAAAAGGGTTGGTTCACCTAAAACAGACAAAGAGTCCCAGGTTTCAGTCTCCTGCTAAAAGGTCAACCCATAAGCCACACTGATGGAGCTCCGGCTTCTTCAACATGGCTAAACAGGGATGCTACACAGCCTGCTATGTCCTTTGTCACATCTGACAGAACCTATAGCTGGTAACAAACAATTTTGATCAGAAACAAAAACAAACTTTGCAGCACCTATACATTAAATTCTTGGACAAGTGACTTGTCTGCATGCTGAAAAATTCTCTGTTTTCAAGACCCCAAATTTACATCTTCAATGAAATAGTGTCATCAGGACCTAATGTCCAACTCTTTGTAACAGGGAACTACAAAAGCCAAAGCTCTCTCTCTCTCTCTCTCTCTCCCATTACGACCTGTTGCCACCAAACCCCATTGCCCCACCCATTCCTCCCTCTCCCCCAAACATGCCTTCTTTTGAATTCATTTGCTTCATTAGCGTCTGCAGGCCTCCAAGGCCCCCTATTTGTTTAAGCATTTGTGGTGGAAGAACTTTACTCATGTGCTGTGCATTCATGTTTCGGGACATAGCACTCATGTCTCCCTTCTTTGGGATTTTAAGCCCCTTCATCTTGCCCCAGATCTTTGCCAACCTCTTATATTCTTCCAGCATCTCATTCACTTCTCGTATGGTGCGACCTGACCCCCTGGCTACTCTATATACCCTGGTCTCTGTCATGAGCTTTGGATTTGAGCTATCTAGCTCTGCAAACCAACAGCAAATGGAATATTAGTAGCAGCAAATTGGGCCAGTAGAGGAAGAGAGCTATGCACAACAAAAAATGGACCACAGGCAAGTGTGCTTTCTCCAATGTACTATACTAGAGAGACTTGCCCCTACTATAGCTGCCAAGACCAGCACTGTCTATATCACAGAACAAAGCAGTACTAGAAAGACAGACCTTCATTTGTCATGGAATCCATCATTGTCATGAATTTCTTGATTTTTGCTTGGCTCTCATTCTCCCGGCCTTTTGGCATCAACTCTTGACTGAAACCAGGAATCATTGACATAACCTGCACATCCCACACCTCCCCCAGTCACAAACTCTCAAGCGTCTCCCACTCAATCTACAAAAATGCCCTTAAAACAGTACATCGAACACACATTTACAGCATATCAATCATTTGCCTCTGTACCTGACTGAGGGGTCCCATATTTTGAATGTTCTGAAATTGCTCATACATGATACGCAGTGTGAAGTTGCCCTCAGTTAGTTTCTGCAAAAGCTCTGGTTGTTGATCCATTGGCACCACTTCATGTATCTTATCCATGAAGCCTGACCAATCCCCCATACCTGGTCACCATTGCACCTCTAAGCATCAGAATTTGACACACATCACAAGCACGTGTGAGTATGCACTATGTCTCACAATTGAAAACAACATATCTCATTGTAGTGCAGCATGTAACACAAAGGAAAAACTTGCCATCAAGGAAAGCAGAAAGGGTTATACTCCAGAGAGGACACAACTCCCCTAACAAACGGCTCACAAAGGGCTTTGTTTCAAAAGCCTCAAACTCATCCATGTGCTCACCAGTTCCAATGAAAATAACTGGACTCTTTGTTGCAGCAACACTGCATCCAACATCACAATTGTAACCTCAAATGCTTTAGCTTCTTTAGGGTAGC
>Ga0209208_10007065_pt1 | contig 15357 bp, 17 predicted proteins | sample S1TSphfallax_3_FD_187694 | JGI IMG/M metagenome (GOLD analysis project Ga0209208, IMG submission 187694) | Host-associated microbial communities from peat moss isolated from Minnesota, USA - S1T2_Fd - Sphagnum fallax MG (SPAdes) (version 2) | ecosystem: Host-associated > Plants > Peat moss >...
TGAATATCTCATTTAAAAAAATTCTGAACCACACAACTATTAATTGAAATAATTGCATTACTTAAAATGGTAACCATTGACCAGGTATCAATTTGGGTTAATATCTGAATAATTCTGTTTTTCTTGGCAATTTTAATATACATCATCACCCAAAATACTCACAAAAAATATTAAATTATGTAAATTTCCAAAATATTCCCTATTTAGCTGAATAATGAATTACCCAGAAATATAGGATAGTTGTCACTGGTCACTTAGATGTTTCAGCCATTAATCACCAGCAATTAAATAATATTTTAAAAAATTCCTTTATTATTATATATCCATTTCATATGGTGGGAATCAGCTTTTTTTATTTTGAGAAAAATTCTATTGCAATTTTCTTTTTTTGAAAAAAAAATATTTTTGTAACAATATTCGGTATTTTATTTTTTAAATCACCAAAAAAACAGATGTTTTTAGCCATTTTGCTAGATATGTATTCTTGGCTGCTATAGATAGATATTCTTTACAAATTTTGTTGTTTTCTGTTGAAAAAACATTTGGGAACATTTTGGGAAAATGTGTTTTTCTAGTGTAAATTCAACAAATTTTTCTAATTTATTCACACAAAAACCACCAATTTTTCACATCACACAATCTTTTTATTAAAAAAAGAAAAACCCTGTTTGAGAAGAGTGATTTGAAGATGAGAAAAATGTGCATATTTTTTAATGGCATTTTGTCTGGCTCTGAAGTGAATTTTCCAGATTAAAAGCAAATTGAGGATTCAAAGATTTTGAGAAAACTCTGTTGGAGACTAAAATGTGACTAGTTCTTACAGACTTTTTTTCTTGATCTTCATTAGTTTACCAGATCACAATAAATTTAGAAACATGCATAATTTTACAGACTTTTTTTTCTTGTCTTCAAAGGGTTTCCAGGACCACAACAAATTGAGAGTTTAGAGATTTGAGAAAACTTTGCTGGAGACTAAGAAAATGTGCACATTTTCTACTGCTGTTTTTTCTTGATCTTCAATGGGTTTCTGCAGAAATAGGCATAATTTTCACTGACATTTCTTTGTGATCATCAATGAGTTTCCTAATCACAAAAAAATTGAAAGTTCAGAGATTTGACACCAAAAAATCAGAAACTGAAATGTGCATAGCTGTACTGATCTTCAATCAGCTGGGATTGCAACAAATAGAGAGTGCAGAGAGTTGACAAGAAAGAATTGGAGACTAGAACATGCATAGCTCTACTGACCTATTTTTTCAATCTGTTTCCAGGATTGCAACAAATTGGGAGTTCAGAGACTTGAAAAGGACATTCAGAGACTAAAATGTTGATAGTTTTTACTAACATCCTTTTCTTGATCTTCAATAGTAGCAGGTACTCCTGAACTACAGAAAAGCAATGTAAGACAGCTTTGAAAGAGAGCTAAGTTGCCATCGTTCCTTAAGAAACATTAGATGTGTATCTTCAGGAAACAGAGGTTATTGGGTGGCAAGATCTTTGGTGAGTTGGTAGACTTACTATTTCCAAAACATCTATGGAAATTAGACTTTTGTAGGGAATCCCTCACGATTTGGGCACCATCAATGTTATGAATAGAGGATATGATTGAATAGTCTTATGAAAGAGATGAAAAAGCGTGTAAGAAATCCAGATGCCACAAACATACAATCCAAATGGAGGCAGTTACAAATGGAATAAGAAGAGGTTTCCTATCACCACCAGCTCTTGTATCCTCTAGAGTGTTAGTTTCAATGATAGAGGATGCTCAACACTTAGGACAAACCATAATAAAAAAATTTGTGACCACAGCTTTTGTCACACTTCCCAGGACTTCCCTGATTTTCAAGTTTCTATGCCACATTATATTTTCACTTTGCAATTGCACTAAGAAGTGAAACAGATGTTGGAGGACCTAAAGAGCATTTGAATACAACACCATTGAAATGGAATCACTAGACTAAGCATCCTGGTCTTCTATGTTACACTAAATCCCACAGTTGGTTATCGTCATATACCAGGGGTTATCTGCTGTTATCTATTTGAAATTGATAGAAATTGGTGGAACTGGAGTTTCTGGGAGGTTCACCTTCTGGGTTATGAAGTGTCCCTGGGGAATGCTGTCCAATTTCAGCCCCAGATCAAAATGAGAAAAAATAGGGCATGGTTAGAAACTGGGGATTTTGGAGCAGATGCTACATAGGAATTTCTTGCTGAAGGCAGACATACTGTTGGTCTCCTATCACAAAAACACACAAAAGCAAAGCTAATAATCCAGAACAGGCTCCCAAAGACGAAGCAAACCATTGCGGGCCCCACTGCAAATCCGACCTCTTTCCACATCTGGAGCCACACATCTCACCTGCATGAGCCCACATCTGCCTCAGTCCTTGACATTGGACACCTCTCCCACTCTCATGGAAGACAATTTGTAGGATAAGAAAGTGGTCTAATGAGTACAAGGAGAAAGGAAGCAAAAATGTTACCACTGCTGCAGCACGAGGTGGAGTGCGCAGCAATTTCCAAGGAGGCACACGTCCAGCCTGGAGCTGTTCTGACCGATGAAAGAGTGACATTGAGTTATCAGCTGCCCCTACTGCCAGCAAGCGCTCCCCTGCTTTAATGCTTAGCACAGTTCCCAAATGAACCCCTTCCAGACTGCTTACACAGGACAAACCTCCTGCATTGACAAGAATGCCATGTTCAGAAAGTGAAGAGCTTACCATCCCATTGCATGGAAAGAACAATTAAATCACAATTGACAGTGAAGGAAATATCAAAATGGCAATCAACTAGACTATAGGATGCTCAGCAAGAAGTCACCCACCGAAGTATATGTATGAGAAAGTAGAGCTCTTCCACATGACAATGTTCTTATGGAGAATTCTTAGAAAATAAGTGCAGGCCAAGTGCATCTATTCAAAGGCATGATGGACCAAAACTAAGAGATGCTCAACCATGTGTTTTGTCAAGATAACAGGGGACAAGTCCTTGGTACATAAGTCTATACTAGGCATTTCCTTGTATGACATGTTATGCTAGAGCCTTAAGGTAGAGAAAGCTGGGTTGAAAACATGAGTGACAGACCTTCTCCACGTTCCCAAAAGCGCACCAACCCATCCGCAGAGCCTGTGGATCAGAACAACAGAGTTTTCATGAATTACATCTAAGCCATACAGCTGGAAGTATGATGAGTTGGAAAAACTCTAGAGATCAAGGATGCAGACTTGTACCAGTGATGATACCAGAATCAGCTGCACAGAACTCAACATTAGTGACAGCACCAGCATGGCTTGCCAGCACTGCATCACATGATCCACGTGAGGCAGACCATACACGTGCTGTCCAGTCATCACTGCCAGTCACTATGATGTCACCGACCATCCGCAATGACCTGCACCCTCCAATGTATCAACATACAATCAGCTCCTCGTAAGTTTTAGGAGCAGCTTGAACAAGAATTGTCCTTCAGAAGGAAGCTGAATCAGCAGATTGACAAGCACCTACCTCCTATAACAATTCTTCTAGTTCTTATAAGATGACCCTTGGTTCCTCCTAAATCTACCCTTGTCACTCCCCCTTTCTTTTTTCAATCAATATAACTAATACTAATTGTTCTTGAATCAACAACACCAAGTACTTTTTGTATTCAAGATCTAGATCTTGTGATGAGTGACCAAATTGTTCAATGCCCTTAAGGACAAAGTCGCTTTCAATCACTGCAAAGCATGGACAATCCCGTGGATGTAAACTAGTTGGATAATGTGGTTCAGATGGCATCTTACATGCCACTTGACATGACAAGAGGACAATCATGGGTTGTTGGCACAAGATGTTAGCATATTGTTTTCCATAAGATGGGACAACAAGATGAGAGAACACTTTGAAAGTGAAATCTCTTTTAAGTAAAGAGAATTTCTCATAACTGGGGAGCAGTTTGAATGACAGCAACAGTCATACACATGTTAATGGACTCTAAACAGCAACATGTATAGTATGACCACCTACCATACTACAGGGACTGAACATCATTGGTCCTCAGCAATGTGTAGAGGCTAATGTCAAACATTAACCAATGTACTGAGTTTCTGTCACAAGGCTGGCCGTACTGGGAAGAATCAGCCATGATGCTGGCTAAATCACCAAACATAAAAGTGAGAGACAATCAAAAAACCATGAGAAGACAGAGGAACAACAAAACAAAGAGAAACAGAAAAGCAAAGAAGGCAAGAAATTGGAAAACTAGCGGGAAGGAGGATGAAAACACAAAGAAGAGGGGGGGGGACCCTTGAGAGGAAAAAATTTAGAGGACAAAGTAGGGCTTAGAAAACCTCCCTACTAAGGATTAATAAATTGATCGTTCACATTTCTGAAAAGCTGAAGCTCGTAACAGAATTCCTTCTTTGTTCAGCAAAGATGTGGTTTCATTTAAAGGAAACTTTGAAGAGTAACTATTTTCATTCAGCAGACCAATTCATCTCATTATTTGAGCTATGACGATTTCTAGACTTGGATAAAGCTGGCCCACCTGATCCATTTAGTATGCCCCACCAATCTCTGCATCTGCTTTCCTCCACGAATGTCCCAGACATTCCCAACCCTACAAATTCCAACATCAAGAAAACCAATGACCTGCCTGTTAGATTTGGTCCACAATTCTCTCAGCCCTGAAGTACTTGATGAATCCATTTAGCCCAGTGAATGAGTTTTACTGTCAAATTGACTTGTTATCGCTCCTATTGAAGAACCTCCTGATCCCTTTGTGTCTCAGATTACAAGACATACCCATCTACACCAGCAGCAGCCAAAACACCACTTGAGTCATCATAATCCATGCAAAGCACAGAACTGGTACTTTTCCCCACTGTGGCCACACATGAGTCTGTGCGAATGTCCCACATCTTCAAGCTACCATCATGTGATGCAGTTAGGACACGATCCCCTGACAGCATTCTGACACAGCTTACCTGTAACATGGAAAAGAGCATCAATATTAGAATTTCCCAAGACAAACTCTGCACCACCATCATGCATTTGCTGAGATCACACATCCAGGATCAGGGTATAATGATCAAATACCTTGCCCTCATGGCCCTTTAACTCTTCCAACAGTTGTCTGGTACTCTTGTCCCATACTAGTACACGCTGATCATCAGATCCAGATACTACTCGCCGACGGTCTGAACTGATGGCACGAATGGCCCTGTTTTGGTCATATTAAAACACATATAAGAGTTTTTCAGCTCCAGGGTGCAGGCCAATATCAGATGGTTACCAAGGTACTGCATTCTATCACAAGATCAGCTTTGACATGAAGACAGCCATGATGCTGGCTAGCTAAACAAAACATAGAAAGCTCTTGAAACTACAAAGGAAACCAAGGAACAGGAACATAAACAGGAGGCAAAACAAAAAGGAAAGGAAAAAAAGCAAAGAGGAGAAGAAGAGAGCAATAACAAATTTCTGAGGCTCTTGTGAAGAGAAACTAAGCTTCAAAAATCCCCCACTGGTAATTAAGAAGCAGTTGAAGGAATCCTTTGAAGATTCAAGATGCCAAAGGCATAAACACCCAACGCATTTCTTTCTTTGTTAAGCAAATCTCCAGAGGTTTGCTTCAACAGAAAGTCTTAAAGATATGTTTTCCACAGCTTCGCCACTTAGAAGGAAGAGGAGTAGAACTAGCTTCATTTATGAACTAGGGCTTTATGAGATTTTTTCTAAAACTTCCAAGTTGCAGAAAGAAAAGGAGTACAAGGGCCACACTTTGATTCAACCCTATGTACTGCATTGAACGAGCAATGAAAACCTAAATCTGCAGATTTTGACAAACTGAAGTTCAAAATAAGTGCATTCAACAGAATTCATTTTGTAGAAACTGAAGCAATGTAATGCTTCTTACAAGTGAGCACAAAGTTATAACTACATTTTATGCAATTACATAATAGAAAAACAGTGCTGAGATCTCTCTAAAGGTGTAAGGAGTCAAGACAAGAAAAGAGAACTGAGGATGAAGCCCTAACATGGCCAACATGGGCAAAGCTTGGATCTTCAACTTAACAAGACCAAGGACTTTTGATTTCCATTCAGTTAAGAGGCCAGGCATGCCAAGGCATGAGAATATTAAAATGCATACCTGGTGTGGCCTATCAAAGTAGCCACGCATAGCTCAGAGCCACGCATAGATGGATCCCAGATCTTGACCTGCCATTTTTCCAGTTCTTGCAATGTGAACCAAGAGTTTTTTATTGTGCAACTTTACCTGGAGATGTGGGAGTTTACCTTCAACTACCACAATAGGCAATTGCACCATTCAGAGAAAGGCAATACACCAAATTCTATACATTCAAGCAGAATGAAAAAAACTTTGGTTGTCCATTATTATGGCATAAGGAGCATATACCAGCCTTAAGCAGATGAGGGGCTTGCTATTTTGACAGGTAGTGCCTTCATATGTCCTGCATAACAGCAGAACAGTGAAGTAGAAAACATACCGTACAGTCTGCTGAACCACTGATAAAAAAGCCTGAATCTTCACTATCACTTGCCAGATCCCCCATCTCAGCTCTTGTGCCCACATGCAGGGCTGTAACTGAAGCTTTATGACCTCGCAACAAACGTACACCAGATGACCCACGCTTCAAACCAGCCCCTGAAACTGGCTCCAAGTTTGGCGCTGGCAGGTTTCTGCTGGTTTCACTCCTATCTGCAAAAATGGAGATGACACAGTGGTCAACACATTGCAATCAGCCCCACAAACTTGCAGGAATGAAAAGGCAGAATATCAAAAGAAGACTGCGCAGTGCAATGTCCAAGAAAATAGCTTCTCTCAAATGAAGGCAGCTGCTGGAACAAGGCTCTAACAGAACTCCTGCACCTTTGTGCTCAAATATTTAGAGTTGTTATAGCTGCATTCATTGACTTCCAAGGCACTGGAAGAAGTGGAAGTGCAATAGAGGACAAACACAGCTAACAACCAGCCTTAGCTTGATGCATGATTGTGGACAGCAATACTGGATAGGGAGAGAAATGGGTTAGTCAGAAACCTAATACAGACTGACTGCCACGTGGATGACCAGCTGTAGCAGAGTGAGTCTGTACAGCACGGTCTCGGCTGAACATGCTCTGCACCCAGCTCCGGCCAATGCCAGCTGCCTCTGATGATGGCTGGTGATTTACATCACTTCTGCTCTGATCCAGCTGCTGCTGCTGCTGCTGTGCGTGTACTGCTACAGCTTGCTCTGGTAAAAGCCCCCAGTACCCCTCTCCTACTTGCTTCATGAGAGATAATAACCCTCTTAGCTTTATCTGCACCAGTACATGCACAATGTGAGTCTTCACCTACAACACAGTTGGATTCACCAAGAGTTCACAAGATACAACCTCCATAAGATTGATAAACAGCTTCAAGCTGCTCCAAACTATGCACCATTTATGGATGTGCTCACTGACATTGCTGTACACCACCATGTATTAGACCCTCACATTACCAATCAACCTGCTATTTTGAGAACACGCATATATTCTCCAACATGCCCTAAATTGCACAACTGACAAGATTTACTAACATTACTGAAGAGGCAATGTAAGAGCAGAAGCAGCTAGGCACTAACCAGCTGCTTGAATCCAAGGTTGTTCTTTTGAGCAATGGACTCCAGAATCAACCAGGCCTTTGAATCTCGCAGTCCCAAGCCAGCCTTCATATACACAACCCAGCACCACACTTTGTCAGGTGCCTCCACCAATGATTCAGTGGACATTGATCATTAATATAACAGGGAAGACAGCAGGTGAATCTTCACAGTTGATGTCAACCACCACTTACAAAAATATCAGGAATTCTTCATTTGGATATGAGATGTGTTACCAAAGACAAGGAAACTTACCATGTGCTTGGCCAAGACAACAAGCTGTTCAGTAACAATATCTGCATAGCTGCCAGTTCTGTTTAACAGCCACAGGGAATTAATATTACAAGACATGACAGAAGCTTTGGTAGATACCATCATCCAATAGAAACAGAAAACAATATACCAATCAATCATATACCACAGCTGTGCACAATTACAACTGGCCCACTAATGCGTCCCTTCAACTGTGGTCTTCAAGTCACAAGATGTCTGAGCAGAGAGAGGATACTTCACAGAGAATGTGCTAGCAAACAAATAGTGATGAATCATGTAGAAAGTGTTCTATTGGAAACCCTTACTTGTCAGAGGCATTCTCCAATTTCTCAAAATAGAACTCCCAGAATCTGAGATACAGCAACTGCAACTATTAGTTTCACAAACAAGACAGTTATCTTAGGGACAGTTCATTAACAAGATTGGTGTCAATTTTATTGATACATTGGCTAAGAGAACCTCCAAATGCTTACCTGAGTTCATCCCAAACAGGCAAAGTTCCAAGGTGCCGTTGGATGTAGTCAGTAACATTGCCCAAATCTTTGCGATAAATTTCTGCTGTGATTTCCAAAGCGCCACAGACAGTTGCCATATCACCACGCATAGTTGCCCTATTTATTGTTGTTTTCATCTGCAAATGAAGCCACACCTATGTGTTACATAGAAATGCATCACGATAGGTAAAAACAATCACACCAGAATGTATGTAATGACATATATAAATGACCACATGGACAAGGTTTAGGATCTCACTCACCAGTTCTTTGACAGCCATAAACTGCTGGTCTGTTAAATCACATCGCCAGCCCTACACACATGCACACCATTTTTCGAAGTAAGAATAATGATGCAAATAACACCACCAAAGGCTCCCAAGAGTAGTTCATACTTACTGATTGAATGTGCTCTCTTAAGCATTCCACCAATCCACTGCCACCGATGCCCTCCACATCTGACTCTATCAAAGCTGTCAATCAACCACGAGACACAGAAGACCCATGATGAGATATGACACAATTATGACAGCAAAAGACATTAACTATGGAATCAACAGACTAGCTCAAAATACAACAGACAATATCTCCATGAGTATTAAGAATTTTCTGATACTTGTGATTTAAGTCAACATAAATAGAATTCACAGATTGTAAGAGAGTAAGTATATTACAGATTTCAGATCCAACAACATATCAGCTAACAGGGAAAAGACAAGACCCCAACCCCAAATAACAGAGAGAAAAAATGAGTGGTTTGAACACCCAACAGTCACATGTTCAGTGACAGTAGAATAGATATCTTTGGAAGTACTGAGAACTTCTCCATACTTACAGTTCAAGATATTCACTCGCCCATTTGATAACTACCACAAGGACACCCACACCCATGGCACCTTTAACAACGACATCAACTTTCCTAACAGTCGACACCTCATGAAAAGAAGAACAGAAGACAGGCTGATACGTACCAAAGATGGTTCCATACTCAGAAGATGAAAGGGGATCCTCTGCACCACTGAGATTGATGAGGCGCTTCCATAAACCCTGCAAGAGAAAATATGGTTCTACATAAGTCCAATGACCAACACCAGTTTCTTGTTCAACTCTGTGAACAAGCCATTGATTCAAAAAGACGGACAGTCTCTATCCAGAAAGTGACAAACCTGTAGCTTGACTTTGATGTCAAGAACCATGAGGTCTCGCTCAGCCTTCACACAAGATAGACAAACAGCCAAATTGGATGTAAGTGGTCAACAATACAACTTTGGCATACAAAGCTTAAACTCCAAAATTGAAACCAGATCCAAGGAGAAAAGGGTTGTCAAATGGACTCACAGCTCTTTCTTTTGAGTGATCTCCTTCTCTTCCACGTCTTGAAAAAGAGCTGCATTTTGCAAAGAAAGATGCTAGTGAAAAGACAGAATAGCTGGCTCACTGAACAAGCTCACTTACTACAGCCAAATCCAAGCATGTTCTATTCTTTTACATGATGCTACTACTTCAGCAGGGTTTGGCTTAACACAAATTCTGAAGCATATCAATAGCTTACGGTGAAATGGTAGCTGCAGCTGCCAAAGTGGCCCTTCGTTTTTCATCTTGGGCAGGAGTCCTAATATTTGCAGGAAAGCGATCATAACAATGTCTGTGTCTGGACACTGGCAACAAGGGAAAAAACATTCAGTTCTTACAAATCCCTCACTGAGAAGAATTCTTCAATACAGAAAGTGCAAACAAGTGCTTTCCTACCTGGGCCCTGGCTGCTTGCATCTGAAACAGTAAGAATTTCACGCTCCCCAGCCAGGACTGGCAATACACTTATAGGGCCTTCACCACGTGCCATGGCTATTTGCAACTTATCCAACAGATTAGGTCCTGCCTCTACAGCCCCATGACCTCTTTCTAGGAAATCCATGAAGTTCAGTGTTCCTAAGAGTTGGCCCACCTGCATCAACCCACAGCTTTCAGCTCCATGTCAGAAACATGCTCCAAGACTCAATGTGCTCCAAACAAACTTAGTCCTTGATCAGTGCTGTGTGACAATGGGTTTAAGCCACAAGGCATATTTAGATAACCTGGGTATTACCATATCATCTGACGAAACATTGGTTATCCTTGAACGCTTCTTCAGAAATGCCTGAGTATTGAACACATTTGTTGCTTCATGGGAAGTATCCTGAAAGGAACCAGAAAGAAGACTTTATTGCAAAGCTTGAACCCACAATTGCCAAATATCCAAGTACAGCTCAGTGATATGAAAACCATGAACAGAGAAAGCACATTGCATATCCGCACCCATCAGATCACAGCAAACCATACATATCCATGCAACAGTGGCGAAAACTCCAGAAGAGTACTTTGAAGGGAATTATTGTGTCAGTTACAGCAACACCAAAATGAAAACAACAAGAATGAGTGTCATCCTAATCATGCTGAGTTTATGTCACATTTCCAGTAGCAACTGGATAACTTAGTAATGATGTCAGCTAGCATCGGTAGTGTCCTCATTCAAGCCACAACAATCCAGACAGGAAAGCTTACCACAAAATCACGATATCCACTTAGAATTGAAGCTAAGAACTGCAGAAAAATAAGCCTGCAATCAGGAGCCAAGAGGTCAAGATGGAGCAGCCTAGATATTCATCAACAGATGGAAGTTAAATAGGAAGTTCTAATCCAGCAACCTTTCTCGAATTAATTAGGCTCACAAGAAACAAAGTCAGTAGCTTTTGTAAGATCTCCAGAATCCAGCAGTCTCAGTTGTACAAGTCATCAAAACTTTGGGACCTGGCACCTAAAGTCACCATTCAGCACAATCTAAGCCAATACCCACCCTGTAGAACATTATCCAAGGTGAGAAGGAAATGGGCAGTGAAATAACAGGCACAGCATGGTCTTACATCATAGACACAGTTACCTCAGTTCACGGTCATGGTCCTGGCACCAAGGCTTTGAAAAGCGGCAGAGGTAGGAATCAGATGACTGAGCACAGTCCAACTGGACTAAATTAGGATGCACCAACTGCAAAAGTGCTGCCCGTAGTTGGCTTCCTTCCGGCTCTGGCAATGCTGGTATATCCTCTGGTGTGAAGTCCACTTGATTATTGTCGAGGTTCACCACCACCACCTAACAACAACATTAAAACCTCAAAAATATGATACACTGTGATCATAACATACGTAGCTTCTCCTTACAAACTTTGAGCACATACTTGAACTTCATAGAGGCTCTAGTGAGCAGTCAACAGCACTGCTTCCAATGTTCTCAACTTAAATTGCAGAACACCAAAGGAAAAGTCAACTGTGATCAAAACAGAACAGCAAAGAAGCATACCCCATCCATAGTCAAATCTGTAGTATCCACAGCTGAGTGCAGGCCCATCAGATATGGAGTGGGTGCATCAATGTAGTCGACTCCAGCATAAAAAAGGACTGGAATGTACACATGCTGCAATCCCACAGCAATTCCTCAAAATCCACAAACCAAAAATCCATGCTTATCAAGCCACATATCTATGAGATTAGAGAGAAAACTCCACAGTAAAACTTTGAAGGTAACTATTATGTCACTTTCAGTAAAACAACATGAACAGGACAAGAATGAGTTCGTTCATAAGCTGATGAGTGTCAATCAGGAAGCAATAGACCATCACAGTCACAATGAATGACAATCAAACTCCACAACAAAACTCCAAAGGCAACTATTGTGTCAGTTCCAGTAAAACTAAAATAAACATGACAAGAATAAGTGTAGTCATAACCTTATGAGTCTGACCCAAAAAAGTATCAGACCTTAACCTTAATCAGGACCTTAACCAACTGCCATTGTTTCCCACTGATGTGATCAGCTCCCAATGGTGGGTGTAAATGAGTATATAATATAATGCTCAAAATTTCTGGCAAATGAAAAAATCTGTGTCCTGAGTTTATGTCACAATGGAAAGAATCAATTGTGATTTTGACCACCACCCAATAGAGATAGCGTATCAAAAAATTCAGTTGTATCCTTGTTCACGCTGCAACAAGCTTGTGAGGGTAAGCTTCTTCAAAATTTAGCTGCCTATCAAGTCACACATTCACTCACCTGCCACTTGATTGGGTATATGAGGTGGCATACAGCCTCTGCCACCATTGTCAGCACTGAGTACCTACCCCATACATTCCCAACATCCTATCATTTCCAGGAACAACAAGCATCAAAATCTAGAATTTACTATTCAAAACAACTACTTGTGACCTGAGCATGCTTAGAGTTCAGAAAGTTGTTTTGTGAAATTTGTTATTCTTAACTTGTGTCACTTGCATAGAAAATAGCAAAGGAACACCTACTTGTTGGCACGCAAAAGCACACGCCGTTCAAGAAGAATGGCAGTGAAGAAGCGAAGCACATTGTCAACATCCAAGCATCGGACAAGTGGCTCAAATGACATCTGCAGCCACCTGAGAAAGGTTAGCAGCTCAATTTTGGAGTCATTCCACAACTCAAACACAGTAATGTTAAGTGGCGTACATCTGCATGAGGCAGGCCCCCCTTTAGTGGAGCTTGTACTGTCAGGAGGTGATTTTCCACTGTGAACAATATCTGGCTTTTTCCAGCACTTGGCAGTGGAACAGATGTTACCATATGCGCAACAATATCCCAAATTGGCTTGCTGCATACAAAATCACCAGCCACAAGAATGCCTGATGTGTCAAAACCATCTCCGCATTCTTGTCTCCTTGTTCAAGAGCCAGGGGTTCTTCTGCTGATTTTGGCTTTGGATATTCCACTGATCAGGAGAGTTCTGACTAAAGCCAAAGGTCAAATAAACAACCAAGGATATACAGCAATGAGGAGCCCATGCATATAGGGGTACATGATTGGGCAAGTATAAGCTTCTTTCCTACTAGAGTTAAGATCCATTTGCTGTTATTTCATGAGTGGGTCAAGAACTCTACTCGCCCAACTCTCCTAGACATATTGCTTGCAACTACAGCTGCACATCTGACATGCTGGACTGGGTGTCAGAAGATCTACAGCTGCTAAGAACAATTAAGAGATCAAAGATATTGGCACCTGCAGCCAGAGGCTGAGAAACATCTACGATGCAGCTCCTCAAGAGCCTCCCGGAAAACCTGGAAACAAGCGGAGTGGGAAACAAGACAGATGCACTTATCCACATAGGAATTTGGAGGGATGCTATAGGCCTGAGCAACATCATCATCCACCGGGTCCCGAAACGCCACACAACTCACATAAATCTTGGATCCATCTCCATCTGAACCAGGCAGCAGGGCCACAGAGACATTTGCTCAAGACCAAACCCTAATAAGCTGGCCTTCAGCTCATCTTCTCTAACCTTGCACATATATCATCACAGCAACTAATGCAGATTACTGAGATCTGTGCAAAATGCGGGGCCAAAAAAATACACTGCAGATTGTAAGACTTGCACTAATCGCAATATGGTGAATGCAAACCTGTGAGCACAATGGGATAGCTACGAGGGAAGCTACTAGGATCTTGCGAATTGGGTCCCGTGGAATAAATCTCCACTCCTCCTGGCAGCACACACTGCATCCAAAAAACTCTCAGGCGAACTCTAACCCTAAAACGCAACTCTATCATCCTACGCATTGCTCCCACATTGGACAAGAACCCTCTAGAGAGCAAGCTCCCCAAGAAAAAAGAGGAAGAGAAAGCAGGAGATCGGATCTGCAAAAGGAATGACAACCTTGCTAGTTTTTTTTTTTCCCAAAACCTTGCTTGCTTGCTTACCAGAGGTAACTGTGGAGGAGGTGGATGACATTCCGGCGTGGCCAGAGGAGGGAACTGGTCCAGAAGCGCCGGCTGGTACCTCATACCAGTTCCTTGAAAGCCCCGCGAGCCATCGATGGCATGCAGGTCAGGCCCCAACCCACACACCACGAAGTAGTCCACTAGCCGCGCCATCGCTGCGCGCGCGAAAGGATCACGATCTTCTTCACATGCATGAACGAAAGCAACAACAGCGATCCGCAACACAACGGGAAGCCACGCAATGCGACCAACAACTGCGAACGAGGTTGCTGCTTGACGGAGGAAAATCAGACTCGAGAAGAGGAACCAGGTCCCAAATGAAGAGGACCTCGATTTTCCTCTTCCATTTCAAATTAAGGACTCTCATGGGACCTCGATTTTCCTTCTTTTCATAATTAAGGACTCCCATGACACCTCAATTTTCTTTCTTTTCAAGTTACGGACTCCTATGAGGCCTCCATTTTTCCTTCTTTTCCGATTAAGGACTATCATGGGACCTCGATTTTCCTTCTTTTCATAATTAAGGACTCCCATGACACCTCAATTTTCTTTCTTTTCAAGTTACGGACTCCTATGAGGCCTCCATTTTTCCTTCTTTTCCGATTAAGGACTCTCATGGGACCTCGATTTTCCTTCTTTTCATAATTAAGGACTCCCATGACACCTCAATTTTCTTTCTTTTCAAGTTACAGACTCCTATGAGGCCTCCATTTTTCCTTCTTTTCCGATTAAGGACTCTCATGGGACCTCGATTTTCCTTCTTTTCATAATTAAGGACTCCCATGATACCTCAATTTTCTTTCTTTTCAAGTTACGGAACTCCCATGAGGACTCCATTTTTCCTTCTTTTCCGATTAAGGACTTTCATGGGACCTCGGTTTTCCTTTCTTTCAAACTAGTTTTTCTTCTTTTCGAATTAAGGATCCCCCTGGGACCTCTCAGTTTTCCTTGTTCTCAGATTAAGGACCCCCACGGGACCTCAGTTTTCCATGTTTTCAGATTAAGGACCCCCATGGAACCTCAGTTTTCCATCTTTTCGGATTAAGAATCTTCATGGGACCTCAGTTTTTCTTCTTTTCAGATTAAGAACCCCCATGGGACCTCAGTTTCCCTTCTTTTTAGATTGAGGACTCCTATGGGACCTCAGTTTCCCTTCTTTTTAGATTGGGGACTCCCTTGGGACCTCA
>Ga0209208_10007066_pt1 | contig 15356 bp, 8 predicted proteins | sample S1TSphfallax_3_FD_187694 | JGI IMG/M metagenome (GOLD analysis project Ga0209208, IMG submission 187694) | Host-associated microbial communities from peat moss isolated from Minnesota, USA - S1T2_Fd - Sphagnum fallax MG (SPAdes) (version 2) | ecosystem: Host-associated > Plants > Peat moss >...
GGGGGGGGGGGAAAGGAGGCCCAAAGACAGGGTGAAGACAGGGTGACTTTAGCGATAACTCTATTGTTTTTGGGTTGAAGTCCAAGGAAATAAGAATTCATGATTTGGGTTCCCAGTTGTGCATTGAACTTGGCAATGGAAAAGATCAATGGAAAAAGATCAATGGAAAAAGATCAGCTAACATTACATTAGGCTACGAGAGTGCGTGTGTTTTCATTAGTATCTCTGAAAACTAGGTGCGTGCAAATGAGGCACAATGATCAATTGGGTCCTTTTTTTTGTTTATTTAGGAAGGGCTTTTCAATGTTTCTTCTACATACGGACCCCAACAAAAAATGACGTCAGCAAAATCACCAACCATCGTGAAAACAATTTAGGATCTTGTTTTGTTCCACCCAAGTTGCATGGAAGAAAATATCATGATGGTCCACCCACATCTTCAGACATTCTAGAAAAAGAAAGTCATCTAAAAAATGGTGCACTCCTTTTGAATACTATGATCGATCAAAGGTCGCGTCCCAATTGGCAGACTTCCATGTATGCCGGCCCTTTTTTCTTTTTGATCATTGGAAGGAGATGGAACACTTGTTGTGTGGTGGGAAGTGCCTTCCCAAAGTCCACTTCACATCACCAACTTTGGGTCATTATTAGCCATCATTGGTAGAGATAGAACAAAAGAGGTTGGTACGTTTGTGTGGTTTTATTGGATTAAATAGGATATAACAAAAGAGAACAAAAGAGTCGGGCTGCTTATAAGCCTATCTAAGGAAAAACCTGAATTTCAGGTGGCTTTATGGGAATAGATGGTTTTATTCGGATTAGAGAGGATAGATCATAGAAGAAAAGGTTTGGCAGTTTATGGGCCCATTATGAAATACTGTGATATTTTGGAGCAGCTGCTTCAAGCTTGCCCTAAATTCCTTGAGTGTGGAAGAATACGGCCGAGGCTGAAAATGTAGACTCAAACCCCATATGGCTCTCTACTTCATACACGCCAGTTCAGTGTCCAGAAGCAAATTGAGTTAAAGAGTGAGGTGGGGGTTGGGGGAGGGTTGGTCCATCACATAAGAGGAAGCTAGTGTGTACTTTAGTGTGCTTGTGGCCAATGTGGTGTGTCCCCAATGACTTTGTATCCACAATGGAGTCTCCTCAGCTGCTAAACACCACATGAAAGTGTGTATCTTATAAATCTTTATTTATTTATTTAGTCTTCTTCATCTTGTGCAATAGAGCAATTGGTGCCAAATTGTTGGCCTACCCTAAGTTACAATACTACCTTAGAATACTTTACCTAAGCTACAACACCTACCTCATCTAGGACAACAATCTCCTCACCCACTCCCAAGTGGTCACATCGTTCATCCTTCATATGCCTATTTCACTTAAGGCATGTCTGAGATGCCAAATTTTTATGTGAAATATTTTGTCAGCTTGTGGAGTTTTTAGAAAATTGTAAACTTGTGATGTCACTTGTTTTGAACCAATGACCCAAAATGTTATATGAAATTGTTTTTTTATCTTATGGAATTATTAGAAATTGTAACTCATGATGTTTCTTTTCTTTTTAATCCAACAGCAAATACATTCATGAGGTCATACGTATGGCTTGTGATCTATCCATTGTGAGGGGAACTTTTTTAAATCAGGCTTTCATATAGAGAATGAAGTTCCCATATACACTTTTACATGACTAAAATGTAGTGGGCCATTACACGCACATTTTCAAAGTTCACTACACACTTTTTTTTAATATAGGCAAACAAACCTCAAATTCATTGAGAAATCAAACATTGAACTAGACCCCTTCATGTAAAGGAATGCGTCTTCCCTTGGCTCTCAAACATCCTGAGAGCTGACGGACAAAGCCTTCCCCAACATGATGCACATTTAAATTTCTAAATGGAGCTTCCTTTTGCAGTTGGAAAGGACGACTACATGTCAGAAGGTACGAAAGATAACAAGAGCCAAAATTGAACAGAGCATTATGTGTAGGGTAAAGCCCAAGGATGGGTGCATTACCGGAAATCAGGGCTCACGATAAGCATAGCACAGCCCATTCTGGTAATGCCATTGTCTGACTGGCCAAGAGCTTCACCCCCCGACATTAAAAGCCTTGCAGATTTTTGTAGCTGCAAAGGGAGGGAGCTTATCTGTTGTTTGGGACATGGAGCTTTATGAAAATGGGGAGGGTCTTAGGGAAAAATGTAATGAAATGCATTGCCTGCATGATGTGATGCGGCCTCCCAGTATACAAAAAATTGTCTGGTTTTTACATAAGTTTAAGGCGCCTCTTGTATGCTTCTGTGTTCTGAGATCAAAGGGATGGGATCTGATATTGTTGAAGAAATCAAAACCATTGATAAGTTAATAGAGATATCATAAAGTGATGCCCTTTTGCGCCCCTCTTCCATCCCCCAATCCTCTTTTCAATCTCTAAACATTGTTATCCGCCAAGTAATGAAATTTTATTATATATGGGTATAAAATGTTGGAACTCAGGATTCATTCAACACATGAGATTTGAGAATATTTATAACTCTAGTACACAAAGCAATAACATTGATTGGTTGAAGACAATCAGGTAAAACTAAACAAGGTGAAACTCAGATTTGACAAAATTTGATGCTAATTTGAACTCTACTCCTCATTTAAGCCTAATGTATTTTTTTCACTGCTAAAAAAAAACCTAACCCCCTTTATGACCAAAGAGTGGGTACTGGTGCTTTGTCTTACTTACTTTGTAGAAATCTCTAATAAGTATCAGGATTATATGAAGGCATGCTAAAGTTATGAAGAAGATAGGATTAAAGAAAGTTGAAAGGACCCCATTAAGCCTTGTCTTAGGAGGCTGAGGCCTACTTTAGATGGGGTTCAGGGTCCAAATTCCGAAGATCCAATTTGGACTCATTTGAATCAAATTGAATCCTTGAGTGGGTCCCTGCCTTGGACCCTAGCTTGCATCTTGGTACTTCGAATCATGAGCTTTCCTTTTGAGCTCTTTTTCTTGGTCCGAACCAACTGAATTTCCCTCCAAAATACTGCCATGTAAGTTGAGGCTTGATTTGTCACTTTTTGGTCTTGGACACTCATCTAAAAGCCAAAGGTCCAATTTATGGCTCTCATCCAATAGGATTGCTCTATGTCATTGGACCATGGACCTTGAACCCTCATCTAAAGTGGCCCTAACAAAAAAGGGTCGAATGTAGAATTTGTATGGGGGTTTTATGAGAAGAATCCACATATTGTGAACCAGGTCCAGTAGAGATCCTCCCCAGGGTATAAGTACTTCACAAACTTGAAAAAATCCTGAGTTTGGATTCTTAACAATTTCTACAAATATCAATAAATTTTTCTTCCAGCTAGACTTTTTGCTGGATTCCTCTGTATTGACAACAGCAGTCGAAGGTACAGTGATGTGTAGATGCCGTTTTATGGTTGTGAGTCGAGATGCTCTTACGCAACTAGCTATAAAATAATAGAGCCATTTCCAGCAAAAAATCTGAGAAAGATGTATGCTGCTGTACTGTGTGCCTTGGCCGCACTTTTTCACAATTGTTTTTTTGCCACAATTTGTTTATGAATATGTTGCCTGCAAGTAGCATCGACTTCACTCATGAGATCAAGCAAAGCAAATGTTTAATATTCATCAACCTTTTCCAAAAAGATGCATACACTATACTCGTAAGATCCAGCAAAGCAGAGGTTTAATATTCATCAAGCTTTTCTGAAAAGATGTGTTTGAAGAGAAGAGTGAGGGAAAAAAAAAAAACTGGCATAAGTTAGGAGATGTTAAGAATATGCTGTTAATGGTTATAGCTACAACCGAGAAAAATGATAATTGCTAGAACAATACAATGCTCAACTTCACGTTTAGGAGAGGTAACTCACCACTGTGGAGTGGAGTCATATTGTATTTACGCATGTAATAAAACACACCTGCACTTCCAGACTGCATTGCATTCCTCAGGTACAATTAGACAATTCCAATTGTCAACAATGTTTTCCTTTTCATTACCAAAAAAGAACAGAGGATGGAAGTCGATTCTATCACTTTCACATCATATCCCAGTCTTGTGTATCTACTATCAACAGTGCACATACCAAATAATAATAATATATATATTTTTAAATGCCAAACCAAGCCAAACCTATCTGCTGGGCATCTTGTGGCAGGAGCTTGATAGGTTAAGGACTTTCACATCATATCCCAGTCTTGTGTATCTACTATCAACAGTGCACATACCAAATCATAATATATATATATATATTTTTTAAAATGTCAAACCAAGCCAAACCTATCTGCTGGGCATCTTGTGGCAGGAGCTTGATAGGTTTAGGAAAGGACCCGACCAAGGACCCCCCACTAAACCTGGATGAAATGATGTAAATCTGCAAAACATAATTCCAAGAAAAAGACCATGCAGGAACAAAAGTAAGAAGACAACCAGAAAGGCCCATGATGTGTGGTACCTCCTGCCAGTAGCAACTCCACAAGGTAGGTGAAAGAAAGATGAAACACTGGTTACACCAGGCTCTGGATGTAAGGTTGCAGCAAGATGCACAGAAAAGCCGGGCCACAGTTTCAGATATCATGCACTTTCCTCAGAGCTTTCCTGTGTGCATTCATGACGTCAATGCATGTCCTTACAAACATTGCAGCTTGGTGCCAAATCAATCTGTGGGTATATAACAGGCACAATACATACAACCAATGCAGCTGGGTGTCAAATCAATCAGTAGGTAGTATAGGTAACAGGAACAAACTCATCAAAAGTGGATAGGGCATCAACAACTACAGAGTATTTTTCAGCGGTGACAGGGGACCAGATGCAACTGAGGCAGATACAGGCACAACATCATCCAGCATATGCATTGTAGGCATTCAGTTGGACAGCTGGTGCATTTGATAGTAATATTTATCCTTGAATGGGATTTAGCACAATGATACAGGAAGGCAAAAGCCAGAATGCAACAATCCATAGCCAAGCATGTACATAATCAAATGTGAACATTGTTGTGACTTGTGCACTAGCTGCTCATTCCAGATTTAAGCACAAATCATATCAGTGCACATGGACCTCCAAGAACACACCTTGTCAGACACCCAGTAAGTTCTGTGCTTTGAATATTACAATAACAATTTCTATGTTTGATTTTGTAACAACAACATTGCAATGAAATTCCATAAGAAGCAACCAACTCTTAGATTGCAACAAACCGGGCTGTGTAAACAACAAGCTCAATTATGGATCCTGGGTATTCCAGAGGCTGTGTGATCTGCAGACTCAAGAATGACAACACTTATCAAACACATTCTGGTTGATTTAAGGGCCAGAAGACATGGATTTCTCTGATGGAATAGGCTATCAGAAAAGTACATTATAATCACCTGTCAAACACATGGATGCTGCACCTACTTCCCATCATCCTTCAAAATGCTACTCCACACACCACCAGCAATCCCCAGATTTCAAATCTGTGACAGAAACATTTAGTTTCAAATTATTGATCGGATGGCAGATAAGAAGGTTTGAGCAAGGATCTTTACCCATATTTTTGGAGCTGTCTCAAGACAGATTCCATGAACCTTCCAAAGTTTTGTAAGGCACCCAATGTCAGGGAGATCCTGTAGTCATTTGTACCTCCCTTTGTTGTCTCCCTCATGCTGTTGACAACAAAACAGAGGTAGCACCAGTCAAATTCCAAGAGGGATGAAGCGCATGAACAGAGGTCAGCTAGAATGCAATGTTTCTGCACTGCACCCTGCACCAATGTGTTCCCTCATCCTTCTCTCACCACTTGGTAATGTATGTTGACCAAGCAGATGAGGAGTAGGAGAGAGCTTCTCTACTCATGCATGAGACATGTACAAGAAGCTCTACTAATTTCAGATTAGACAATTTGACATGGTGAAACTTTGGTGCAGGTGCAGATGCAGGAACATTAGCATTCCAGCTCAATATTCATGTGGTGACAAACACCACTACTGATCATGTGCAATATAGCAACACTCTCTTCCACCACCTTCCCCATGATTGCTCTAGTCTAGAGTTCTCGAGCAAATCAATTATCAAAAGTTGTCACAAACACACTCTACTCTCTTCAGGAGGTTCTTCTTCAGTACTCCCAACAGCAAAAGATTGGGGATTGCAAGCAACACCGGGAATGGCAATCACATAGCACAACACAAAGATGAACAACAATACTACAGACAAATTGCCACGGAAAAAGAAGAAGATAGATTTCAAGCAAGCATGGTTGCCAAGACTCTATTATCAGACAATATCTGCACATGACAGGCAGTTCGTTATCGACTTCAGAGAATTGATTCTTGCACTTCCAAGATAATGCCAACAATCACAATCAGCTGCGAGAATCAGTGAACTGCTACCAACATCAGCAAGCAAATCTTACTGCAAGCAGCAAATCAGTCATAAAGCTGGCAACAAGTGGAAGGTTCCCCCGACGTGGTGACTAACAAGTCTTCATCTTCTTCCCATGCAACAACGTTCGACGTTAGGCTCAACAACAGCAGCAGCAGCAGCAAAGACAATGTACCGTGGAGCGACTGTGAACAGCATTGACAAAGGCAGAAGTAAGAGACGGGAATTGTATGACGGAAATCAATCCAGACATTCAAAGCACAAGAACAGAGCTAGAGTCGCAATCTTTCACAAATGCACACAATTCGTGCACGCACACAAATGCTGGTGGAGAGAGGAAATGAAGAAGGCGATGATAAAACGACCAGAGATCTCATGGCTCTATATAGCACCAAGTAGCACCTCACCGCACAGCAGAAGAGAGAGAGAGTAGGCAGGCAGGCTGGGCCCACATGATCCATCTATCTATCTATCGGCGTCCTCTCATCCATGCACAAACATCCAAAAAAAAAACCAAACTCCTTCAAACAAACAGAAACAAGCAACAGATAGAAACGTGAAGAAGAAGAAGAAAACACGAAACCTTTGCCTCCATCAATAATTCCTCTGCAAGCAAACCACGCATTCCATGCCGCACTCTCCCCTCTCTGCTCCAACGATCTTCTTCTTCTTCGTAGCCTTTTCTTCCTTCCTTCATCCTATTGTCTCTTTCCGCCTTTTTTTGTTTCGGATGTTTCTTGCTACCTATCCTAATTCTTCTCTCTTTCTCTTTTCTTCTCTCTCTGTCTCTCTTTCTTTCTTTCTTTCTTTCTTTCTTTTTGCGCCTTTTTTTTGGATGTTTCTTGCTATCCTAATTCTCTCTCTCTCTCTCTGTGTCGCCGTTATTGCTTATTAACTCTGCCGTCCGTCCTGCCGTCCTGCTTGCTTGCTTGCCGCTGATCAAACGATCAAAGCTTAGCTTGACAAAAACACGATCTCTTACATGCCTGTTTTCTTAATCGATTCTTGATTCTTCTCCAGTTATCGGACATACGTGATTCTTCCTTTCCACCTATCTGCTGCTACTGATGATGATGCTATTTCTCTCTCTCTGACGTACCTCATTATCTTTTTTTCTTTTTTTTTCTCGCGCTCCTCCTCCTCCTCAGCAATCTTCCAATAAGAGTTTTACCGTCCATCCGTCCCCCGTGCCCCGCGGCGCTTTCTACGGCCACGAATGAAGAGCTAATCCTGAATTTCTGACAACTCTTGGACTACTTTTACAGCAGCAAATCTGAAATCCAGGGCCAAGATGTGAACAGCCAGCAAGTGCCCAACTTGCTGCTGCTGCTGCTCCTCCTCCTCCTGCTGCTGCTGCACTGAGAGAGCATGCCCAACGGTAGCAGTTCAAATGCCCCTGTACAGTACCTTTTGGATGAAGATTTTGGATGCACAAAAACAGTGTACACTGGATGTGTTAATGCTGGTAGAGGGCTGCTGTTAGGCATGCTCTTGCTTACTCACTCACTCTTGCTTTTTCTTTTTTTTTTTCTTTTCTCATTTACAAATTTCATAGCTTCTCCCCCTACCTCCCTGCACTTCAATGATTTTTATTTTTATTTTATTGACATTTTTTTTCTTTTTTTAATCCAAAAATTGGGAAACTTTTTTTTTATAAATTTTAAAGTGTGAATTTGACTAATTTTTCTTTCCGGGAAAATTCACCATTTCTTTGAAATTTTTGAAAAAAATAAATTGCTGACCAGTAACACTTATACTAAATAATTATAATAATATTCTATTTTCAAAAATTCAATATATCCTCATCATGTTTTTAATTTTTTGATATTGGAAATTTGACCAAAAACATTTTCAAAATATTAGCAAAATTATTCAAATTCTCACAAGAAAAACCAATCTTTTTGGTCAAGAAAATGACAAAGTTTGTTGGAGGGGGAAAAAAACAAAAAAAAGAAAAGAAATTTTGATTTCTCATTCACAATTTCAGATAATAATAATAATGATATCATAATATTAACTACATTAACTAATATTAACAGTGCATTTTTTTTATTATTATCATTTTGCATAAGTTAGGGTGATTATCCCTCAAAGATATCTTTCATTGGCTCCAAGTTAGTGCAAGGGCCTCTCTGTTTTTTTTTTTCAAGAAGGCGAAAAATGAGTGTTTAAATCATTGCTAGTTAATGTGAAGCAATGGTTCTTATTATTATTTTGGGCGAATTTTTTTTAAAATTATCCCAAGAATGTGAAGAAAAATTGGTTTATTAAAATTAAAAAAATTTAAGTCAAATTTGAAATTATATTGCATGAAAAAAGCACCCAACTCCACCTAAAGTTTTTACATTTCAATCATCTTGTTGAATTACTTAGTTCTCAACTAATAAGACCAAGTTCATGTTAGGATTCAATTCACACACAATTCACATAACACACACCAAACAAGAGAAGAAACCTACATGTTTTAGGCTAAGATCATTCATGCATTTACAATTTGAATTTTATATAGACTACACCCAAGGGGGGAGCTAATCACTCATGTCTAAAAACCTCACCCTTGCGAGGATCACCAACCATACAAGCATAAGTTTTTTTATTCAATGTTTCATAATCACAACAATACATGGGTTCATTACACACAAAGACTTAAAAATAAACTAGCAACATGAAATTATGGAAAAAAAAACACCCAATGCTCCATTCGTTATCATTTAAATACTTGAAAAATGAATGAATGAATGATAACCACTTTCATCTAAATCTAACACATATTATCATTCATTAATGTCTTTTAGAACACTTATCTTTTATGTGGATGAATATCAATATTACCCCAATTTTCTATTAGAGCTTTGGTAGTGAGCATCCCAAGAAGATTTTGCAATAAATGGCTACTTGTCATTAGGATCTATATTTTTAAAAAGCTTTTTGTAGTGTGGTTACCTACATAAGTTAGGAATAAACCTCTAACAAAATTGACCCAAAATATTTCCTTTTTGGCAAATTGTTTTTAGAAAATAGGAATATTGCGATGAGATATTCTATAAAAAATTTGCACTTTTACACCCAAAAAATGCTGAGGTATTGGTATCATAAGTTTTGGACATTTGGTAGGTTCATACACATCAAAATACTTTGAAATAGAGGAACAAATGAAGTCTAAAGTGAACTTAAATTAGGACATGCACATACTTAAACTTAACAACTATTATATTTCCCCTAACTCTTTACACACCATACATTACACTAGAAATTGGAAACCAATGGCATATTATGTAGGGGAATTTGATATATGTTTCAAACTATAAACATTATTTTATAAGTATAATTTGGTCTAGATTTGAACACATTATTAAATAGGGCCTATAAAAACTCGTTCTTACCCAAAAAAAAATTCTATATAAGTTTCGATGTCCAATTTTAATTCACATTTGTTACATCAAATTACATTAAATATATATTTATTTTTTTCCTTGAAAGTTGGCCCATTACCAAACATTTTTTTAGATATTTGAAGTGTGAAAAGAATACCCTTCACATGAATATTACCCCTTCATTTTTTAACTCCATCGAAACCTGCATCTTGGTGTGACCATCAAAAGGAAGAATATAAACAAAGGAAATTGAGTTATTAAGTTGAAGCATACCATACCCCCAACAACATTCCGCCAGGCACTCATGGGGCACCCGGAACTTTTGTGGTCGGTACCTCTTTTTAATAGTAGGTAGGTATGTAGTAGCTTTTATGAAGGTGGGCTTTTATCAATTTTACACTATCACCTAAACATAAAAATATTGAATGGAAAACACTATAACAAAATATTCTAATTGATGGCTTGCAAGGAATATTTTATCAACTAAAAAGAGCCAATGAACAACCAAGAAAGTTGTTTTATATATTTCATCAAATTGACAACATGTAGACCTATCTAATGTCATAGCAATGACATTAGGTTTTGTAGAATTAGTATTCTATTTTCAAAGTTTGGAAATTGGTTTACTACCATACTTGATGTGTTAATTTTGGATTTGTCCAATAAATTACACAATTTTTCTTAATATCATATGTCAAACCTCAAATATTTGGTTGGGAAAATGAAATATATTAGGATTATTGAATGTTGGCAAAATGAATATTGATGAAAATGGATGAATTTTTTTTTTCCATTGATTATAATCCATAATCATGAACTTGGTCACATTGAAGTTAGAATTTGCAGTAAATTGACATGGTGGGCTTCCACATTATACCAAAAACTATTAAACAAAACAAAGATTTCACAATAAGCATTTGATTTAGATTGGCTCCAACTCCATGAAATGGATGTATTGTAATATGAATGTCATGCCTTTCATATAATATGTGTGTTAATTATTCAACTTTCACAATTTAATGACATGTCACAACATATATTCAAAACACCCACTTTAATAATACAATTTATTTGGTGAATGGCCATGTTCATGAAACATGTGAAATGCAAGCAAATGCAAAAACACCATTTCGCAAATGTTAAGGGGTGAACTTGATTCTTGCCTTTTCTTTGGTGTACCCATAATGACACAAGATGAGCACAACTATATACACAAAACTATTTGCAAAATATGAAGAGTATCAAATGGAAAAGCACAACTCTATATGTTTGAAGAATTTTCATTAAAATGTGAGGTTTGGAATGAATTTGGGAAATGTAAAATGTGGATTTCGCTAAAATTACAATATGTATGATATGAATGTTGTGTTTTATTATATTTGTTAAGTTTGTGTTGAAAATAGGAGATTGAAGCCTTTTAAACCAGCAACCAATCTCACAACAAATACCATGTGAACTTTGAATATGCTCTCAAAGAGTGAATCTTATCATTCCATTTAGCTTCTCTATGTAACTCAGGAGTAAATTCAATTGGTGAGAAGCAATATGAGATACGAGGAAACAATGTTTATTCAAAACAATTGGGAAGATCATAAGTCCCTACACTCAAGAACAAATATATGATAAATGATTGGTTAGAACAACCGCAAACCACGGAACAAAAGCTTCTCCTCAACTTATAAATCCATAAATTTTGATGAAGCTCCTTTACCTATGCCGTCGGCCCTGCCACTTTTCCTTTTCAAAGGTGTAATATCTAACATGGAATGAGCTTCTTGGTCGGTCACAAATTCTAATACGGGGAGTTCTATTTGCTTATAGTGCCATGTTTCACGGTTACTAGTCCACCATCCATCCATCCATAGCTTCTGTACGTTTGTGGACCCAAGTGAACCTTCTTTTATTCTTCTTGTTGCCGTGTTTGTTTACCAAACTTGAAAAAAAGTGATATGGTTGCACAACTAACTAGTTTTCAACAAATTTACGAATCTCGTGAATGAGAACACCACCCAATGGCTTTTGCACAACTAATAATTTATCAACACAATTTGAAAAAAATATCATCCAAAGGCTACCCAACAACAATTCACCTCCAAGATTTTTAGTAACGACCAATCACTTTTCAACACAATTGTAAACAAATCCAAGAATGCCCCTATCACTTATGCACATGCTTATAACAAGCAACTCCTAGGGGGAAAAAGCCACATAAAGGGTTCCCCACCACTCCCAAAAAAACAATAAACAAAGATTTCCCTTTGTCCTTTGAATGCATGCTTACAATTCCTCTCCCCTCATGTGTTCAGCTTTATTGTCTGCGCATATTAGTTCCCCTTTCACCAATGTGTGGGTTCCCCCAATCCCTTTGGGCATAGTTGAATACCTTAGCAAAGTTCTTGCACACAAGTGGCTCCACCAAACTTTACCGAAAGTCGAGTTGCCACAGACATATTATGGATAGGCAAAGATGTTGTGAAGAATGGCGAAAAAACCACCGATAAACCATTAACCCAAAGTCAAGCTATGCAAGATAATTCAAAAGTAAGTTAAGGTAATGGGCCCTTTTGAAGATATTTCAGGGTTTCAAATGGTTTTCATGTGTGAGTCTTCCCCATAGCCACCAAAATTGCAATTCAATTTTGGCACTCTTTGCGTATCCCTCCTTTGCCATGCCCAATTTACACTTAATTCTAGGCACCCTCTAGACCAACAAAGGTGTACCTATTAGTTGGGTTGTTGGCACTAGCACCAACAAAGCTATAGAATTTTGGGTTGTGTATTGCACAATTTTAATTTCACTATTGAGTCAATGAGATTATATGGTGTGGTATCAATTTTGGGCTATAAGTTGAACATTCAAACCCGAAATCATAATTCCTGAGATTTCAATTTTCACCATGTCTTGTGAAATCTTCTTTGAGATGGGGTTCCTCTTGGGCCAAACCTTGAGGTGTCGAGCACTTGGAGAAATTTCCTAATGTGTTTGCAGGGCACCTTATAATCCCATGAACATGCCTCCTAAAAGAGAGGAGGGATCTTGCACCTAGTGGTACCAGTGTTCTTTTTTGAAGGAATTTCTGTCTGTAGCTAAATCGATAATCATTCATTGGGAGATGTAGGAAAATGGCAAGAGTCGCTAGAAAGATTTAGCCAGAATAAGCCAGAAATCAAGTACAAATGTCTAATCACCCTTCTATATGTTTGGCTACACAATGAAAACCACATATATGAATCTTGCAATAACACTTCTTTCCTTTGGAAAGATGTGCACATGAATTGCCGGAGGTGGTTTTTGTAATGATTAGACCTAGGATGCAAAGAGTATTTGAAGACTGAACAAAATTTGTCATTGAAAATTCATTACAATCAAAACTAAACTAAAAAAACTTGGGGAAAATTTGAACATGCTTTTGATATGTTGGAAAGTGCTCAATAATTAGGATTCTAGTGATTTCATAATTTTCAGACCTACTAATGTGCTAGAGATAGTGAATTTTGAGTAGTATTAGAGTTATCAGTAATGTCACCCTGTCTTAACCCTGTCTTTAGGTCTGCTTTCACCCCCTTATCCCCTCTTTCCGAGGTATCTGCAAAGTAACCAAATTTTATTAAATCTCAGTATGAAATGCTGAAACTTAGCAATTAAAATGCACAATGTTCGAAAATAACTATAGTAGTGTGTCTTCCCCCGTAGGTGTACAGTTAGGAGCAGTGAAACTATATGTAGCAGCAGCAGTGGGGGCGCTCAAGAAAAATGAAAGACAGGATGAAACTTCATATTTATCATCAAAATTGCAGGAACAAGTTAAGAGGGTCGAAACTGACCGTTCTCGCCCCCTAATTGCATTGCAGGACTTTCCGGATAACTCTATTGTCATTTGGAAATTCAACAAATATTCAAATTTCATATAAGATTCCTTGGGTAAGAAGTTCTCACACTTGGGGCCAAGAGCACAAGGCCTCTCACTAGTAGTTCTTCTTGTGGATATAGAGGAGCCACATTGAGAAAGAAAAGGAGGGTATCTTTTACAAAGCGTAGCATTGCCTCCAAAGGGAGAGGTGGGTCCCATAGTACACTTATGGGATAGAAAGTACTAGTCTAGTTTTATACCCCCTTACACCGAGTCAAAAAGAAATCACAAGCCGTCAAAAAGTTTCTTTTTTAATATGATGAACACACAAAAAAACAAAGAACCCCCCCTCCTTTGTTTCCCCTCTTTTTCAAACACGGGCCATTCATCTACTATGGTGGCACAGACCACGTCGCCCCTATTGAAAATTTATTTGAGTGCGACGTGTAGTATTCTGGTACCACATAAGTGGCAACTCCAACATTCGTTCTGGGGTTTCGAGTGTTTATGTAAAAGAGATGATAGAAATGAATGAAACCATAATAAACGGACCAGAGCTACCATAAGGTAAGTTAAATTGACCATATCTTCAGGTCGGTGGTGATGTTGAGACTTGAGACTCAAGAGAGAGAGAGAGAGATGGAGAGATGGGGCTCACCTATATAAATCCCACTTGTTATATACTTTGAATGGTGAGATTCATAACTGTTTCTGGGGTCACCGTTGATGTTGAAAACCCATTTTCATTGAAAGAGGAGCTAAGTTAGTAGAGAATGAAAATTTGTCAAATTTTTTTGTTTTTTTTGAAGTTGAACCATGGAAACACAATCAGACAAAGGAAAAAATAAAAGGTTGACAAATTTTTATTTGGGCATTGCTTTTGTCATGTTTGTTTGAGTTGATGCATTTTCTTCTTTGTTTTGGGTTGTTGCACAAAAACCTAAAAATGGGATTTGAAATAAAAAAGTTAGTAAGCTGGAGGAGGAGACGGGTCGGTGGGTGGGTAGTCATCATTTTCTTCTTCCAACAAGGATTTAAGCTAAATGGAATGGAATTAGGGGAGTTTAGTCATTGGGTCTAGCTTCTTTGGAGGTCTCCCTGAAGTTGAAGTGTACAATGCTGCGAAAAAACCATGACATTGTAGTCAATGCAATGGCAGCTGCCGATGTTACAACAAGTGATTGATTATTTGCGGTGAAGTGCTTTTGGGATGCCCACTTGTTCATAAATCCATACCACCTTATCTCAGCCGCCGATGTTACAACAAGTGATTGATTATTTGCGGTGAAATGCTTTTGGGATGCCCACTTGTTCATAAATCCATACCACCTTATCTCACCCCATAGCTTGCGGTTTGATTTTTTCACATTGGATCTAGGTATGCCCAATTATTGTTCCCAATCCTCCTCTCCTCCTTATTATCTCCCCCCAAGTTAATTTCATATTGGATCTCAATATGCCCACCACTTGTTCCTAATCCATCCACACCACCTTATTATCTCACCCATTTTTTTTGTTTTTTTCTTTTTGTTTTTTTTTTTCCCATCTCATATTGGAGCTAAGTCTCTGCAAATGAGATTAAACTATTATGCAAGGATTTAGGGTTTACGGAGACACAAAGTTAATATGCTAACAAAGTGTGATCACAAGGCAATGTGATGAAAAAGCTCTCAAGCACAATATAATAGCTTCATTATTTTAGTACAAAGCTCTCAAGCACAATAAATAGATAGCTTGACATTATTTTA
>Ga0209208_10007067_pt1 | contig 15352 bp, 14 predicted proteins | sample S1TSphfallax_3_FD_187694 | JGI IMG/M metagenome (GOLD analysis project Ga0209208, IMG submission 187694) | Host-associated microbial communities from peat moss isolated from Minnesota, USA - S1T2_Fd - Sphagnum fallax MG (SPAdes) (version 2) | ecosystem: Host-associated > Plants > Peat moss >...
ATAAGCTAGAAGTTTGTCTTGCATATTCATATAGAAATGAAAAAAAGTTGTGAAAGAAATATGATTATGGCAAACATGGATGAACCATGTCAACTTTAAATCACTATATAATTTAAGCAAAGATGAAGTAGTAATTAAAATTCCAACATTTTCTCTTTTAGAAGAAACTTGTGAAAGGTGCATCGAAGGAAACTAAAGTAAAAAGAAGTTTCCACAAAAGACATATCATCAAATAGAATTTATTCTTGAACTAATTCATTTAGATTTTTGTGGACCATTGTCTGTTCCATTAGTATGTCTCGGTCAATGTATTTCATAATTTTTACTAATGATCACAGTGTACACACTTGGATCTATTTCACAAAGGAAAAATCAGAAGCATTCAACATGTTTAAAAAGTTTAAACAATAAGTATAATTGGAATCTAGGAAATTAATCAAGATGCTCAAGTTTGACAAAGGAAGAGAATACATCTTACAAGAGTTTGACATGCATTGCCACAATGATAGGATCAAACATTAGTTCATTCAAGCTTAAACACCTCAACAAAACAATGTTTAAAAAAGGAAGAATAAAATAATTGTTGAAAAAACTAAAAACACATTGCTAAAAAGTGGTGCACCAAAGTTTTTGTGGAACGAGACAATGAACATTACCAACTACCTTATGAATAGACTTCCAACTCTAGCAAATTAAGGGATGAACCTTATGCAAGTATTTACTAGTAGAAAACTTTCATATTTTTGGTTATGAAATTCACATACATGTACCCCAAGAAAACATAAACAAATTGGAAGCAATGTCCATCAAATGTGCTTTGGTTGGTTATGATGAGCAAACAAAAGCATACAAATTTTTTATTATAATGACTAGAAAGGTATAGTTGAGTAGAGATGTGTGTTTCAACGAAACAAAAAATATTTTAACAAAGATGGAAAAAAGATTGTGGAACTTGTCCAAGTAGGATAATGAGGTTGATTAGAGGAATGGCACACCATCTAGGGATGAGGAATGTTAGAAAGGGAGTAGATAGTGGAGATTTCTTGGATGTCTCATTGAGATATTCTAATGACGGCGAAAGAAATAAATTCATTTAATAAAAATAGAGGTACAATAATTTCAACAATGGTCACAATAATACTAGTAGTGGATGAAAAGTGTTGAACATTCATCAAATATTAATCAAGATGATGATAATGTATTTATTTACAAAGAGAAAGCCCAATAGTAGAAACTAGAAAGTCTATTAAAGCAAACAAGTTTCTAGCACATTATAATGACTTTGTAGTAACATCAATTGACGTACCTTATGAGCCTACTAATTTTTTAGAAGGTACTTCATGAAGATATATGTTTTATTTGGAGAACAAAAATTGAATAAGAGAATTGCAAATTCAAATTTGTATTACTTTCACGAGGGAAAATTGATAGTAATAATACTCATATTATATGTTGACAATTTGTTGATCATAGGAAACCATGTCAAGAAAATTGAATGGTTAGAAAAGTAATTAGAAAGTTGTTTTGATGCTAGATTTAGGTTAACTTGGGAAATACCTAGGTGTAGAATGTGCATTTATAATAGCAGGTATTTCAATGTCATAGAAAACATACATAGAAAATATGTTGAAATTGTTCAAAGTAAATACATGTAAGCCCTCAAAAACACCAATGGTTAAAGGAACTAAATTCACAATTGACATGGATGAAAGTAGGGTTGATCCAACATTGTATAAACAGACGGCGAGGAAACATATTTATTTAATCAATACTAGACTATTGCATTTGCGATAAGGATAGTAAATTGATATATATATATAAACCACAGGTGTTTCATTGGAACACGATAAAACATATATTTAGATACCTTAAATGGAGGATTAAGTATGGTATGTTTTATTGGAGTAGAAAAAGCAATGCACTACAAGGATTTGTAGATGAAATTGGGCTTGCAATCAATAATCAAAATGGTCTATTAGTGGCTACATGTTCAAATTAGGCTCAATATGGTTCCTATTTTTTTCTATTATATTTATATTTTACTTGTTTTTATTTGTTATGCAAGTAAATAAAGTAGTTGACACCTAATCCATCTACATGTTTCTTATATATATATGTGTGTGTGCATTGAGGGTTTTTGAACACATGAGAGTTTTCAAGAGCATGAAAAGAGAAAATGGTTTTTTTTTAGCCTCAAATTGTTTTTGGGTTTCAAGTGTCATAGTTATTAAAAACACAAGAGTTTTTTTTATGTTAAAGGGACAATTTTGAAATAATATTTTAATGTTAATTAATAATGAAAAAAAATGAAAAATTTCAGCAACAAAAATAATTATTTACCGATCATAGCTATGAACTATTGAAGATCAACACCAAAAATAGTAATAAGTTATTGAAAATGCCTATTGAATTTTTTGCCTAAAATTACATTTTTCATAATTTCAAAGGGTAGATGAACTTCAATTGAAGTGATTAATATTTCATTGGAATTTGTTTTCCAACGGCTACAAAATGGACAATTAAAGCTTCAAATTGGAGTCTATTTCAAGAAGTTATGAATCATGAAAGTTTCCTATTGAATTTTTGAGGCCGGCATTGCCCTTGTTAAAAGGACAATGCACACTTTTGTAATTCTACAATGGTGGATGACATTGACTTTGGAGTTAATATTTAAGACTTAAATTGTTAGATGTTTCTATTTTCTCTTTCAATCTTTTTTTAAGGTGTATTTTAAAGGATCACCAGTTGAGGATTCTAAAAAGTTGGAATTTATTAGAGTGAAAAAAATGACATTGTTTTGCAAGTGCAAAATCTTGAATAACTCATTTGTGACAAGATCTTTAGTGAGGATGCATATTTAGAAAAACTTATGCCCAAGGTGCTTCATTGAACCAAATGGAGATGAAGAAAGGAACAACAAGGGTTTTTTCAAGTTTTGGAGGTGAAGAATAGTTTAGCTAGATCTCCCCAATTTCCATCTCCATTCCCCAATATGGTGTTAGTAGAAACCTTTCAAAAAATGAATTCTTTTTATAATTGTCATGGTTTAAGGCTCAACCTTTGATAAACTTTCTTCTTGTTAATGTGCTCTATATTTCTACCATAAGTTTTGTGAGATTATATAGATGTTGATTCATGTGTAGGCAAGAACTATCCATTTACTTTGATTTGTGCCAGCTTAATGTTATAATTTACTTGCACCTTATGGGTAGAAATAAGCAATTTTAAAGCACACTTGTACATAATGTAAGTCAAAATTTAAACTAGCTTAAAATTTATTTTAAACTATGTAATTTGGACTTGAAAAGCTGTAAAATAGGTTATAACTTAGAAACAATAAATTTCACAATCTATTTATTTCAATGATCTTAGGCTACCCCATTGTTATGTGTCTTGTTTCTATTTCATTCTAGAAACAATTTTGGCTTAATTGTGTTTTTATTCTTATGTTAACATTTTTTTAATGCATATAAAATAAACAAGGAATTTTGAAATTAAATTGAGTTTTTTAAAAAAAGGTAAAATTAATTTTAATATCATGGTATGGACCTTATGTATTTTTCACCTTTAATCAATTTCCCACTTGAAATGTCGCTACAACAAAAGGTGTCCCTATATGCCAAGTGATTTCATAGGATGTTGAATGAATTCACTAGTCATAATGAACAGGACCTAGTGGGGAAATAGTGACTTCATTGGCCTAGTGAACGGGGACTAATGAATTACACCCACATTTTGTAGTAGTGTGTTGACCTCTTTTGACATATGATTTTTTTTTGTTATGAAAATAAAACAACATAATTGTTTCCAACTTAATAGTTTAATTTTTAATGAAAAATACATGATGGATCTACATTAAGTTTGAAAGTTGCAAAATTGGTTGCTCTAAAGTGGATATTTGATGGAACATATATTGATTCAACTCATATGTCCGATTAAAATCAAGCCATTATTGTGTTCAAAACCTAAATGTGTTCAATCCCAAAGGCCATACTAGTTGAACATATTTCACTAGAAAAAATATTAATACTATGAATGTTGAAAACTAACAAACAACTCGTCCAACATAAAACATTACTTAACACAAATAACCATTTGTGGACATTTCAAAACATATTGATCTCCAACAAAATTTTTGACACCAAAACCAAAGCCAAACATTGAAATTATAACACGTGCACATTTATACATATTAAAAAAAATCAGTGAAATGTGGTTGCAAGACTTGAGTTACATGCCTTAAGTATTGAGTTTATTCAAACCAAATAACAAACAAAAAAATCAACAAAATCAACACAATTCAAATATACAATTATGATCCCATAATTTAAAAAAAAAGAATTATTTTTATTAATTTGACATGTCCACAAGCCAAAGCCTATTTGACATTGGAATTATGATCCCACAAGTTTACCTTTAAGGTCTCAAATGGCATTGTTTCATGACCATGTTGACATGAACAACACATTTATAAATGCCTTCCTTTTTAAAATTCCAATTTTGTAGTAGAAAATAAAACTAAATACATGCATTCTTTCTTGTACATGCAAAGAAAGATGCAATGTTGGGTGTAGTTACCTTCCATAGCAATGTAAATCATTTGTTGAAAACGAAAAAATGAAATTTTTGGTTCATATGTTTGTGCAAGCATTATTACAAAATGTGGGTGCAATTCATTAGTCCTTGCTCACTAGACTAGTGAATTCACTACTTCCCCACTAGGTCTCGTTCACTATAACCAATGAATTCACTCATAATCCAACGAAATCATTTGATACACATGAACACCTTTTGTTGTAGTGAAGGTTCATGCGTTTCACACACACAAGTCACCATAGCCATGAGAATGTCTTCATAAACATTCAAAAAAATTTGATCTTTACAAAATCATGTAACCTTTGCAAGAATGTAGGTTAGTGGTTGCACCTAAAGCTCTTTTAGGAATTAACCTTGAATCATGCCAAGAACACCCTCTTTCATAGCAAAACATGGATATTTTATTTAGTAGCAAATGTTTTTATTTTTCAAGTGGAAGAACAACATTGTGATACAAATCAATGTGGTTTTAAATGACTAAGAATGCATCTCTATCTCCTTTTGGGCTTATTAAAGGTTGGAGTTACTTTTTGCAAATAACATTCACTCAAAATAAATTTAAATGATAAAATTTGAATAAGCTAATTTAAGATAATTCATGTGATGGTGGTGAGTTTTCACATTCATGCATATTAATTGTGTATCAATATTTTGGTTTATAGCTAGAAACATATAAAATCCCAAAATGAGTTTCAATGGATAACCAAACGTGTTTTTTAACAAGATTATTTCATGCACATGTTTGCACCTAAAGCTAGACATTTTGAACCCATTGAACATAATTTTTTTGCCAAATGGTTTTAAAAGTGAATTCTTTGCATTGAAACCTTTTCTTTCAAAATTTCAAGACTTTGAAATTTTTGTATGATTTGGTTTGTCATCAAGTTCATCCAGTGAACATATACTTTCATAGAAAGGGCCACAATGTTGTTGTACAAATTTTTTGATATCAATTGTATGACTTTATGCATTCCTTTTGATTCCTTTAAAAAAAAATACAGTTTAGATACTTATTATAATTAGTTTATAGGACTCAATGACATTTACATAATATCCAATTTATTTTTAAATATTTTTATTAATTTCACAAGATGTCAATTTATCTATTGGCATATAACAATCCACTACAACTATAATAATGCAAGATAAATAAAAATCCAAAGTTGTCCTTTGTAGTCCTTTAAAAACAAGCCATTCTTTTTTGGTACCCTAATCATGAATACACCTTTTTTATAAATAATTTTTTCCCATATAAAACTTGAAAAATAGGTATTTAGTAGCAAGATTTATTTGTCCCTATCATTTTACATGTCTTTTTGGCATTTTGTGGTGGAACCTTTAGAAGTTTTTTGCATAACCCAAAGCTTGGACTAGGGGAGCTTTGAGTTTCCCCCCTAAATTAGATTTTTTTTGCAACATGAATAGAATTTGGAAGTGATGAAAATAAAGTTGAAATTATATAGATATGAAGTGTCATTAACAAAGGATAAAGCTTTTAGTGAAGAACGAGATGGCAAAGAAGGTGTTTTTAACATGACTTAGTCCTTCCTAGGGGAGTTTTAGGTGTACCCCTTGAAGTATAATCTTGCCAAGGTTGCATTATTTCAAAGCATTATGTCTTGAATGATTTTCTTCATCATCCATAAGGTTGATTTTTCTTGAGTTTTCTACTTTAAGATTTTAATTTGAATTTAGAGGTGACAAAACTAATTGAAATTATACAAGTTTGGTCTCATTAATAAAAAGAAACTTCATAGCAAAAGAACAAGATGGTGTTATTGACATGATTTTAAGCTTCCTAAGGGAGCTTTGGGTGTACCCCTTAAACTACAATTGTGTTGAGGTTGTATTATTTTAAAACATGATGTTTTGAATGATATTCTCCATCATCCATAGGTTGACTTCTCTTGCATGTAACCAAACCAAATAGATATATATTAGGACTATCAAACATTAACTAGTATGGACATTCATTTTGAGACTTTTGATCATGACAAACATAATCTTTGTACCCAAAAGCTTGTAATTATTTTATTTCGTTTCAAAGTAGGTGTATGTTAATTTGAATTTCTACTTGTCCCTTCAATGTATGTATTGTGACAAATTTGTCATATGATTGATAAAGGTGAATTTTTTCTATCTACATGATGATCTTCCTTAGGTTGTAAATTGATCATAATATATTTCAATATGCTTTAATGTAAATGAATGAGTCCTTCTTAACTTAATATTATAAATGACAACAATGTGTGATGAAAAATGGATTACAATTTATGTAAAATTGGAACCTTTGTGTGATGTCATGGAAAAAAATTCCATGTGATGCATCATTGTCAATTCTAATAGTCATGTTGAACCATTGATTCATGATAGATAATAATTTGGAATGTTTACATGCAATATTAAACCTAAACCCCAAATTCAAGTTTTCACACACATTTTGTGTTAATATGTATTCACCCATTCTAATTGGTGATACTTTGGTGTCAAATCCTCACATCAAAACATGGCATGGTCTTATAATTTCATAATTGATTACATTTGTTAGTTCATGGCATCGTATATGACCATATGATTGTGTAGTTGAACTAAACATGTCGTTTATTACTCATTTTCATGCTTGTAATTGAAAATGTCATTAGAAGTTAAATGTCTTCCATGATTACAATCATTGTGAACACAATCATGGATGATGTATTCAACAATGCATATTGGTTAATAATTATGCATAATGTTGGTAGTTTTATAATTAATTTGTTTCATGGACAGACCAATAGGGTTGCATGAACCCCTCATGCAATTCATATTTATTACATCGTGTGTTGTCACCTATTTAATAGTAAAAACATGTAATTAGAATGAAATTACACACATGTTAAATAGACAAAACCAACTTGAATAATCTTTGCTTAATGATATGTGATCACATGATTGGGGTACCCCCTTTGAAGCACTAAGGACTCACTCCTAAGGACTCAAATTCACCTTTTTCTTCATTTTTCCTATGATTTGGTTTAGATTTTCCTTTTTTTTTTTTTTAATGTCAAATGAAATAATTTTGTTCCAAATTTTATATAAGCATTTAAAATATTTATTTTTGTCACTTATGAAATTAAGAATAGTAAAATTTATCTTGGATGTGTGCCATGTTGTCGCAACCCCACTTTGGGTGGAGTGGGAGGATGAAACTCCCACTCCCAAAGTTGGGGATTTGGAGTCCTCCGGGACTCCCGAATGTTTATAGTTCGACAGCAAAGGCCAAAACACCTCGGATTGGGGTGTCCTTGGTGTCATTGGAAAGGTCTTGAAGTGTAGATGTCCAAAACGCCTTCGCATTGGTCATTTGGACATCTGTAGTCCAAGTTATGGGCAAAAGAAGGGCCGGGAGTCAAATTGGCAGTTTGACTCCTGACCACTAAAAGTCGGGAATCGACATCTTCCCGACATCCGAATCGGGAGTGCAACATGGTGTTGGAAAGCTTTCGAAGAGAGCTATAACTTTGGTTCAGACCTCATCTTGATTAGACTTGGTAGTCGGGAGATATGAGCTCCCAAAGTCTCGGGACTCCAACCGGGACATTTTCGAGATAATTTTGGGACTCCAACTTGGGAGTCCTAGGAAAAAGAGCCATTTGGATGTAGCTTCCGCGGAGTGGTGCAGAGAATACTATATGGGGGAAGGTGGTGGCTTCCCCCGAGTCTAGGCCATGGTGAGTCAAGTGTGTCAAAGTGCCCGTGCTTTGTCCCAACATCCAAGGGTGTTCCCGAATGTGAACTAACCCTTTTGTGGTTGGTTTTGGATGCAGATTCAAGCTTGATCTTCTAATCCCTCTTCCTAGTCTAATCTCGGGACTTCTAGCACGCCCCTCTACCCCTCTTTAGTGCTGGAAGTCGAGAGCGCCTCCAAGTTCCATATTTCCGCAATTCAACACACTTGGACCTTCAAGTGGGTTCAACAAGGAACTTAGGAGTGCGTCACATGTTCTATCAATGGCCCAAAATTCCAAGAAATTTCATTTTTAAAAACTTTTTACATTGCAGTAAGGCATTTGGTTTTTGTCACATTCATACATTTTATGTACATTAATACCTAAAATGTTTGTGGTAAGAATCTTTAACCAAAATTTTTCTTAGATATTCCTTATGAATCCTTGAACTTTTTTTTCTCAAGAGATCAAGTCTTGGATTTTTTTTCAGGACTTGGTAGGATTCCTAAAACTTGTTCAAATTTGACATGTTATGCATAGAATAGTACTTTAATAATGTATCTATTCACAAAGAAAATCAAACTTTCAATATGAATGTGCTATTAAGTTACAACAACATGTTTAAGTGAGGGGGTTCAATAGATATAAAAAGAGGTAGTCCTTTTTGGTACCCCAACCATACTTTGACCTAATACTATATACATAGATATCCACTAAGAATGATCCAAATCCATATATGTTAACAATTGGAAATTGTAAAAAGAACAATATTGTTGATCTTGACAACTAAAATGCATTCTATGGTTTCTTGCTTTTTCTAACATGTATCGCATGTACTTTTTGTGGCATCTGAATTGATTAGATCTTGAAATGGCCTTGTTGAATAGTTTCCAAGGATCATCTTGCATGGTTTCAACCTTTGTATACATGTCAAGGTCCATTCATAATTAAGGTACCAAAAAGGAGTGTTTAACTAAAAAAGGATTGCAAAGGACAACTTTGGATTTTTGTTTATCTTACATCATTATAATTGTAATGGATTGTTGTATGCTAATAGATAAAATGATGTCTTTTTAAATTAATAAAAATATTTAAAAATAATTTGGATACTATGTAAATGTCATTTTGAGTCTTGTGAACTAAACTAATCAAATGTTTAAAATACATTTTTAAAAAAAATCAAAAGGAATGCATAAAATCATAGATTGATTTCAATTTTTTTGTACAACAAAACATGCCCCCTTTTATGAAAATACATGTTCATTGGATGAACGTGATGAAAAACCAAATCATACAAAAAATTTGAAGTTTTGAAAATTTGAAGAAAATGGCTAAGGTAAAAGATTCATTTAAAAAACCATTTGTTAAAAAAATAAATGCAATGAGTTCAAAATGTTTAGCTTTAGGTGCAAGCCACATGTGCATGAAATAATTTTGCCAAAGAACATGTTTGGTTGTCCATTGAAACTTGTTCTAGGATTTCTTACATTTATGGCATTAAATCAAAATATTCATACACAATTATGTATGAATGTGAAAAATCACCATTAATGCATGAATTATTTTATGTCAGACTATTCAATTTTTCGAGCTTGAGCTTGTTTCATGTAAATGTTATTTGTCAAAAGTAACTTAAAAAAATCCTTAGGTTTTTTTTTTTTTTTTGCTACTTAAACCATGAATGGACCCGTTAACCAAATTAAAGAACATGTCACTCCCAGCTACAACTTCAAGTAAAAAGGACTCTAGCACTAAAATTAAAAGAAAAAAGGAAAAATAGTGACCAAATGGGAAATAAAATGATGCACTCACAACTTTTTGAAAGACTCAAATGTGAGTTCAAGTAGAAAACAACGGAAGAAAGAGGAGTCGGGGCACACTCCTTAGCTCATAACACTTTGAGGGGTAGAAGGGCGTGCTGGAGCTCCGAGATGGGACTAGGAAGAGTTGACAAGCTTCACTCATTCACACGAGCATGCACAAAACCCACACAAGGTGGTTAGTGCATAGTTGGAACACTTTTGGTGCTAGGATTGTCGCAACCCTACTTTGGCCAAGTGTGGGGGTGAAGCCCAACACTTGGAAAAAAAGTGAGGAGTTGGAGTCCTCCGGGAGTCCCGAATGTTTAGAGTTCGACAACAAGGCCCAAAACACCTTGCATTGGGGTGTTCTTGGTGTCATTGGAAAGGTCTTGAAGCGTAGATATCGAAAATGGCCTCGCATTGGCCATTTGGACATCTGTCGTTCAAGTTATGGGCAAAAGAAGGGCCGGGAGTCAAACTGGCAGTTTGACTCCCGACCATTAAAAGTCGAGAATCGACCTCTTCCCGACCTCAGAATGGAGAGTGCGATACGTCGTTGGAAAGATCTTGAAAAGGGATACAAGTTTGGTTCAGACCTCGTTGCAATCAGACTTTGTAGTCGGGAGTTATGAGCTTCCAAAGTCCCGGGACTCCACTCGGGACAGTTTCGGGACAATTTCGGGACTCCAACTTGGGAGTCCCGGGAAAAAGAGCCATTTGGATGTAGTCCCCGAAATGTGGCGCAAAGAATACTATATGGGGGAAGGTGGTGGCTTCCCCCGAGTCCGGGCCGTGGTGTGTCTCGTGGTCCAAAGTGCCCATGGCTTGTCCCAACACCCAAGGGTGTCCCGGAATGTGAACTAACCACGTGGGTGGTTTGTTTTGATGCAGATTCAAGCTTGATCTCCTAGTCCTTCTTCCTAGTCTAATCCCTGGGCTCCCAACTCGACCTTCTACCCCTATCTAGAGTTGGAAGCCGGGAGCGTGCCTCCAAGTCTCAACTTTTCGCAACTTGACTTTGTGAAACCCTCAAGTGGGTTTCACCCCGTGACTTGGGAGTGCGTCATAATGGGGTACATTCACAAATAAACAAGTCATAAAAAATGTAACTAGTGATTATTTTTCATGTTTTGGGGTCAAAATTATATTAATATTGTAAATTTTTATAATGTGTTTAAATAATATATATTTTCATATATTACAAAAACATGTGGGATAATTTGGAATGAATATAATGAGGATAAAATATACGAAGACACTCATTAAGCATTGTAACCAATGGTTTTACTACTTCACAAACTTTTCAATGGAAATCATAAAAAGACTTGATAATGATATAATTTTGGGGAGATTCTTAAAACTTATCTTTACATAACAATATAATGCAATAAATTTATAAGTCAAAAGGATCAAATTTTGTTTTTTGCAACTTATAAATAAAATATTTTCATATATTCTAAAAATGTTTTAGAATAAGCAATCACCTAAATCTTTATTCAAGGTGCAGCCTTGACATATTATTTTGTGAATGCATGTAGTGGATTTTGAAAAGAGCACCTTAACACCTATGACAATTTCTAATCAATGAGTATGGATTCAATGCACTTTCATATAATTTTTTTTCAGTGAATAAAGAATTTGATGATAATATGGTGTCGTGACATTGATACCAAGAAAATCTTTTAGATGGATTTTGATGACCAAGTTTTTCTATGTACCTTGAATTTTCGGATTTTATTATTAATTCCTTTATCTAATGCAATTAATAATTTAAAATCTCATTTTTCAAATTAAATCTCCATAAAGTAAACTTGGATTAGATTTTTTTTGTTAATGAATGTTTAATGACAACTTGCAAGAACTTGTGTGATTTAATGTATTTTGCTTCCACATTGTTTTGATAATGTTAATTTGGACAATTATGAACTTCCATATGTGCTTAAAATTGTTAACTGATGGGATTGGACCACTGGCATAGATTCAGGCACTAAGAAAAGCATGCTTTCTTTTCTATTTCAATAACTTCCACACTCAAAAAAATCAAACCCTGCAACAGAACCACACGGTTCTTGTTCTGCGCAGGGCTTCACCGTCAGGCCCAGAAAGGGCGCTGGACAGTGCTAGATGTGGGGTATTTAGTGGTCGTGCGTTACTCTCTGGGCCATTTGTGCCCAAAGAAATGACCTAGTGTCTAGTAGTCAGAGATGGTATGACTCCAAACTTAGTAGACTCCAGATTAATATGGCAGGCTCTGCTTGATTATGAGGGATTGGAGTGGCAAAAGTCTGTTAAGAGGCACCCTGAACAGGAGACTAAGATCCTTGAAAACTTTGACAGAGTTTGTGATAAAGATAAAGTGTTGTTGGTGCGGATGATGGCACAAAATAAAATAAGATGGTGTTATCAACTTACCTAGTGGTAATACTGATATTTGGTACCTTGTGTGGTTCTGATTGATCAGTCTGGAGTCCTCCCCTACATTTATACCCATTTCTTCGTGTACTTGTCCTCTTTGCACTGGATTCTCTCCATTTGTTTTATTTAAAAAGAAAAAGAAGTCAAGGTACCAACTTGGGTTCTGCTTCACCCTGGCCACCTCGGATGAGAAAATGAGGAAAAAGGGTATTTTATAGGAACTTCGTGGCAGGGGATAGAAAACGAACAAGAGTAGAAAGAAAAATGAAAAGGAAAAAGAAAGTAAAGGAGGCTTTTGCAGCAGTTCCATAGCCATATCTTGCGATATATTTGTGTCGTTGTGTGTGATGAATTGATGGTGGCTCATTCACGAGCTGTGGGTAGAAAATCCTTGGAATCCCCTTGGGAATATACTGCAATTGTACGCGCTTTTGATCTTTGACTATAGTGTAGGAATCATATCTCAACATGACTTTCCAAAAGCTCTCTGCTGAAGGAGACACGTGGCGAGCACTAGCTCGAGTTCAGGTATATGACAAGGCGTTGGGAGAAGCAAAAGACGGCCCACCCATCGAGGAGTTTTGGTGAAAAAGCTTTGGACAGATGACTGTTGGCAGAAATGGAAACACTGCGCAAAGGTTCACTGGTCGGCTGTTAGATGGAACATGGTCAACATCGTGGTGGCCTTGATACTGTGGAAACATGCAGTTAGATATGGTACATTTATGGAAAAGGAAGAACTTCTCACAATTGCTGTTGAGTACGGGCATGTCGAGTCGGTTCAGCACCTAACTGAAATGCCCGACGTGAATGTGAACATAAGTGTCAATAAGATATGGGCTGTATTCAGATGTTTGCCCCTTTGGGAACCAAATGAAAAATTAACTGACCAAAAAAATCATCATTTTCTTTTTCTAAAACTCATTGGTTCTGCAGCTAGAATGGGGAATGTAGATATGGTAAGGAGTCTTTTAGCATGTGGTAGAATAGACGTCAATAAAGGAGAGCCTCTTCATTGGGCTGCTGGAATGGGGCATCTTGATGTGGTCAAAGAGCTTCTCAAAAGCGAAAAACAAGTGGATGTCAATGAGGTGAAACATCTACCACTGCAAGTTGAACACGATACATCCCGCTATGGTCACACTTTCAGTCCACTGCACTTAGCCTCCTTATTTGACCACGCAAGTGTTTGTGAAGGCCTTATGTGAAGACACAAAAAGACGTTTAAGAGTCAATATTGAAAATCTGTAGGGAGTAACAGCCCTTCAAATTGCAACGGAGATGAAGCATGATGAAATAGTGAAGACCTTATTAGAAAGACCCGAGGTTGCGAAACAGGTGGAGCGTTTTTACAGGGACAGGCAGGTGCATGTGCATGCAACGAGTGCCATTCTTGTGGGGGCTGCCTTGATTGCAAGTGTGACATTTGCCAGATTGTTACAACCACCTGTGGGATATTCTGCGTTCTTTGGGAGTGCAAGCATTGAGGTGGGAGCCCCATTCCCATCTGGCATCTATCCGTCGTTTGTTTCTGTTGCAGGTCATCCAATCAAGCAAATATTTTGGTTTTTCAACTCCATGTCTTTCTTCTTCACTATTGCAACCTTCAGGGTGGGAGCGAGTGCTGCACGTCCCCCAAAACACGGCATATTCATTGGAGAAGTGGTGCGGTCTTTGCGGGATTCACTTTCTCTAGCATACATCTTGTTGACGATCTCAGTTGGATGTGTAATGGGGTGCGTTTGCAAGTGTCGGCTTTCTAGTGTTACCACCCATTCCAAAGTATATGTTCAATATGGGAGTCGCAGTTGGCATCGGTGTGATGGTGGTATTCCTAGCATGGACATCATCTAAAGTGCTCTATGTTCTAAAGATTATGTGGAAAATAATTTCTTGATTATTTCGATGATTTGTAATCAAATTTTAAATGAGCAATTGGAAGCTCAAATACATGATTATTTGTGGAATTGGATCCATATTGAAGAGACTATGGATGAGTATGAGATTTTTCCATGGGTCCATGGGAACCGGTGGGGATATAATGACTGGTCTTTCGAGCAATACATGTGATTAGTTTGGAGGAGCTTCTGACAACCTTAGCAAAAGTGCACAATATTCTACAAGTTGTACACCTGTTTAAAAATGACCAGTTGCAATTTTGGCTTACTTAGAGTTTCTTCAAAACATCTTTCTATTCTATCCATATATGATATCAATTCCATAAACTTCGGAAGTTTGGACTTCCACTTGTCCATGTCTTAAGATTCATTGCATGTAATAAAAAATCAGGTTAATATGATCATTTTCTAACGTAGTTGTATAACATAAGTCTTTGAAAATACACACTCCCATGAATATGCATATGCCATCATGTGGAAAGTTTGATTGTTGCATTTTATTTGTACCACTCCAATTTCTTCATCAACCATAGCCCATCACACATTTTATGGAAGGGATGTACATTTTTTACCATCATAATCGCATTGTTTCCTATTGAATCCCAATTGTACAATGCTTACCAATGAGGTTGGCCACAGTGAACCAGCACCCACTTGCACACCATCCAATAGATGCCTATTATTACTCAATTGTAGATGAACCTCAATTGAGTGAACATTTGGTTTCACCTTGATATTCAGTTCTATAATAAATAGGTCTCATATATAGGTAGATAGGTAGGAAAACAGGTAACTACTAGGTAAGTAGATGGTCTATACATAGGGAAGGGCTATTTTTGCTACCTACCTACTAACAACAGACTTGTGGCTTGTTAGTAGATAGGTAGTTAAACAAAAGCACAGAGCTAACCACCATGGTTAGCTAGGGGACTGG
>Ga0209208_10007068_pt1 | contig 15350 bp, 9 predicted proteins | sample S1TSphfallax_3_FD_187694 | JGI IMG/M metagenome (GOLD analysis project Ga0209208, IMG submission 187694) | Host-associated microbial communities from peat moss isolated from Minnesota, USA - S1T2_Fd - Sphagnum fallax MG (SPAdes) (version 2) | ecosystem: Host-associated > Plants > Peat moss >...
AAATAATTGTGGGTAATTGCCCTGTTATCATGGCCATCGATACTTTTTTTAAAGTCGATTTTGTGATGTGGCCATCCATCCACAAAGAGGAATTAGCCAAATTCAAGAAAATCCTTCTATCTTTTGGCTACCTTATGGAACATTGTCTAAATATGGCGAATTCAGTCAGTCGAAGGACAAAAATTTTTTAAAAAATCTTTATTATGGGTCTCACTTGGAAAAAAAATTGGGTTGCCAAGTAGCAAAAATCGGCCCCCAAAAAAACCATTGATTGTGGCAATACATCGTTTATATTACCCATCCCCTTGAGCTTTGCAGGGGAGAGGGGATGGGGAGGAGGGTTGTGTGGGATGAGAGCATCACATAGGGATGATGCCAAGGCTGAGCAATAGTAAGTCAGCTTTTGCATGAAAATATAACTTGGGAAAAGCAAGCAAGAAAGAAAGAAAGAAAGAAAGAAATGCTAAATAAGTGTCTTAAATTTTTTTTAATTTTTTTAATTTTTAATTTTAAAAAATGGGGAGTATGTTTAAAAAATTGCTTGGTAAATTAGCCAACTAAGTAAGTGGGCCCCCTTGTCTTTGGGATAGCTTCTAGAAGCATCCCAGTATAATGGATTCTTGCACTTGAAACCAGATCCCCATGGACTACATACAAACAAACAACAAGAAACACTGGGTTTGGATGAAGTTTCTTTTGCTTGATACCAAAGCTACTTCAGCTCCTTTTTCCCCACCCCCATGCTTGTCAGAAGTGTCTGAAACACTTAATAACCATCATCAATGAGGTTAGAATCCTCCCAGCATAGAAGTGCAAACAACAACCCAAAAATACCCCCAAAAAAATTGGTGCATGTCTTAGCTAGAGAAGGTGTTCACAAGTTGATAACCAAATCTCCTTTCCCAAATGGGTTGTGGGTAGAGAAGAGAAAGAGTCTTAAGAGAAGAGAAGAGAAGGTGTTTATGAGTTCATAACTGAATCAATTTTTGAATTCAAGAGATTTCTTTCAGCATGCAAGAACAAGGAATACAAAATAATAATTAATAGTAAGAGAAAATGTTGTGTAATAATGTGTATAGTTGTTGTCCAGTTTGTCTATTAATGATTTCATACTGTTAAGCCATTTAAGTCTCATTGAGAAATGTATGTCTTTTATTTTTCTTTTTCTTTTTGGTTTTGGTTGATTTTTTGAAAAAAATTTAACATAATGTAATGGGTTGAAAATTTTGTCAAAACTAAAAAAAAATTAAATATATATTTAATGATCTGAGTTTGGGCTGAGGTGTAATTCCCATTCTATTTCAGCATGGGCATTACAGAGCATAATGATCTTGTCTGAAAATCAAGCCCAATTTCACGTACATCCTTCACACTCCCCAATGCTAGAGTTTGTATCGGTATAAAGTTTTACAACAAATTAAAACAAGGGTTTATATAATTATGGAGTTAGTGCAAACCTTTGCCAAAATGACAATGATGTGTTTACTTTTTATTTCTAGTGTGAATGAATGGCAATGGAAAAATAACTTGTATGTTATGCCACACAACAATTCTATGGCATTTGTGTTAAAGTAAGGCTTTATGATTATGTAACACTACTAGTTGTTAGTTCCCAATTGCTATGAAAATGTATCTTATAACAGATGCCTAAAAACCATGTGTGAATCATGCTTTTAAATATAATGAATAAAAATGGTTATGATCTTCGTTGCCAAATATGTAAGGCACTTGGTGATTATTAGTAGGTTGATAGATGTATGTGAACAGGTTCCCACAATGTAACTAAGCACCCTAGTTAGCTATGGAAAAATAATACAATGAAAAAGCATTTTGTGTCACCACACCATCCATCCTACATGGTGTGTTAATGGGTCTTAGTTCACTCTATCCATGTGGTAGTGGTGTGTTCATAAGGTTGAGCTAAGGAAAGATGTGAAGTCTTTTCTTCAAGTTTGGGTCGATCCCATTCCTATTCACCCGTAGTAAAACACACAAAATTTGTTAAAACTCCACATTCGTTACCCAAACCAAAGGATACTTAATTGCACCAAACATTCATCAAAGTCTTTGATTGAAGCACAAAAATACAAAACTTACTTAGGCCACTAGGTGAATTTCTTTAACCTAAATTATAGCACATTGAATAGGGAACATGCAAACAATGGCATATGAATGGATAGGGAAGTGATGCCCCATTTCACAAGGTCACATGAGAACATATAATGTCTACAATATCCAATTGCAATTATTTTATATATCAAGAAGAGACATTTTCTTTTCCAAATATACAATGGATGTAAAAAGCATAAAACATTTAATGCCCTATCCCTTCCCTTGTTTCTAATAGAATTTATACAATTTAATTTTGCTTTTGAAGATATGTTATGCCTCCTTAATTACACTCTATTAACCCGACTGGAACCTAACACCCATAAAATCCTTCCCAAGTGCGATTATCAAAGGAAAATCAAGAGGTGGGCACTTGGTCGTCTTCTTTTCATCAAGGGCCATCCATCAAACCATTCCTATTCAATGCATATGTGATGCCCTCATCTCCATTTTTCTCATCTTATTCCCCCCCCCTTGAGAATAAGCTATTTTCATTGCATAATTTAATTGTACTACAAGTTTGTGTAACAAATGAGAGCACTACAATCAATTTCACAAAATGATTAAAAAATGAACATACGAAAATGAAGGTATTGCAAATGTCCCTACCATGTTTAGATTATATTTCAATTACAATTTGTAAAGAAAAGAAAATATTGTCCTCCCAAAAACATCATGCCATTTTTTATTACAATTTGCAAACAAATGAAAATATTACATTACATTGGTCATTCTATGATTTTGACTTACAATTGTGAGAAATGAAAATATTACTTTCACTTTGTTGCCATTTGCAATAAGGGTCAATCTTCCAATGTTGTTAGAGGCTAGAGGGTGAGCTACACCATGGGCTAGGAGTTTCCAATCCTAACAATACCAACATTAGGTCTCTTTTTAAGGTTGGTAGGTTTTGTTGATTGCTAGTCTGAAAGAGGCAACAATAGGTAGAGGGGCCCATGTAAATAAGGCCATGTTGATGAGTATTGTTTCAAGTAGGTAGATAGTAGGCAAGTAGGTCACTATGTAAGTGAGCACCAATTGACCTTTTAGTTGGTAGGTAAGATAAAATAGGAGGTTACTTGGGGGGGAAAAAAGCATGAAAGGATTAGTAACTAAAAGTAGGTGAAGCATTAAATAGACCAACTATGCTAACCATGGGTAGTTGGTTGGTTGGTTGGTTGGTTTCACTAAGAACTAAGAAACCAAATGAAAAAATATGGCAATCCAATCATCATCCATGCAAACCGATGCATTCATGGGTGTTGGTTCACTCTAGCCAATGTTGTTGTGGCTTGTACCTGAAGGGTTGTTAGGAATGTCCTGGGTTATATAATCACATTCAATTTACTTTAAAAACTGACCCCTTTGGAAGGACCACTTTTACTTATATACCCAAAGGATATATATATATAAGATTGGAAATATGTTAATGTAGTACCCTTCCCTAGCTCATATCCAGAAGATTCCATATATATATATATATATATAGGACAATGTTTGTTTTGAATGCAGGCTATGCAAATTAAGTAGCTTTTGGATCAAATTTTAGGTACATAATGTTTTGAGCTTGAAATATTTCCTACATAGAGTAAGTTACAATAGTGTTCTAAATATGTTAAAATAATTCCCTCAATTATACTTGGACATGTTAGTAGTTGGTAGAACATTTAATGGAGGAACAATGGTTTAGTTTGGGTGGGGGGGGGTTCTAGAAGGTACCTAGGTTTTGGACATACCTTACATTGTCTTATGTTGCCTTTTTAGGCATTTTCATACATTCATTTTATTTAGAAAAAAAAGGAAACTATAATGGCAACTACCAACTACAAAGGTTTCAGAAATAACCATGTATACCCTAGACCTTGGCCAAGTGAACAAGAACCCTCCACCCCCTTCAGCATGCAAGATGGATGATGTGTGGATGGGAAACATTTTTTCATTGTATTTGTGTTCGATTGCTAACCATGATCGTTAGCCATGTCCCAATCATCCACATGCATCTACCCACCTAGTGGCCACCATGTGCCCATATAATATTTAGAAACTAGTTGGTTTTTCCTTTTCATAATGTTATGATTGTGGAACAATAGTGCCATAGAAAAGGGATGCGATTTGGATCTAGTAACCATGGTGGTTAGTTATGACTCGAGCCTCCACATGCATCTCTACCCATCTAGTAGCCACCACGTGCCCGTAATGTTTAGAAACTAGTTGTTTCTTTTTGCATAATGTTATGATTGAAGAACAATGCTGCCATAGATAAGGTGTGAGATTATGTTGTGATTGATGACCATAAAATGACGGTCGTTAACGCTACCCTTTTCAAATGATCTTAACTATGACATGGGTTATAATACCATGTCTATAAACTCAATGTTACCACCTTCTAACATAAACATAGTAGCCAAGCCAAAAATCTATTGACCAATGATGATTTATATATACACAAACACGGAACATCCACATTTAATGCTATATTGTAGATTTTGATCCATGGGTGTAAAACCTTTGTGCAAAGAGTCATTATTAGGTATGTATGTGTGAGGGATTGGAACTTGGAATATCTTTTTTATGTAGGTACTTGAGTTATAATGCATACCCATTTCCATATTCTTCAACTACTGACATATTTATTATATACATATTGTATATAATAGTAAATACATCATAAATGTCAATTTCTAACCTTGAATATTTGGATGCCTAAATTTTGTTTGTTGGTGGTGGTGGTTTTTTTTTTTAATTTGTAATTTTTTTAATTTAAAAAAAATTTAAGGGAAAAAATAGGTAAGATCTCAAATCAAATCCTTCCTTCATTTGGACTTGTCTGCAAGTGGATGAAGAAATCATGCAATATTGCAAAATTGAGTCAAGTAGTAGTAGTAGTACTACTACTACTACTCATGAGTCATGAGGCATAGGAGGTTGTTTTTTTCCATCAATGCATGTCAGTTTTAGGGCATTTACCCAATGAACCCTTTTTTTCCTTGGGGTTTTAATGACTTCTTTGGTTGACAAAAGTGGCACTGGAATAACTTCAAACTGGGATTGGGTGACATAAAAGACCAGTTAAAAGAACAAGTTCATTACAAAGTGACAAACTTCTGACAAACCTTCTGAAAAAGGGCCAAATACACACTACTAGTGTATATAACAATAATAATAATAATACAACACCAAAGTCTAGTGTAGCATATTATTTGTGTATGTGCAAAAATATAATTGTGTCAGTAGAGTTTTTCCTTCAAGGACTCAGCAATATTGCCATGAAGCCCAAACCAGAGTAGTTAGTTTTTAACTATGGTTAGTAGGTTAGTAGTTTGCTAATTCACCATGGTTAGGTAGCTTTGGGACAAACAATATAAATGAAAAGGAGACACCATCCATCCTACATTTTTGTGCACTTGTTTGTGCCAGTAAGGGGGTTTTTTTTTTTTTTCCACTGGCTAATTTATTTAGCCAGTTGGAGAATTTCTTTTATATTTTTATTCCAGAATGGCTAGAAAAAATTGTGTTTTTTGGGTTTTATCTAGTTGCCAAATTTCACTTTTATTATTATTATTTTTTTTTTTTGGGAGGGAGGAGGGGAAAAAACTGCCAGATTTCTCTCATAGGTTCTAGCATAAAATGTGAAGGATGATTAAAAGTTTTCTTTTTCCTCTCATATCCTTTGTATAGCCAAATTTGGCTAAACTGTTGTATGGATGATCACCACATCAGCTACATCACAAAAGTGAGGAAAAAAAAAGGGGGGAAAAAAAACACTGGAAGTGATGAACTCTGACCCATGACTTTTAGGCTATAGGTATTAGCCAACCATTAGCTAATATGGCAAGTACAAGCATTAATGGCAATGTCAGTAGCCAGCCTAATATGCCTTTTTTTAATTATTAAAATTATTTAAAAAAAACACTAAAGAGTCCAAAAACTAGAAAAAAAGGAATGTTTCTAGAAGGTATACTTAAGGGCCTCCACGTGTCAATCACATGGAAGAGAGGAGTGGTTACCACCAATCAATGGTTTGGTCAGTGGTCAGGTGACCACTGGACAGGTGCTATCTGGTGGAGGTGAGATATAGAAAAACAAGCAGCTAGTGGCATAATGGCATAGCCTTTTCTCTTTTGTTTAATGTATATGTAAGTATAGCCATAATATTTTGAATGAAGTATAACAGCCGTATATATATAGTCATTCATTGTATGATAATACCCTAGTGCTACTACCTTTTAATGAATAAAAATGACTTCAAAACATTTTTAACATAGTTGTAACCATTGTTTTTACATTGTAAAAGGATTCATACATAACTATTTTTGGCAATTTTTTAATGTAAACCTTAACATATAATATAAATAATGTCTTAAAGATATTTAATGATTTTAAAAATTAATTTTAAAAAATATTTAAAGAATATTCTTTTTTAAAAAAGCAATGGCCTTGACTTATTTCAACAAATGAAATAACTAAAATTTATAACCATAACTAGCCTTAAGTCACAAATTGATGCACCCAAAATGAATGTCATACTACAAAGGATTTGAGTTTACAAAATTCAACTATCAATTATGTTATTGCTTCAAATGTATTTTTATCTTCAATTTAGAATGACCAATGAGCTTTATAAGTGCAATGAAAACAACCTTGACAATTCAATTTTTTAATTTCGTGCACAATTTAATGTTCAAATACGATTCCCAAAAGGTAAATTTTAACCATGGTCAAAATAATTGTAATATGGTTTTTATGTTTCTATGGTTTCATTAAGAATGGATGTAACATCGGTTATGTTTCCCACAGTGCACACTCATGTATTTGTTTATGTGTGTTATGATACCAACTTCATCAATTCTTAAAGGTACTTTGTGTTGCAATGGGCAAGGTCCTTGTGACTAGGGTTCAAATCTTTTGCAAGGGGTTCAAACTTAGTAATAACTAGTTAGATTTGATTTGTAAATGCCACATGTTGTGTAATTGCATAATCCAATTGCATATTGAAAGTCTAAAGTTGGATCGCCTCTACACACTTGAAACCTACTTTCATACACAAAGAAATGTAGGTAGAAACTAGGAGCCACAAGTTACTTCTACAACTTCAAAACTCTTCACCCAATTTACATTTCTATGGTTGCACTAAGCCACAGACATCACACTAATTCTTTTTTTGGCAAGTAAAGCATATGGAGCAATGGTACCTTCTCACATCCTAACCTAAGTTTGCCACTAGAAATTAAAAGGGCAACTTGGGTGTGCTACATTTGCTGGTACCTAACCTGGTAGGTAGGTAACTAGGGGCCAATGCCCCCACTTGTACTTTCCCTACCCAAATAGGATTAGGGTTAGGGTTAGGGTTTTAATGCAAAAAGTTCCTAAAACCTACTGCCAGAAGTCCTTCCCCTGGCTCGTGGCACCAAATCAAGTAAGTACTTGGCTTCCATGCACCCACACAGTGACACACACACTTTCTTGTGTCTGGAGTAGGTACTAACTACTATACTTATGTGTCTGGAGCAGCAGCTAAGTTCCAAGCAACACACCAGGACACGCGCACACTCATGGAAGGAAGAAGGAAGGAGGAAGGATCACTGCCTTGATGATGAATGCTTGAATCCCACTCTCCTTTCTCTGTCTCTGTCTTTGTCTCATTTATGATATCCCTAGTCCCAGCCATCACCAAATCTTTTTGGCATTCATTTTACTCCAATCCAGATTCGACACTGTAAATTTATTTATTTTTGAACAGAATTAAAAGTAGCAGCACACAAGCAGTTGGCAGCTGGCTTTCATGATCACATGATGATGATGATGATGTCCAAAATCAAATACTTACATAAAGATAAGAAGTCCCAATGTAAGTTCCACCAACTCTCTCTCCCTCTCAGCAAAGAAAAGAAAAAACTATATGTAACAGAACACTCGAGGATGATATGGGCTCTTGTTCTCGTAGTTGGTGGGTACCCATTCGGTTTCCAGTAGCAAGTTGCAAACTGCAGATCGTAAAGAAAGCCAGAGAGAGTTAAAGAAAGCCAGTAGCATATATTGTGTGTGTGTGTGTGTTTTTGTAACTATGATCACAACAACCTAATGGAAAGAGATCCTTAGTACCCATAAGTTTAACTACTGTTCATCAAGTAGCTAGCATATTGTGCTTAACTGTGATCACAACAACCTAATGGAAAGAGATCCTTAGTACTCATGAGTTTTAACTACTGTTCATGAAGCAGCTAGCATATTGTGCTTTAGTGTGATCACAACAACCTAATGGAAACAGATCCTCCAGTACTCATAAGTTTAGCTACTAGTGTTCATGAAGCAGCTCTACTAGTGTTTTGATGTGTAACTGTGATCATAACAACCTAATGGAAAAGAGATCATTAGTACTATAAGGAGTTTAACTACTGTTCATGAAGCAGCTAGCGTCTTAAGTGTTAACTGTGATCATAACAACCTAATGGAAAGAGATCTTCAGTACTAAGGAGTTTAGAACTACTGTTCATGAAGCAGCTATCATATTGTGTGTAACGGTGATCACAATAGAGTAAAGGAGAGAGATCCTTATTAGTAGTAGCAAGTTTAAACTTCTGTTCCTGCTGTGGGCCTGCCTGCCAGCAAAAGTTTGTCAACATACTCTGGAGAACGGTTTTGTTTTATGTTTGGCTTCCCCCTCCCCCCCCCTTAGTCTCTCATAGCTCCCCACGTCTGCAGTAGTTTGGGTTTTGGTGAGATGGGTTCTGGGTAGATTCAACCTTCACAAAGTGGTGCAGCAGCAGCAGCAGCAGCTCCAGTTCCAGCTACTAGTGTACAGAAACGTGGGTTCTTTTTTTTTCCCCCCTTGATCATCATCTGCATCTTCTTGTCTCTTTAAAGCTAGCTTAGCTAGTCCCATTCCAGCAGCTTTGCCTGCTTGCAAGCTTGTACAGAGTTCTCGGAAGTCGTTTTGAGCTCCTGTGTATCACTAGCTAGCTCGAGAAATCTGATCTTAAGCTGCTGCTGCTGCTACATTGGGTGCTTGGCTTAGTACCCGAGTGGTTAGAAGCTCCAGAACTCTTTTTGAGAACTGTATACATTGGTGCTCAGCTGCTTGTAGCTTCATTAGCAGCAGCAGGGCTGCAAGCAGCTACTACGGGCTGTTCCCGGGTAAGATTATCTTCTTCTTCTTCCAGCTACAACAATGCAGGCGAGAACGAGGAACAACAACTTGACTCGGAAGCTGCAGTCGAGGAGAGGCTTTTGCAGAGACTCAAGTATGTGGGTTGCTGTCTCGATTGCTGCAACGGTACTGGCAGTACAGTTGCAGCAGTCATCACCTGGAGTGGTTGCATTTCTGATAGTTGGCTACTACGATCTGTCTTGTCCCAATGTGGAGACTATTGTGAGCAGTGTTGTGGCAAATGCGTACCAGCAGGATGAAGGCACTGCTCCTGGACTACTGCGTCTTCATTTCCACGATTGCTTTGTACAGGTAGTGTAGTAAATCTTCCTGCAATAACATCAACAGCAACATCATCATCATCTTCTTGTTCTTTGTTCTTCTTGTTGCAACCATGAGCTAGCTGGAGCTCGATGATGATATTCCTCGATCATCAGCTCCAGTGGGGATGAAATAGAACAATGTGAAGAGGATTCATATTGGAGATTGTGGGTGTGAAGCTCCTGCAGCTGCTCTGTTCTTGCATGTGCAGGGTTGTGATGGTTCTGTGCTTCTTGACGGACCAAACTCCGAGAAAACAGCACAACCCAACTTCAGCTTGCGTGGGTTCGATGTCGTAGATGCCATCAAGGAAGCGGTGGAAGCCGCGTGCCCGGGAATTGTCTCGTGTGCTGACATTCTCGCATTCGCTGCTCGCGACAGTGCTGTCCAGGTGAGCGTTGCAGTAGCAAACTTAGCACTCTTCATGCATTTTTTCGTCATCAAGTAGATGCGCAAACTGTAGCTGCTTTCTTCCAGGACTTCCGATCTGCAAATCTTCAGACAAACCTTGTTGTCCTCGATCGGCGGGGCACTGATCAGAGTTCCTCCATGGCCGGATTCTGTACACTTTCCTTCTGTTTCTTGCAGGCTGGTGGTGCAACTTGGTCCGTTCCTGCAGGGAGGTACGATGGATTTGTGTCCATCGCAGCAGAGGCAGTAGCAGCTCTACCAGACCCAACTTTCACCGTGGAGCAGCTCACGAACTCCTTCTCTGCTGTTGGTCTTTCCCAACTAGACATGCTCACATTGTCAGGTCTTGTTACATTTCCCCAAAACGCCAGCTGATGATCAAATCTCTCATGGAAACAGAAATTCTCAGCTGCTGCAGTAGGATCAAATCTTGTCTAACAGAATTCTCAGCTCCAGCTGCTGCTGCTGCTGCTGTTGCAATAGTAGGACCAGAGCTTGTCTAACAGAATTCTCGGCTGCTGCAGCTGCAGTAGGATCAAATCTTACAGTCCTGTACATTGCAACATGGATCATGCATGCTGCAGGAGAACAATTTTTTTTCCTTGTCTGCACAAAGCTCATGCCAGTGTTTTGCTTTTTTTTTGTTGATCGTCAACTGCTGCAGGTGCACATACAATAGGGCGGACACACTGCTCTTCTATAACCAACAGGTTGTACCCAACTGTGGATCCAAACCTGAATCCAGCTCTAGCTGAACAGTTGCTGAGCTTGTGTCCAGAAGGAGCACCAGATGGAACAACGGTGATGAACCTGGACCCAACCACTCCTTTCACCTTCGATAATGAGTACTACTCCAATCTTCCCAATGGCAAAGCCATGTTGCAATCTGATCAAGTGCTGTGGAATGACCTGTCTACCTCTTTTGCTTCCACTATCAACTCCTTTGTTGGGCCTGTTTGGGACATGACCTTTGGATTCTCCATGGTCACCATGAGCAGCATTAATGTCAAATCCAGCAGTGAAGGTGAAATCCGCAGGAATTGCAGAGTTGTGAATTCTGCTGCTGCTGCTGCTGCCCCAGCTGCCTAGTGATCTGCATCAATCCAAAGTACTCCTGCATTATCATCAAAGCTCAAAGTTCCTCCAATATGAATATCATTGTCCAAGCTCCAAGCTCCTGCATCAACATTAAGGCTCAAAGCTCCTGTGCATCAAAGCTACTGATCAATCTAAACTCCTAGTGCATTATCATCAAAGGCTCCTGTATCATCATCAAAGCTCAAAGCTCCCCTGCATCAACATCAAAGCTCCTTCACCAAAGCCTTACTTCATCTTCATCAAATTAGCTCCTGCATCATCATCATCAAAGCTCTTGCATCGGCATCAAAGTTTCTGCATCATCATCATCTTCACCCCTCTGGACTTCAATTCCAGAATTTTTTTTCTGCTTCTTCTTCATCATGGGTTGCAGCTCCAACTTGTCATTTGACCACAACTCCAATCAAAACCCAACTGATCAGTACAATAACCAACAACAACAAAATCAGTTGACCAAATTCTGTGTTTTTTTTACCCTGTAAACACCGATCAACCAAAAGTAGCAAACTTTGTTAGTAGTTTATCATGAAAAAAAAATTCATGAAAACTTAGTTTGTCACTAATAGTTGCTCAAAAGAGTTTTTGGCAATTGCTTCATGGGAGAATTATCAATCTCATGAAAATGTCAAATTGCAAAACTCTTTTGCTTGCCACAAAAGTTTTACAGAAGTGAAGTTTTTGCAATTGCTAGCTCATGAAAGCCATCTCATGAATTATTATTATTACCCATTGCAAAACTTTGTTGGCCACTCACTTGGTTGCAAAGTTCTTGCAATTGCTTCATGAAATTCATTTCATGAATTATCCATTGCAAAAATTGCATTGGGTTGCTTGCTAAATAGAAGACTTGGAACTCTCATGTAGAGTTTTCTTTTTTTTGTTTTTTGGTTCCCTCCCATTCTCCCCTCTACTCCCACTCTCATAAACTCCCCAAAATTTTCAAAATGATTTTTTTTGAAATAGGATTAAGCATAATATGTATGTATGTATATATGTATGTATGTAATTATGTATGTATGTAAGTACTAGTTCTAGTAGCCAGCTATAAGTCCATCATTTGGGAGCAAATGAATTTCTCTAGTTCACCTATATTGGGGATTTGTGTACTACTTTGGACCTAAAAGCATGGTGTAAATTTGTAATTAGTTTCTTGTCTAGTGTACCCATTTCCATGTAAAAGATGAGTACTTATTATGTAATGGAAAATACCTTTTTCAAAAAAGTTATGCTCTTTTTTGGATCTTTCAAACCAAACCCTAATTTTTTCTCACTGTTTTTGTTGAGAAAAACCCATTTCAGTAAAAAAATAAAAAAACAAAACTTTCTAAGGAAAAAAGGTTTGGGTGCATGTTGTTTGAATCTCTCTTCCCCAAGTTCCCCCAAGAAGCACATATGTGACACTAGTACATGAGAAATGCAGTTGGGTAAGATCCAGTACTAGATTATTACCATGTCCTTGTGTAAGGTGACTTATTTTAGGGTAGCTGGGAATTAAATGAAAAATTAATAGTCTCATAATTGTCCAATTTTGTACATACTTGGCAAATATAATATTTTTGTTATTTGCTTCTACTACACCTGCCCATTCCTCTTCCACTCAAAGGGAATGGGAAAGTGTGGCTTCATAAAACTATTTCTTCCAAATCAAACAAATATTGTGAAGGAAAATAGTGAATATTTTTAAGAATATTCCATTTGTTGAAATGAATGTTTCAAAATTAATTAATTAATTATTCAACGGACATGTGTTGAAATGGGCAAGGTACTATGGTACTCTGAACTATGAGTTTCCTTTGTTTTTTTAAAACAACTTCATGGAACATTTTGGTTTGAACTTTGAACTTGTACACACACAAGAAGGCAAAAACAGAGCTTGTCATTCCATTATACAATGAACACAGCTTGTTGGCCTTGCCTACCAAGGCAAGGATATCGTGTTTAGATTCATTATAGAGTATATTAGCTTAAGGGCTTTTGTCCCCGAGGTAATATATAGCATGGTCCATTTTTATACAAAGATTTTTGAAAGATGATATTTGGGCTCATGTTGAAACTTGAGATTAGTTATAGACTAGTTTATAATATCTTGAAGGATTTTGGTTTTTATTTTTATTTTTTTAAAAGGGATTTTTTTGAAGATTATAATTTTTGCATGGTGAAATATTTGAGTTTCCATTCTTCTTCTTTTTACCTTTCTTAAGATAGATACTTTTTTCATGTAAAATGGCAAGGTGACAGACAAAGTGCAACACACCCCCTTGTGTTTTTTTTCTTTGCATTTCCTATGTAGGGTTTAGGGTTTAGGGTTTAGAAGCCAACTGGCTAGTCTTTAATGGTGATGAAATCATGAGATGTCAGATGAAACATTGCGTGTCTGTAAAGCAGCAGCCACTGGGTTGTTTTGGTGCTGGTGCTGGTGCTGGTGCTGGTGGGTCAATCATAAATGTGGTCTTCAGAGCATAATGGAAATCTTCTTCACAAGTAGTATATTCAATGTCTGAAGAGGGCTGTGAATGGATGAATAAGTGAATGAATGGATGGATGGATGGATGAATACATGAATGAATGAATGAATGCATGCATGCATGGTGAAAATTGATCTAGGCTAATAGGTGGATGCAATTTGAGAAGGGTCATAAATGGGGCAAAAGGGGGACACATGTTTCCATGCTGAGCACTAACTAGGGCTAACACATCTTACATGTAGAAGAGCTTGATGCCATTAAAGGACAAGTGTCCAATATGACATTATTGTCTCACATGTGTGTTTTTTTATTTTAAATTCCCTGTAATTTTTAAGAATTTTTTTCTTTTGGTACCTGAATTATGATCTATTTTTAAAACCATGCTTCTTACCACGGTTAATTTTTGCACCTGCCCCCGTCACATGTCCAATTTGTGTGAAAACAAATGGTCACCCATGAAAAGATATGATCCAATAAGCTTAAACCCATGAATAGATGGACCACATGTATAAATATATACCATAGTATAAGGCCAACTTCAACACATGCTCCTCGAATATTTAACTAATTGATTTTTTTAATTTTTTAATGTTGAAAATTAAAATATTCCTGAACATTTCAAAAAGGATTATTTTACTCTCCTTCAAATTATCTTCTTTTGAAGAAAATATTTTTTAAAAATCAACATTTCCATAAATTATATAATTAGTGTCAAAACTGTCAAGGTGCTACATGGAACATAGATCTTATGTAAATTAAGCCAATTTAATAAATCTTAAAGCTTCTTCCTCCCTTGACACTTAGGTTGAAAACCTTGAATGCTGCCATATGTGTATCAATCAGGTTTTTTTTTTCTTTTTTTTTTCCTTTTTTGTGGTTTCGAAAGTTTGGCATTTCCCCCCAATCTTTTTGCATTTATTTACATTAAATGAACCAAAAATTTCTCTCTTTTTTTCCAGTTATTTTGTCATCACAATGTGAAAAACTGCAGAATATTTTTATGAAGAAAGTTGGTATCAATCTGGTAGATATTGATTAACTAATTATTTTCTTAGAATGGAAAACTATGTAGGATAGATGTATCCTAGACTCCTAGCCCTAAACTGACCTCTTTTACATATGAGATGACAATAATTAAATCTATATGTATCACTAACAAAAGGTTGTGATGTTGAAATTACAAGGACATGTTTGCCCTTTTGCATGATGTTCTTTGATTTTTTTGAATAAGTTTTCAATTTCAATCTCCCGTTTCTAGTCCATAATTTTATTTTTCTAGTCATTTTCAATTTTATCCCTTCAAAAAATCAAGTGTAATATAATTAACTTGTCAATAAACCATCAGAAAAAATATGCTCATCAAAAGGTTGATGGGACCTTTTGTTAAAAATCAACATTGATATTTATTCAACAATATTTTAAGTAGCAGATCTTCTTTAGTCTAAAAACTCTTCAAGGATAATTTCAAAAAAACATGTATTTTTAGTATCAAATTCAAGCATTCATCATTTTTGTGAAAGCAAAAATGTGAAAAAATCAAATTGTGCCAAGTATGCAATATTTAATTAAATTCGATGCAATGATTAAATAACATTTCTTTTACTCAAAAGGTTTAGTGTTGAAATTTGTTCTTGATATCTTCTTTTTAAATGGCTTTCAAGATGGTATGTTTAAATGCTTTACCTAATTCAATTTCCCACAAACAACACATTTGATCATTCATTTTCACATGTTTAATGATCCCACACCCTTAAAAACAAATTGTTTCCTTGAATGAATTGAATTTAATGATGATGTTT
>Ga0209208_10007069_pt1 | contig 15346 bp, 12 predicted proteins | sample S1TSphfallax_3_FD_187694 | JGI IMG/M metagenome (GOLD analysis project Ga0209208, IMG submission 187694) | Host-associated microbial communities from peat moss isolated from Minnesota, USA - S1T2_Fd - Sphagnum fallax MG (SPAdes) (version 2) | ecosystem: Host-associated > Plants > Peat moss >...
CTCCATTGAATGATAAAAGAAAAACAAACATCGATATTTGGTGCTTAGACACAGATAGGACCTTCTTCGTTCACACCTTAAACCCTAATAGTGGGATATTATATGCAATTCCAAGTTACACTACTTTTGTGTGGGTAGGCTCAATGAGCTTGCATCCTTTGTTTTGTCTCCCAATCTCCATTTCCAACAAAGACACAACCCATGCACCACAAATTGCACCACAAAAGTGCACTCCTCTCTTTGAGTCAAAACACTTGAGGAAAAGTTCCACAAAATGAGAAGATCAAACCACTAATCCCAACATAGTAATCTCATTTCTTTGTACCTTGTGGACTCTTTCTTTGAGTGCACTTTCCTTGAAAAACTATTTGGGCTCTTTCTATAAAACAACATCATTGGTTTTACCGCTTTCTTTTGTTGAATGCTCACAATTGCCATGTGGAAAGACACTATAACAATCCTAATTTTAGGTTTTTAGAATTTTTTACAATTCAAAAATTTAAAAATATGATATTTTGAACAATTTTCTTTTAAATCAACAATTTAAATAATGTCTTAATTAGTGCCGAACATGTTCATGTCCTACAATATCGCTATGTTACATAAATATTTTTCACCTTGATGTTGGACAAAGTTCCTTGTTCCTCACTATTACTCACTTATAAATGCCACTTCTAATTTATTCCTTATTGCAATTATGCTACCTTTGAGGCCTACTAATCAGTGACTTTTTTTTCAATTTTTTGATGTTGCCTCATTGGCTAACATCCCAAGAGGGATTTAACATTAAATAATGACAAGTTTTTAGGACTTGTTTAAAATAGCAAAAAAAATAGCTTTAAAAATGTTAGCAAATTAAAATCAAAGTTTAAATATAATGAAAACTATTTTTTTAAAGAAAATTGGCAATTGTTTTGGGAAAAAAAAATATTGCAACATTATTTATTTATTTATCCTATTTTGATATTAAAAAATCTTTTAAAAAAACTACTACTAAAATATAATATCCCTCCCTTTTAAGAGTTGGAAGGTAAGTTGTAATTGTAAATTTTCACCTACTTTTAAGGAGTAGACCATTGTCTTATTTTACATATTTTTCCTCAAGTTTGTGATGTAACTTAAATGATGATCATCCATAAGATCATCCAAACAAATTTGTCAATAAAAAATATGAATAAAAATTTGTTAAACATCCTTTTATAATTTAGGCTACCTACTTGAATTTGATATAGAATCTAGCAAATATTCAACATACCTTCTGAAATGTAAGAATGAAAATTTCAAAAGAATTTTTTTTTTTTTTGGTATTTTTCCATTTTAAAAAAACCCAATAAAAAAACAGCAAATTCAATAGATGTGAACCAATGTTGGGCAATTATATTTTACTTTGATGAAGCAATCTAAGTTCCAAAAAATAAATTAGTAGTTTTCTAGTTCCACACATAAATGGAATGGAAAATCTAGTTTATGGTCTTGTTCTTAAAAAAAATCGGTGGCTTTGAACTAGTTTAGAAAAAAATTAGACTTGGCTTTCATTTGGTTTTATGAACTTGGATTAGATACTATGGTTAATTATCAATTAACCCCAATTCTAGTCATATTTTATTCAAAGGTCTCATGCATTTGGGTTATAATTCTAAGTTTAGGTCTTTTTTTGAAAAACTTGATTTTGTTCAATTTTTAGAAACAATAACTATCAACCCACAAATGCAAGTTGTTGCCCATCATTAACATTCATAATAACTAAGAACTATTGTTGGCTTTTTATTTCCTTTCTTTAGAATTGGTAGGCCATGATTTTTTTTTAAATTGTCATCACATAGGGTATCAATAACAAAAAATCAAAAATCAAAACTATTTCTTATCACTTTCCCATCCAAAGTAAAACACCCAATTACCAATTACACTGGTCATTTATTTTTGCCATACTTGCTTGTTACGCGTAAGGGTTGGTTTATGGTAAGAAAGATCCTCCCACAAATAGAAAAAAAGAATTTTCTAGCTAACTAATCTTTTTTTTATCTTGTCTTAAGATGCAAACCATCCCTATTTGCATTTGGATTTTATTTTATCAAATTTTCAACCCTATCAAAAGTTCAATATTTCTTTATCAAACTAAAAACAAAAAACTCATTGATTTTTAAAATGGGAAAAATCAATGAGTTTAAAAAGTTTGTTATCAATGGGATTTGAGATTATTTTGAAATGGATGGAAATTGAAAAAATATAACTTCAAGTCCCCACTCTCTTTGTTCAAAGAATTTTCTCAACCTAAAGTGAAAAAAAAAAAAGTGGGAGTTGTGATTCAACTTTAATTCTTAAAATCCACAGCCACAATCTCTTTGAAGTTTGTCCAGGTTGTGGTTAGTTTGGATGTTTGGATCTACTTTGATGGGAAATTCAAAATTCAAAATTGCCGCCGAAACAATGGCTGAGTATGACACCTCACAGTTTCACCCTTGCAGTTTGAATTGTGTCCTAAGCCTCAACGGCAAGCAACCTTAGGCCGTTTGCGCGCTCCACAGCCTATCAGGAAAAACGAAGGTAGAACATCTGGCAATTGTTGACCATTTTTTCGAAACACCTAACCTGAAGTCTGAGAAAAGCCAGAAGGCACAAAGTGACAACGACGACAAGTTCAACATGCTGCTTGAATGTGCTCAAAAGAATATCGAAGCACAAATTGCACAAACGTAACAAATCTTTGAGCAGGTCACCAATAACTTTCTGGAACGTATCACAACAGCCCAACAGTCAGCCCCTATTGCCAGTCATGACAGTGAGGTTACAAAACAACTTGTTAAGGAGGTGGTGGAGGAGTCAGGGGGAAAGTGGGTGGACGTTGTGAAGAAGATGGGCAAACAGATGGACAACTTTGTCAGCCAAGGTGAGGCCAGGGAACACTCCACACGCTTCTGCAGCGCATGTATCATATGATTTGACGAAACAGAAGGCGAGATAGCACACCAATTGCTAGATAAAGTCAATAGTCAGGTTCTACAAGGACAGATGAAGCTAGCCATCAAGGCTATGGCAACAATGCGCTAGCCCATCAGCAGGAGAGCTGAGACCAAGCCTAGGACTATATGCACACGAACTGTACTTGTTACTTTTGTTATAGCTAAGGACAGAAAAGTTGTCTATCAAAACCGTGTAGCTCTGAAAGGTACCCACTGGGGCTTAGAAGAGGATTTGACCAAACAACAGCAAGAGCAAAAGAGGGCATCATGGCATCTATTTGAGAAGACCAAAGTGGAAAAGAAGAAAGCTTACTGGTGTGGCGCAGATCTTTACATCAACAACACCAAAGTCACAGCTCAGCACTAAGGGTGCTGGGACCAAAGAGCATTACGAGTCTCCCTGTGGAACATCCATGGGGGGACAAACACAAAACTAAGTACCAGTTCACATGTACAAAGACAGTTTGATGACTCAGATGTTGTTGCACTGACTAAAACACACTTGTTCCCTAATGAAACACCATTGCATATGCCTGGTTTTTAGTGTTTACACAATCCACACCCTGTATTTGACATGAGCTCCGTCAGAGCAACAGTGAAGCATAGTGGTGGTGTTGCAGTATTTGTGAATGACTCATGGTCAAACTATGTATCCCTATGGAAACAGAACATAGATGGCACCAGGTTGTGGCTACAGTTCCAACGTTCGAGGGCTGCACCGTTGTTTTTGGCTGTAGTGTATGCTCCATCCGAAGGGTCCCCATATGCTGATGAAGGCTTGTTTGATAACATTGCTGCAGAGGTCAGCATGATTCAAAATCTTGGTGGTAGTATTTTACTGATTAGTGATTTCAATGCAAAGACTAGTGCAGCTGACGATTATGCTGATTGTCGTTACTTTGCAAATCACATGCCTGACACACTACCATTGGGAAATGACTTCCCGGAGGTTTTGCCTAAGCGACATAACTCGGACAAGGGGGGGTTGAAAGGTTGGCACAATGAGTTCTTAGACCTTTGCCGCTCCTCGGGATTGTTCATTCTCAATGGCTAGATCACAGGCAATGAATCAGGGGAATGCACTTACTTTGCCAATGGCGGCTCCAGCCTTGTGGATTATATGGTTGCATCACCTACTATGTTTGATTATGCCACATCACTTGTTGTACATAAATGCCCTCTATTCTATGGAAAAGGGTGTGATTCCGACCACACGCCACTTTCACTCAACTTGCAGTTACCTTGGCAACATGTGTCATCAGCAACTTCATAATCACGTGCAGACATCCATCGTTTCAAACATGATGCTAACAAGTGCACACAGTATTGTCAACACATGTAGCAACAGATTGCCCAATGCACAACATAGATGAGTGACATAGACAATGCTAACATGGCCGTGCAATTGTTGCATGACTACATTTGTAACGTCACTGCAATTGTGCATGGCTGCCCTGCGGCATGCACTAGTACAACACAACATCGTCATCAACCATGGTTTGATACTGAATGTCGCAAGAAGCACAAGGAAGTATCTGCATATGCAAAGCTCCATCCTGACATCCATCTAGCATGCAAACGGAAGAAGCAACTTAAACAACTATTGCATCGTAAAAAATGCACGTACAAGAAGCTACAAGGCTGACAGTTGTGTGCACTAGCAAAGACCGATCCAGCCAACTTTTGGAGGCACTACTCCAAGAGCAAGGAGCAATCTATTGCTATCAACAAAGTAGACTTAGTTACTGGCTTCCAAAAGTTGCTAGAAGGACAATGCCCCAATAATACAACTTGGGGACAGGGCAGCTCTACAAATCAGGTGGTCCCGAGCTTGTCACACCCTTTTGCAAGTGATGATTGCAGCACATTAAACTGTGACATAACCTTAGATGAGATTGTGCAAATGATGAAGAGACTCAAACGTAACAAGTCTGCTGGCTTAGATGGCATCAAAGCATAATTTTTGCTAGATGTTGGCGATATGTTGCATGTACCATTGTAGATTGTGTTCAACAAGTTGTTACAACAAGGTTATTCAGCAGGCTTGTCTATCGGAGTCACTCATGCATTGCACAAAGGTGGTGATGCCTTGCAATTTGAGAATTATTAGGGAATCACAGTGGGTCATGTACTAGCTAAGGTGTTTGCCATGATACTAAAGGCACGGTTGAGCAGCTCGGTAGAAGAGAGGGGCCTATGTGCCAGGGGACAGGCTGGTTTTAGGAAAGACCTCCGCACCATGGATAACTTGTACATTTTGCGAACACTCATTGAACAGAGCACCCACAAACGCAAAAAGGTGTATTGTTGTTTTGTGGACTTTCGCAAAGCTTTTGATACAGTGCCTCGTGATCTACTATGGCAGGTGCTAGCTGAGATGGGAATTGTGGGTCGCTTCATGCAATGTCTATAAAACATGTACAACCATGACAACATCAGAGTTATGCATCCAATAGAAGGGCTATTAGCCCAGTTCTCATGTGGCATTGGGGTCAAACAAGGCTATCCACTAAGCCCACTGTTTTTTGGACTCTACCTTAATGGACTTGAGAAGCATCTAGATGCACTTGATGGTGACAACCCGCCACAACTGGTAGACATAGTAGTCAAATTACTGTTGTATGCAAATGATTTGGCATTGATGTCAGAGACCCCACAAAGGTTACATAAACAAATAAATGTTATGTCTAAGTTTCGTGTTGAACGACAATTGGTCATCAATGTGAGCAAGACCAAGGTGGTGGTGTTTGAGAAACGTCGCAATGCAGCACCAGAGTTCACATACAGAGGGACAACCATTGAGCGGGTTCAATCATTAAAATACCTAGGCTTAAAGTTACATAGTACAAAAGGCATGGCAGTAGCCATAGACAAACTGACTGTTGTTGGGAAGAAGGCATTCTTTGCATTACGCCACAGATGCAATGATTTAAGCATAATAGATCCGGAAGTAATGTATCAGTTGTTCGACTCACTGGTACGCCCAGTACTAAGCTATGCATGCGAGGTGTGGACAGGTTGTACAGGGGCGAAAGGGTTGCAACAAGCCGAACAAGTACATAGAATGTTCTTGAGAGGAATATTAACGGTCAATAAAACAACAAGCACTTTTGCTATGTTGGGGGAGTTTGGAAGGTATCCATTAGAGTATTTCTGGTGGCAACAAACTCTCAAGTATTATGATAGACTACGGGAGTCCACACCAAATCGTCTGTTGTATTGTGCCTACCAGACCCAACTCTAGATGCTTAGTGTGCTCAATGATAACCAACAGTGTTGGCTCCAGAACGTGCAGTTGTGGCTTGATGACCAAGGGGTTGGGGTTCTTTATACTAATGTCAAGTGTGCTGTAGCAAATGCACAGGCTTCTTATTTAGAATCCACTTATGGTGAATAGGCCAGAGCTAGAAGTAGCAGATTATGTACATACCAGCTGATGAACACGAGCTATACAACAGAATATGGGTACTCATATGCACATCAGAGTTATTTGCGAGTGATCACAAATGTTCAGCTCAGGCAATCTTTGTCAAGGTTTAGATGTTCAAACCATCGTTTGGAGGTAGAGTGTGGCAGGCATGCAAAGCCTGAGAGTGTACCGAGGAGAGATAAGGTTTGTCGCATGTGTTCCCTAGGAGCGGTTGAAGATGAAGACCACTTGTTGCTAGTGTGCCTAGCTCACCATGACATTCGTTGCAAGTTTGGTCAACAGTTGGGGAAACAATTGACACCGTGTAGTTTACTGCCTGAATTGATGCATTCGGCTACTCAGAAAGTGGTAGCTTTGTACTTAATTTCTTGCCTAGACAACAGGAGTGTTTTGCTCAAATCAACTAGGTAATAGCCGTCAAATGGATCTTTCTGGTCTAGGTATTGACATTAAATTAAAAGAAAAGAAAAGAAAAGATCTAACAAGTTCCTTTTTTATTTTGGTAGAGAAATATTCAAAACTTGATGTGGTTCAAATTTTGAAAAAGTGATTCCCAATTGCAAAGAGGGGGAAAAAAAATATTGACCAACAAATTTTCTATGGGATTCCATGGGGTAAAGTTGGTGGCTATTTATGACAAAATGATTTTCGTCAATGACGCATGATGAATTAAAAAAATTAACATTGGATTAGAAAACTGCTAAATATTCTAAAAATTAGCATTGGTTGGGTATTGGGAATTGACATGGTTATCAAATTAGGTAAAAATCCAATTATTAAACATTGACTTGCTTAGTGTCACAAATTTTGAAAACCAATTATGGACCAAGACCCTCGTAATATGGAGTTTTGAAATACTCAAAATACCTAAACCCACCTAATGTAAAATTTATGAAAATTGATACCCTATCTAGATTGGATGTGACAAATGGTTGATCATCCAAGTAGGTTATTAAATAAACTTGAACCAAATGTACGTTGTTTTGAAGAGGTTGCACAAAGGAGTGTTGTTTTGACAATGGTCATTGCAACTATGATTTTGGAAATGACATAGATCTCATAAGATTTGGTTAAAACAAATGCAAATAATGGCAAGGTTGTCTTCAATTTGACAAGAAAACTACATGTGAAGATTGAAACCTTCCAATTTTAAATATGGTTACATTTCTTTTTACTTTTTCCTTGAATTAATATATTTATAAAAAAATTTGAGTGGAGCTTGTGGAAGTGCCTTGATGATTTCCTAATGTTAGAAATTTTGTTGAATCAACTTGGCAAATAATAAACAATCTTTGCACGATAATATCAAACAAGGAAATTAAAAACCCTACCTTTTATTTTTCTGTGTTTGTGTTGTGTGTCCTAAATTTTTGATCTATCCCTTCTTGACAACCCTCCACTAGTTTTGCACCTTGTCAATGTATTCATCAAAACACTAGAGATTGTAAATGGCCACAATGAGGTTCTTCTTATTACTAATAAGGTAGATTTACTAGAAGAAAAACAAATATTTTTTATTGGAATTTGCAATTAAAATTTAATCGCAAGCAACATTTGTGACTCAAATTTCATTAGTCACCTTGGACAAGTCGCATGAAACATTAATTATAAATGACAAGGGGTATTGGATGAAATAAAAACTCAACAAATACAAGTTCATCCTTTGACTCCATTGTATACATATTATTACATGCGACTATGATGCAACTATTTTGGTCACAATTGAAGCAAATGATGTGTTGCTATGTGTTTTAATATTGAATTATTTTAAATATACTTATTATTATTATTTTGAAATAATTTAGAACATTCAATTTCAAATGCTTAAATGATCCCATATTATGACACGTGGCCCAATGTAAATATGCCACATGACACCTTAAGATATAATTTTATATATGAATTTGATATTTATTATAGAATTTAATATATTAATATTAGGTTGGTAGGTGCCTAGGTAGGTACATAAATAGGTGCCTACAAACCTAAACTACATACCCACCTACCTACTTAAGTAAAAAGGTAGGTAAATAGGTATATCTTCCTAAGTTAAATGCCTATTGATATAAGTAGGTATTTAAATAGGTAGGTACATAGGTTGACCTAGGTGCGTGCGTAGGTCATACTATGTGCCTACCTAGCTAGGTAAATAAATAGGTTGGGGAAGTTGATAGTTTAAAATTATGCATAATTTTTCTTTTTATTTTGGGTTAAGGATTATGTTTGGTTCATCCCAGGTGCACAAATTTCTTAATGTGAAATTTGATAATCACACCCCTTATTTATATAATGTTCAAATAGGAATGGAAAACAAACAATATGCAATAAGTTTTTGAAGTTGCAACTTCTTCACAAATTAAATTGCAATTCCAAAACTTTCTTCATGCCTTTTATTTTTGGTTTTTGGATTTATAAACAATTCAAATACATGGTTCACTAGATAATTATATAATATTTTAATTAATAATGATTAAATTTAACATATATTTATAAACTATACACTACAAATATCAAGTATTCATTATCAACTACTTAAATAAATAATATCTTCTTAATATTTAGCTAACTAGCTATTTAATTTTTCACAAGTTGTTAATACATAACTCAAAGATAAATAAATAGTTAAATCATTTTACTATTATTTTATATCTACTCGAATTATAGATAATATAATTAATGTAAAGATAATATATTTACTTTCATTTTAAAATAATTACTTTTTAAAAAATATAAATCATGAATGAAAATTTGTTATTAAAAATATTCCTACATGATTTTTAAAAATAATAATCTTAAAATAATTATATTAATTACTATATAATTACATTTATTATTGTAAATTTTTTGGTCATAGATAATAAATTACAAATTCTTTAAAAAAAATTTAAATTACTTTACAATAATTCCTGAAATTACAATAATCACAATAATTATTTAAGTACATTATAATTTTTTTCAAATTTTAATTCAGATTTACAATTATAAATTACAAATTGTGAATAATTCTGTTCAATTAATTATGCATATACTATAATTAATTCTTGTATGAAATAATTACAATGATTTTGAAGTAATGTAACAATAATTACACTAATTAATTTCTTTTACCATAAAAATATAAAATATATAATGTAAAAGTCTATGTTTTTAAAATAATTATTTAGTGTAACTTATAAGTAATAAATATAATCATTATAATTATTTATAAAAGTGATTCATATTGGATAACACTAGTAGAAAAAGCTTTAAAACTCAATCAATAATTTTAAGAATTCATATATTAATTTTAGATTCCAAGAAAATAATTCAAAATTCAAATATCATTTTTTAGATGAAATAAGTCTTTGAATTTAAACTAAAACATTCATAATTGAAGTGTCAATTTTCAGATTCAAAATTGGAAATGTTCATTTCTAGATTCAATTAATAATTTTCTGAATTGAAATATTAATTTTCAAATTCAAATAATTAAACAAAGAATTCCAATAACATTTTTTAGAATTAAACTAAGAATTTTTAGATTCAATATATATCTATCTATTATATAATTACAACATGGTGTGTGTGTGTGTGTGTGTGTGTGTGTCTGTCTGTTTGTCCGTCTTTTACTTATCTTTTCATTTACTTCACACGTTTTGGGGACAGTTCCAACATGTGTGTGCGTCTGTGCGTTCGGCGACGGTTTCGCGTTTTAATTGACTGGCGGAACCGGCCCGGACAGTCGGATTCCAAAAACGGGAACCGGTCCGGACTGAGAACGGGCGGCCAGACAGGGCAAGGCGGGGCAGGGGTCCGAGCAGGGTCGGGCAGGGCCGGGCAGGGCAAGGTGGGGCAGGGGTCCGAGCAGGGTCGGGCAGGGCCGGGCAGGGGGCAGGGCAGGGCGGGCCGGGGGGCAGGGGGCAGGGCAGGGGCACCCACGGGGGACTTCATAGTGGCCTTCGGCCACGGGCACCCACTAGTATAATGAATTCCAATAGCAATTTTCAAAATTCAAACATCAATTTTAATGGTTAAATATAATTTTCAGAATTGAAACTATTGAAATATCAGTCTTCAAATTTGAATAACAATGTTAATATTTTAAATATTGATGTTTAGATTCAAATAAAATGTTTTAGAACTGGAATAACAATTTTTTGACTTTATTAATGATTTTTAATTAAACAAAAAAATCAGAATGCAATTAAAAAATTCACATTCACATAAATATTTTTAAAATTCATATACATATACATTTCATAACTGAAATGTTAATTTTCATATTTGATAATTAATTTTTTGAGTTCAAATATAATTTTTAGATTCATTATATGAACAATATACATATATACACATAATTAATATACACACAAATATATATTTATGATATATGTGATATATCGTAAATATAATTTTAATACATACATAAAAATACACCCCTATGTCACTATAGAATACCTTTAGGATGTGATTAATTTGATTATTGTTGCAATTAATGGGACATATCAATATATTCATGGATGAAAATAAACCTAAAAGCCATCCAACCAATAAGATGAAGTTTTCAATGGTTACATCATAGTCGTAAAAGTGACCAAAATAGTTGAAATTTGATCTTATAGTTGTAAAAACTTCTAAACTTAGTCACAAACGACTATAAGTCGCATGTAGTTGCAAACGAAGTTGTTACATTTTGACTAATTTCTATTAATGATTTTGATGGCACAATAAGATTCAAGGTTATAGGACCAACTTGTGATTTTGTTACAACTCTTGGCACACTAAATCAACTTAAAAGCAACTCAAATCTAGGAACGGTTGTTTTTTGGGATTCATTGCATGTGCAACTTTGATTCAACTAGAGGTTTTGGATCCCTTGCAACAAGTTGTTTCTTTACTAGCATTTTTTTGTGCTAAACAATGGTGTTACTGTAATTTTTAGATATGTTCAAAACATGCGATGCATTATGTGCCCTTCTATTTTTTTAAGTTCAGAATAGTGGTAGCACCACACAAAAGTGAAAAGTGTGGTCATTTAGAATATAATGCTTGGGTTAGGTTGAGGCAACAAATCTACAAGTTATTAGGAAAAGATAAATTAAGAGAAGTCGAAACATTGAGTTGGTCTTAGTTATGGAATGATCACAAAACACATTAGTGTTTTTGTTCCAAACAAGCTAAAAGATGTGCCCAAAAAGAAAAAAATGGACAACTTAACCTTGTATGCTACAAAAGGCTACATGCAAATTTCAACTCTGGAAAACCATTAGTTGAGGAAGTAAGTTGTGGAAACCATAATTCCTAAGTTAGTGGTAAAGACAATGAAAATCTAGATGTTTTTGTTATTTTGGATGGTTGTGTTACAAGTATCACATCTTTTGATTTGTAGATATTTGAATTTAGATAGATTAAATGTGGTGATAGAATAAATGTGCATTTATTGGGAAATGCTAGAGTGATCAATGGTTTGCAATTTGCATCTCTTCTTTTTTCACCTAATTCAAGTTGAACAAAATGTAAGAAATGCAAGAATTGGATTTTTTTTACTTAGGGTGTTTGAGTCTACTTGTCATATTAAAGGTGAGGTGGGTGTTGAAAGTGGCAACTTTGAGTGGTGTGAAATGATATGTTGTTTGGTGTTTTCTCTTGGGTCAACCTAGCCAAGTTTTATAAGTCATTGGGAAAAGCGGATGATGAGGTTAAAATAAACTTGATGTAAATGGTGTGTTAGGTTTTATGAGGTAGTTTATAATGCGAGTTTAATTTTACATTTTGAAGTTTGTACTTATGTTTTATTGGAGACAAGAATGGTATGTAAAAGTTGCTTCATGTCAAAAGGAAGTGTTATAGATAATGAATTTACAAACTCAAACATGTTAAGGGCATGTAATAGATCTTGTTGAAGTAGTAATTTTTGTGTTTTACTCGTGAACATTCACATGTGTCATTCAATGACAATGTCCCCATCCATTTGGATATTTAACATATTATACACATACAAATATTGTTCATATTAACTTTAGCACAAAATTCATGTGGTTTTTGTATGAAACTATAAAAACTAAATTTGCATTGAATTTGTATGAACATGTGAAGCCTAGTAAGTTTGTGATGATGATGACATCTTCTAAAACTTTATTTTCTTGTTCAAAGTTCATGGCTTTTGACTTTTGATTTGCCCATGCATAAAATTGTTTAATAGATGATTGATGTGGTTATTTCTAATATTGTTTATGTCATGCATAGGATCTAGCCATTTGGTTGAACAAATTAAATAATAAATCCAAATTAAAGTTGAAAATGAGGTTTAAGTTGTTGATTTCAAAGATGCATTTTTCATTTAATTTACCAAGTAGGTTTCATCTAAGGTTTGGGATGATTTTTCACAATGTGAAATGCATGCAAAATTGTGTGAAATAAAACCATTAAAGAATTGTTTGATACTTAGATGTTAAAAAATGACAAATGCACATGGAATAAATGGGGAAACATTTAGTGGCACAAATACTCTCTACAAGAATTGGCCTCGAAAAATACTAAGTGTGTTAGGGCAATACCAAGTTGAGTATCACAAAACTTGACCCTTATGCATAACATGTGGGTATTGTAGCAATCATAACTAGGTAAATTGATATTAAATGGGTTCTAGTGATGTATGGAAATTAAAAATAAGCAAGACTTAAACTTATACCTTGTGTGTTATTAGGATTTTCATTTTGCCAAGGTACCTTTTGTACTTGATTTTGAAAAAAATAAAATTTAACTAAAATTGGAAATAACCCCCTCATTCCAACTTAGATGAACCAACCCCCACACCAATACCTTCACCTTCTTGAATGAGGCCTTTTAAGGACCACATTAAATCTAAAAAATGTTAATATTGAATTTAGCATGGACCTTGATTTAGTCTAATCACGAATTTTGAGATTTTTACCATGGTATAGTGCGAGCGTTGGTTCACCCAAGCCCACCCACTCCTAAGTTTTATGGTATATAAATGTTTAGGTTCATGATAACATTTGTATTTTATTTTTTTGTGAATGGGGTAAAAGAGAGAAGTGGGAAAATCCCTAAACATGCAACATGATTTACCTCTTGTCAACACCTTTTCTTATGGCTTTTATTTTGGGAATGCCTTAACTAGGGTTTTTTTTACATTCAAATTTTCACCAAAAGGTTCCATGGTAAATGGGTGCAAGAAAACTAAGTAGGACATTTTGAAAAAAAATCAAGTCACCAAATCCAAGACCATGGATTTAGGTCGCATCAAGGCCACATTGTTCATTTTTTCTAATCATTTCAATTATAGATGGTTGGGATGTAGGGGCCAAATTTGCATTACAATTTTATAGGGTTTGTAGCAAATTACCCTTTAGTGTCTTCCATTTGCATTTATTGCAACCTTCATGATTTGAAAATTTTCCACCTTTAAGTACATTCACACATAATGGTAGTTTCACAAATAGTGATGTTAATAATTATATATGTTATAACTAATGCAAATGGTGTTGATAAATTGCTTGCATGGCATGTTAATGTGGTAGGCTATTTACAAGACTATCACTGATGGTAAGGCAAATGGTAACTTAATTTCACTACATGATAATTTTATTAAATTTGAAGATTTTCATGTTTAACTTGAACAACTTATCATTTCAAATGCAAGGTATGTAAGTTAATAATTTCCAAATATTGGACCCCGTCCTTTTATTGTATAGTTCCACTACAAAACTCCATCATTGAAATTCCATTTTGTTTGTGTAAAATTCATGTAACAATTCCTTGTAAAACTCCATTGTGTAGATTTCATGCAAAACTTCATGTTCATAAATTTTTTCCTTCACAAACAACCAACATGATAATTTAGTTTGCAATGAATATTCCAATGTTTACATGGGATGTTTCAATATCTATAAGTGAAGCAGAGGAAGAGGATTGTCAAAAGGTAGTGGAAGCCAAATAACTTGCTAAAGGCATGGAAATTGGGAATAAAATGAAGTTTTGACGTTCATAAAATGTAAGCACATGGGGCGCATGGTTCAAAAAAAATGATTGATCTAATAACACACATGATGCTTGTTACACAAAGGTGGAACAAGATTTTTGAAAACCTTCAAAACCTCATTCATGTGAGGGAACTAAAATTTTTAAAAATGTACAAAGATACATGGAATTGATTGAATTTTGATTTCAACAAGCTTGCATATTATCGTGCAAAGGATTGGGCACAATATGTGGTTTTGGGAAATGACCACAAAGGAATGCGAAAGGAACCATTTACTTTGTTAATTTAATAAAAAATACTATGAGGGAACTAAAACATTTCAAGGAGAGTGGATCATAAATGCACCAATTCATTTGTGAGATCTACAAGCCAAAGGTGATGTGAACTACGAGGCATTAATTCTAAAAAAAAAAATTGGTGATCAACAACAATTTGGAACTACATGTTGTAAGCTTTAGACTTGAAAAAGAAGTAGTTTTTAGTGAAAGCCACATGTAGTTTCTATATATGTATCTAACTAATGTTAATAAGATTGTGGGTCAATGAAAGATGATAGAAGGTTTTGAACCCATTCATCAGATCTTTCAAGTCTTCTCCCTTTAGCCATTTGATTTGACTTGTAACCACAACATTCACTACATGTACAAATCCTCACAAGACCATGTGAATAGTTGATTACCAATTGCAAACATTTATTACTATGGAAATATTTAGCTCCATGTGTAAGTTTATACAATTTATATGCAATTTGAATTCCAATTAGCACTACGCACTTGTAATGTGTCATTTTTTTCATCAAATGTGTTAGTTTCTCAATTAGTAGAAATAAAAAATCCCTATCAACTTTAAAATGTTCGATCCATTTTGAGTCATCATCTTGAGTCATTAATAACTAAGAATATTAGGTGGTAGACTTAACCTTCACCTAATTATCACCAAGGTCTTTGTTGAATAGTAAATCAAATATGCAAA
>Ga0209208_10007070_pt1 | contig 15346 bp, 6 predicted proteins | sample S1TSphfallax_3_FD_187694 | JGI IMG/M metagenome (GOLD analysis project Ga0209208, IMG submission 187694) | Host-associated microbial communities from peat moss isolated from Minnesota, USA - S1T2_Fd - Sphagnum fallax MG (SPAdes) (version 2) | ecosystem: Host-associated > Plants > Peat moss >...
AAGCACATCATAAACAAAAATAGACAGAAAAAAATATGATTAAAAATTAGACATTAAATAATATACTCCTTAGTTGATCCAGTGATGATTTCTTTTTGGTCCAATTTCCTCATGTTGCATCATTGGCTAGCATCCTGGGCCCAATTTTATAGCATTCAATGACAACAGGTTTTTTAGAACCTTTCTAAACAGATTTTTAAAAACTAGTTTATTACAATTTATTATTGCTATCAAACTAAAATTAGAGTCGACATGTGATGAAAAACTTTCGCACACAAAAAAGGAACCCAAAGAGAGGGGGGAAAAAAAATTAATAAATAAAAAATCTTCAAAATTTGGTGATTTTTTAGGAAATGAATGAGAATATTGTGACAAATATTCTGGATTTTGAAAAATGTTAGAAATATGATGGCTAATTTAGGGTTTTTTAGGGTTAAGGTTGTGTACTGTATTTTTTCATGTATTCATGTGTTGGCCTGAAACATGCATTGCATGTACAAGATGTACTTAGGAGGGAGTACAGACTTCAGAGTCTTTGGTAACATCGAGCCAAAGCTAACCAAGAGTCGGCCTGGTTCTACTACTACACATGAGGGGTGGATGGACAAATGGGTGGACGGGCTGTTTTATTGTGTTTTAGTTTCCTTGTTAACCATAGTGGTTAGCTCTGTGGTTAACCGAGTAGCTGTTTTTTACTACCTACGTGCTTGTGCCTAACAACCCACTACTCTTTACCTACTAATTAACCATCTACATGCATCTATTTACCAAACAATCACCTAACAACTGACCTAATGGTGTGGAAGATTTTACGCAACACATGATCGAGGTGAAACTCAAGATCAACTCAGTTAGGGTTTGCCCACAACTGAGTCATCAGAAGGCTTGCAATGGATGGCCTAGTGGTGGCTGATGGTTCATGCCAGCCAGTATAATATTGCAATTAACCCCTAAATATCAGACAGACACAATACGGGCTGCTAAACACTAAACCCTTTTGCATTGTCACAACGTTTATGGGTTAAGCTGTCACAAAGTGATGGCTGAATTGTAAGAAATTGGCCATGAAATCGCAACTGCCAAAATTGGGAAAGTTCATCATGGCCTGTTCTGTAGTAGTACATATAAGATGACAGTGATAACGCAAACCCCAAACTGGAATTTTTTTTTCCTTTTTAATTGCACTTGGACCATATGGGCAGAACTTTACACAATTGTTGCACTCTGGTTTTCTGCAAGAGTATTGTGACATTATTAATTATTTACCTACTTCTGTGAGTATAAAGTGGGAGCAGATCCACATGGCAAAATCTTCTTCTGAAGATGCGGGTACATTACATACACTCAGAACAACAGCAGCCCAGTGCTATCGTGAAACATATGCATAGTACTTTGTTGCAGCTGAGTTGTTTGGATTTCATTCAAACAACATATGCATAAGTACTTTGTTGCAGCTGAGTTGTTGTTTGGTTTTGAATGAGAACCAAAACTTTTCGCCACATTTGGAGGACATCATCATACTAGAATTCATTTGAGTGTTTTCAAAACCCATTTCAATTACTTGACACAGTTATTAGTTAATTTGCTCCAGGAGTTTCTGGACTCCCCCACTTGGCCAAATTCTACTACACTCCCAATGAACATTCTTATTAGGTAATGATCATTGGGAGATCTGTCCAAACGGCAGGTGATCGTAAGTCAGGTCTGATCCCTGGCCATTATTTGACATAAACAGCAATCCGAATAGATTACGCAGTACTATTAGAAAATTTGTAGACTATTTGCTACATCTCATGATGTTTCTATGTGCAGGTTCACATGCATTTCAAAGAGCAGTTGACTCTAAGAAGCTTTAGGTTAAGTTACAGGGCAAAAAAACTTTCCAAAGTTGACAATTATTACATACCCATTACCTAGACAAATGGTCATGGTCATCACAATAACATAGACTCAATGTGAAGTAGCTAAAGTTTTCATCATTGATTGAAATTTCTACAGGATTCAACACAGGAATATTACTTATAAAATGGACACTAACTAAAATGCCCAAAATCTGGCACCACTTGAAAAACTCATTTTCAGCATGCTTAGTACCAATGCTAGGTTAATTGGATGCAAGGTTATTTTTATTTTTAAATGTACCCTGTTATAAGAAAATTTGAATTATGTCGATGTTTTATACTTTGCTCTCCAAACTAATAGCCAATAGTAGATGGTTCTTAAGACCCAATAGATACCAAATGTTACCACCAGGTACTAAAGTTATCTGTAAAGTCAGGCTATTAGGGAGCGAGGACGGCCAGTTTCGGCATAATAGGGCATCAAATGCATAAACTGGGAATGAAATTTTACAAAACGAAATAACTGGGACCCAAACTAATTTTTCCGCCAATTTTGGTGGTAAACTGAGTTTCATCCCCTCTTTCCTTTTTCCTGAGCGCCTCCACTGCTGCTATATAATATTTTCACTGCTCCTACCTGTAGGACTACTATAATTACTCTCGAACCTTGTGCATTAAATGCTGAATTTCTGCTGAGACTTATTAAAATTTCAATACTTCGCGGATACCTCTGATAGAGAGGATAGGGGGTGAAAGAGAGGGTGACTTTGCGGTTAACTTTAGTATCTTCATAGCAATATTATGATTGATATATGTGCATGGGGAAAATATTTTTTAATGTTTGGTGTTAATTGGGAGGATTTGTGGAATTCGTAATCGATTTGAATTTAAAAGTAAACTGGAAACAAAATGGATATAACTTGCAAAACACTTTACTTTTAATCCTAATAATTTGATGCTAATCCAAGAGTAGACATGTAATAAATCACTTCAAGAAATTTCATTTTAATCCTTCAGTTTCTTCGAGGATTTTATTGATTTATTTATATATGCATTGACAAACACCTCGGCAACAACAAGTCAATTAAATCCAAAGGTAGGTGTTCCAACAAATCTCCTGGTTCAGTTGTAATCTGAGGATAGTAGTACTTTTTCACACCTAATTCATAATGAATGCGGCACACGCAATTTCAACAACAATCACACTCATTTCTTTCAAGTTACAAGCTTGTCTCTAGAGTCTAGACCAATGTTGGGTGGGTATTGCAGGGACCATGAGGTATCATCTAGGTATAAGACAGAAGACATTATGAGTATCAAAAATCATATTCATACCTTGACTACAAATTCTCTTTTGTGTGAGACAGAACAGAACCAGTCACCCAAAATTGGATCCTTTCCATACCTTTCAAACTATTGGGACCCAAGTGAAATAAAAGGGTTTACCTTGGTAAGGTTCTCACAATATTTTCTAGGTTAAGTGTCAAGTTTAATGGTAGCTAGGGTGTGGAGTCTAATTGCAAGATTGCGGTTTCTAGGAGAATTCAAAGTGCTAGGGTTTTCTTTTTGGTGACATTGCTACTAATGGTTATCTTTTTGAAGAATAAACAGGTCTGCTAACAAGCTATTTCTAATTTCTCAAGCACCCTAGATGCTCAAAAAATGTTTGCACTAATCTTTCAATTGAAGTTTAAAGATAGCTTCATTCTTGTTTTGTTTTCTTGTGCTTGGTTTTACAAGTTCTTAGGTTTTAAGTTTTTCTTTTTTTATTATTTTTAGTTTTTCTCTTCTCTTTTCTCTATTGTTCATTATTCTTCCCTCTCCTTCCCTTTTCTTTCTCCTTCCTTCTCTTGCTCTTCCCCCACCTCCATCACCACTTCCTACTCTGAGTTTCAACACTTTCATTTTGCTTTGCACAAGCACTATTTCTACCCTATTCATTAGTCTACTTACTCATTGCTTTGCTTACCCATAGTGTATTATAGTTTTCACTCTACTTGCTCACCACTATATCTAATTATTATGTTTGAATGTTTGCCACATTTTGCCTACTTGTCATTCTACCTGTCATCACATTTTTCCTACTTGTCACATTTTACCTTATAGATTTAACTATCAAACTTTCATTTGCTTTTTTTTTTTCCAAGTACCCATTGTTCCAGCCTATTCACCAATGTTAAAGTAGAAAAAAAATTATTGTTTTAAATTATAGTAATAGGGTAAATGTCAAGACCTTACCCTAGGCTTGTGAACAAGGCTAAACTAAAGCAAAGGGGAAATGGGCTGAAAACAAGTTCAAGCAAAAAAGAGGTCTAAACATAGTGGCGTAATGAAAAGCAAACATTCCTAGAAGTTCTTGGAGGAATGGACACTTTGGGAGTTGTGACAAAAGTGCAAAGGGATAAATTACCTTGTCCAACTCTAAAACTATTTATACCATTGGAAACCTTTCAAAACATAGATATTGAAAGTGAGTTTACAATCTTCATTTGGAGTTGTGAGTTAAAGGCAAAAATTAAGGCTGAAAGTCAAATTGGCAATTTGATTCCTAACTATTAAAACATGGAAAATAAAAGTCAGATGACTTTTGATGGCATCGAAAAGATCTCATCAAGATACAACTTTGTATTCTTAATCAAAGTTCAAACGAAGAAGTTTTGAACCTACAAAATTATAAGATTCATAACTTAAGAATTTTGGGACTCCCATTCAAGAGTCCCAAGTAAAGTGTGATGAATAGAACCCTATTGACATACCCATAAGCTTTAATTACAATAGTGAATAATAGTTCGGGAGAAAAGTTAGGAGAAGTTTTTTAAAAACCCTATGTTTAATCATCACCTATTTTAATAATAGCTAGCTACCAAAGAAAGGGGTGTGATTTGGATAAAATGGGCAATGCATGTTTGCAAAAATGAGACATTATGTGTGTGAAATCTTGGTGTGAAAAAAAGATGTTGTAATGCCAATAGAAATTATCTTAATGTATTATTATTAGACCTCAATAGCACATATGTGATGATTTTGGAATTATGTTTATATGACAATGTCTTTTGGTTATAAAGGAAAGTATATATCACTACTATAATTTGTGTGTAACTCAAATGTGTTTTTCTTGTGTTGTTCCCTTTTGTAGTAATAGAGATTTCTCAAAACATTCTTTTGTTTAATTTCTTAGGTTTATTATTAAGATATCAATTAATTATTTTGGTTTGTGGCATTACTATAATAGTTTTGCTATAATAGAATTTTGAATCTAGCATTGTAAAATTGCCTTCATATCTTTTTCTTGAGATTTTTTTTTGTAAATGTTTTCTTCCTAACTATTACAATGAATTTGACTCTATATATTACGTCCTAAAGAAAAGGTTTTTTCAACTGCACTTTGCATCCTTACTTGTTGTGTTTTGCATGTTTTGAACTCATGTTCACTTGGTAAACCACCATGTCCTTTGTATGTAGGTATGGACCTTGAAGTTCAAAGCTAGGGAACTTAACCTTCCAACTTTTATATTAATAAGTTATATATCCCTCTTTTGTTTGTTTGCTTATTTAATTAGTTAGTTCTTTTTTTATTATTTATTTTTTGTTTGTATGTTTGTTTAGTTTGGTTGTGTGCATGTATTTGTTTTTTTTGTTTTTTTTTTTTTTTTTTGGTTTATTAAACATTTTCATATTGTCACACATACATAACACTCATTGATTTCATGTGTTGCCTATATTATCATAGTTGAAATCAAACAAAAAATATGGGCTATCACTTTTTGTCAAAATCTAAAATTTGATGCCCAATTTTGGACTAATATCCTCGTACTCCAAAAACATTGATGGATTGTCCATTAAATGTTTTCTGCACCCTATATTGTAATCACTTCATTGTGAAAATATTAATATTTCTACTCAAAAATGCATTTCCATTGAACGAACATTTTCATCACACAAAAACTATCTTTACATGCATTGAAGCTTCGAAGTTTTGTGTTTACACAAAGTTGTTCACTATTACCCATATTTATTTTAGACTATTCTTTTAGTTGTTTGCTAGTTGTTTTGAATTTCAAAGGCATCATGAGATTTTGTTTCAAATATATTGAGTTGAATCGAATGCCATTGGTGGGTCGTTCACTTTGTTGGAACCCATTGTGATGTGTAGTTTAACCATTGGCATGGTGTTTTCCCAATTCATCGTCTACATTTTTAAATGCATTATTATGTATTTTAGGCATAGTGGGAAGCTGTCATTTCTCCACCTTGCTTATGGTAATATTACTGGCTGACATTAGTTGATCCATGTCTTTGTTGTAAATGAGCGATGGTGTTTCGTATGCATTGTCTTTAACATCATTAGCGTTCTTTGGTCATTTTCATTGTAAGATCGATTAACTTATTTTGGAATCGGCCTAAAATCTAAGCAAGTAATCACACTGTCGATGAAACCTTATTCTATAATGTTGATTTGTTAGATGTGTTGGCCATGGATTATCTCCAAGAGGTTGCCACAAGTTTTTCACAAGTTTTGAGCAAAATGTTTTTATCACCTTCTCATATATCTTATAATCTTGCAAGTGGTTAGAAGATGCCCACTACCCAACCTTTGCATGGAATTTTATATTCAAGTGAGTTTCTTTTTTTTTACTAACAAGTTTTTTTTGGATATGGATATTTTGACATCGTGCAAATGAACGTTCAACTCGTATATGGGTTATTTTGATTACTACCTAGATGTTCATTGAAAGAAACTAAACTCTATTTGTTCAATGATCCAAAGTTATAAACATCTCCCAAAGGAGATAGTTTTATTAGGTCTTTATTCAATTTCTACATTCAATGGCCTTTTGAAAGTTATATAGTTTCTATTGGACCATTTGTGGACTAGTGATCTTCCAACTTTACAAATGGCAGAACACCTAAAAATTTCTCAACAACCAATAAATACGTTTCCAAATCCTATCATGCATTTTATGGTTAATCAAATACTTATGAACATTTGATTGCCCCTTAAGTCTAATGTTAGTTCATGCCATGTGTCCAATATATTGGCCTTTAACAAATAGGACTTATATATTTCATTGTATTCTCACCTTGATTTTCATATCAAATGTCAAACTTTTAATACATATCCCAAGCTTCATTTCATTTTTAAATGTAAAAGAGGTTTTTAATTATATAGTGAAAGTAGTTAAACAATCATGTGAACAATCTAAACATGCAAGTATTTAACTAATGTGTAATTTAAAGTTTTGAATTAGAGATTACACATATTAAAAACGTTTAATTTGTTGTAACTTTGATTGTGGGAATGCCACATGGCTAGGTTGATGACATGGTATACTATTCATTTTGTGTTCTAGAATATATTATTCCACGTCAACAAGATATGTCAAAGAATATATCATTTGGTGTGAAAAATTATATTAAGAATATTCGTTTGCGCTCACTTTCAGACACTCAAACATTCACGCTCACATAATAGCATCCCTATTTTGGGCTAGGATAATATCACCTTAGGCTATCTAAGGTCATGACAAATGCCATGGCATTAGCTACATAACATGTCGAAACATGGTGGCATAAGGCATGTGTTAGAAGACCTTAAAATGGATGGGTTTGGGACATTGTAGCTTAGGGTGCTAAACATGGTGGCATGGGATTCTAACAAAATGGCTCGAAGCTACATGGGGGCTAGGACATGGTGATTAGGGTCCCACTGTGAGCCATATTGACATAACCATGTCTAATAGTCTCAATTTTAAGAATTGCATCAAAGATATTCGAATGTGGTAAGGTTATTAAGGGTTTTTAACTTCATATTAGAATAAAAAATGATGAATGCACATGGTCGTGTGGGGTTTTTTTTAATAAAAATTATGATACTGGTGAATAAGGTGTTGGGTTAATTATTTTCTTCAACAAAAGCTGATAACCTTAGTTTTAAAACCTCAATTGCGTAATTAGGGGTGAGAAATTTTTAGAGGGTTAGGGGTAGAAACAGACACCAAAATTTGTGGTGTTTAACAAAACATTGGTTTTGTTGTAGTATTACTGAATAACAAGGATGTTTGAGATTCATGAAGCAGTTGAGGGGGTGTCAATGAAAGGTCCAATAAGGATAAAATAATCTTCAACCTTATAAGCATAAGATTAATTTGAAATAACTTAAAGATTAAATAAACAAGGTGATAGGGTGGCAATGGCAACATGGGTTTCATAATGAATGAAACATTTATTTAGATTATGGATAAGCTCAATGAGGAGTTGTAATTACATGTTGAGTCCTAGGCTATGCCAAAATGATAATTCATAATTACAGGAAATCTAAGATGCATCAAATGGTGCGAATTAGGTAGTTTGTTTTGTTATTATGAAGTAGTCGGCGAATTGTACCGCGCAAGCAACAATAGTGTCCAACATTGGGAACTAAAGATCATACAAAGATAAAGGTGTCTTTAGTCTCGTAACTTTCATAGATAATTTCAAGTTCATCATGAGAAGCGAGGTTGATTTGTAACAAAATCACCAGGGTGTGAAAATTCAAAAAAATGCAATAATACCAAGTTCGAGGGGGATTGACTTCAAAACGAGTGCGCACTTCTCACGGTTCAAGGTTTTCATCACGAGGATGTTGCGTTAATGTCAAATCTAGAAATGACTCCAAAACCGATTCTTCATTCACTTGTGCAGCTTGAGGCCCATAATACATGGCCATACATAACACCATAATTTTAAGGAAACGAAAAGAAACTTTCAATCAAAATCAAATCGGCAATGAATGTGTGGAGGACTTGTTACATTGAAATGCACAATTGTAATTTATAGGTCAAGGAAAAGAAAATAAATGCATAAGTAATGACCTATAACCATGGTAAAGTAAAACTTTAAGATTAAAAGAAAAATTGAAGGTTTAAGTAAAATTTATTGGGGGGAAAGTGGGAAGCGGTGAAAAGGTGCTTCTCCTTCTCCTTCCATTGGCCACCAAGCATTGGAACTTTCCATTGGCCACCGAGTTGTGATCTTCTTCCTTCACTTCCTTCCTTCTCCTTTTCTTTAAAAAGGCAAATTCATTTAGGGTTTTGTTTTTTGGAAGATAATTTTCGATTCAAATATTGAAAATAATTGTTCCCACAACCTTTTTTAGTAGGAAAAGAATGATTAGTCTTAGTAGATGGTAGAAAAAAGGAGAGTAAAATAGATGTTTGTAGGAGTTTTGAAAGAATGGAAGTGAATAGGGGTAGTGTTAGGAGTTCAAAATCTTAGAGAAATTTCACAAACCCTCTTAGGTTTAGTAGCACACAACTTCTTATTGGTTTGGGTGCAGAGCTTAAGATTTGGTAAGAAGGTGCGCCTTGTAGTTAGTTTTTTAATGAGCTAAGGCAAACCAAATTTGAATAACACATATGATAAGAATAATATTTTAAGTGACTGGTGGTTTGTAACCAAGTTGAACTTTCTACCTTTGTAAAACCCTTTCGGGTTTGGTAGCACAACTTACTACTGATTTTGCTATAGAACATGGAATTTGGTAAGTAGATGCGCCTTGTAGTTACCTTTCTAATGAAGTAAAGCAAATTAGATTTGGATAATGTATGTGGTAGGAATAATATTTTAAATGATTAAAGGTCTACTACCAAGTTGAACATGGTGTTGAATCTTTAAAAGTTGGTTTAAATGAATGACAATTTTAACATAAAATTATAAGATTTGGAATGTTGGAGCTTGGAAAATATATCTATCAATTCTAAATCATGTATAAGAGACAAGTTACTTGATTTCAACTACAAATGCAACTCACAATCTACAAATATTATTCAGTAACATATGTACTTTCAAGTATAGTCACTTCATAGAACCATGATTAGAGGGACATACAGTCGCATCACCCCCACATAAGGCATTGACATGGTATGTGAAGTGTCCCATGACTCTAAGCCATAACAATGTTTTTGTGTGTACCCCAAGCCAAATTTCATACTATTACCATGTTTTCATGGATGATTATTTTGGATGTAGTCATTAGTACAAAAACGTGGTGGAGTTCATTTGCCTAAATCACTATGGGACCTTAAAAATGAAATAATTTCATTGCACTTTAGTGATTTCACCCTGGTTAAAGTTATTTCATTATAACATCATTATGTAAACATTGTATTTCACTACTAGTTGACATAATTCAATATTATAATTTATTGTGATAAATAGGTTTTTTTATGGTTTTTTAAAAACACCCTATGTTATTTTATGATATACCTTATATTATTTTAGGTTATTTTAACTATTTTAATTTATACCCTAAGTTAATATAAGTTAATATAAGCTATTATAATTTATTATACCCTAAATTATTATACATTATTATACCTTATGGTATCCTAACTAATTTATTATAGGTTATTTACTTTAAGTTATTTTAAATGAAATTATTCAATTAACCTCAAATTATACTTTAGGTTATTGAACATCATTTTACTTTATGTTATTATAAGTTATTTTTATCTTAAGTATAACAATTCAAAATAATCTAAAAATATATATAATGACTTAAGAAAAAAAACTTAAAATAACCAATAATAGTTTATGAAAAATAGTTTAAAATAACCTATAATAAAATAACTACCAACGTCTTATGATAATATTACCTAAAATATATAACAATAACTTATAATAAAATAACCATCAATAGTTGTAATGTAACCTAAAATAACAAAAAATAATCACCAATAAAATAACCACCAATAGTTATTAATAAAATAACCATTAATAGGCACCAATAAAATAACCATCAATGGCGTACAATAGAATAGTCAACAATAACCATTAATAAAATGGCCACCGATAACCATTAATAATTTATGGTAATTTTGGTAATTTAGGTTTAGCCTAAAATAATCATCAATAACCACCAATAACCATTAATAAAATAACTTTTTATAACCATAAATATAATAACAACCCATAACCATTAATGACCACCAACATAATCGCTAATAATAATCATTAATAACCACTAGTAGAAAAACAACTAGTAGCCACCAATAGAATAGCCACCAATATATTACCCAACAATAATCACCAATAGAATAGTCACAAATAGCCTATAATAGCTAATAATAACATCAGGTGAAATAATGTCCAATAGCCAAAAGTAACTTAAGATGAAATAATTTGTAATAACCAAAAATAATTTAAAATAACCAAAAGTAACCTAGGGTGAAATAGGTAAAACATAGCCAAAAATGATTGAGAATAACCATAAATGGTCTTAATAATGTAGGGTGAAATAATTTTGAAGCATGGAAAGTAAGCTTTGAATAACTAAAACTAGCATAACATAGTTAATAATATTACATTAGCAAAAATCTTATCGATTTAAAAAACCTTTTTTTTTCAAAATAATATTTATTGAAATGTTATTGAATAGTGACATATCAAAAAAAAAATTATTCAAATGATTTTACACTTTCAAAAGGAAATAAATGTAATTATGAACATTATTAAAAAAATAATTAAACTAAATTTTAAGCATTTCATTTGAATACGTACAATTACAACAATTTTGTTTGATATTTTAAAAATATTATAAAAATTTCAAATACAAATTTCAATTATAAGACATAACTTTTCAATTAGGATATGAAATTTTATTATTATTATAAAAACATAGGTGTTGTAAATACAATAATAATTTGTTATGATTAGGAACTTTCAGTCTAATTATGTGAAATTTTATTTTGTAACATTATTTATTCATTTTACATAATTCATAATAAATAACAAGTATAATTATTCATGATTTTATTGCAGTTTTTAAATAATTATAATAAAATCATGAATTATTATGAATAACTCAAATGAATTACAAATTATGTGTTTATTATAATTAATATATCATTAAAGTAATTATTATGATTATATATTAATTTTATGTTAAGTAAAGTAATTATATTATTATTATAAATTATAAATATTGAATATAATAATCTATGTTGGAATATATTGAATTTGTTTCATTACTAGGAAATGTGTCTTAGTTCATTCCGAGTTTCATTAGATTTTGAGTGAATTTGTACATTTTTATCCAATGAAATGATTTAACCCCATAGTGAACAGGGACCAATTGCTATGGATAATGACTTGTTTCACTAGTATTTAGTGAAATAAGGTTACTTTAAAGTGAAATACAAATTTTACCAAACCATTCACTTGTTAGTTAATTAATTAATTAACATGGGAAATCAATTAAAATTTAATTATTTAATATATGATATTATTGATAATTTTCATGATTTTTAAACCTATGATTTATTGACACGTGTCACTACCTAAGCTAGATTAAAAACCTGGCCTAGGTAGGCCACGTAATCAACTTAGGCACCTATTCTAAGACTTCGATAGGAAAATATTTCATCAACTACCATTGTTTACCACACACAACACCATTCATGAAGTTTGATACTTTTACCTTTCAATAGAAGGCAAACACCTTTACCATCAAATCACTCCACTTGTCGTAATAATATGTTACATTACATTTTATTTATCAAATATTTCATTTTAAACATTACAAAAACATAAACTTTGAAAATTCATGTTTTATTGAAATTTTGTTCAAATGAAATGATTCAAGTTTTTTTTAAAAAATTTAATAATGTACATAATTACATTTATTTCCTTTTGAAAGTTTAAAATCATTTGAACAAAAAAAAAATGATTATTCAATAACATTTCAATGACCATTCATTTGAAATAAAATAAAATTCAATAAATAGATTTTTTTGTTAGTATAATAATATTACCTATGTTAAACTACTTTCAATTAATAAATAATTAATTTTCATTAAATTCAATATAATTCATCTTACATTATTTACGACTATTTATGGTTATTCTCAATTACTTTTGATTATTTTTGGCTATTTCACCCTATGATACTTTTGGTTATTCTAAGTTATTTTTGGTTATTTTAGCTTAGTTCACTTTCGGTTTTTTTAAAGTGTTGTAAGTATTTTTGGTTATTCTATGTTATTTTTTACTATTTAAATTATTATAGTGTAGGCTATTTATAGTTATTATAAGTTATTTTTGGCTATTAAAAGCTATTTCACCTTATGTTATTATTGACAATTTTAGGTTATTATAGGCTACTTCACTTTAAGAAGTTATTTTTGTCTATTATAAATTATTTCACCCCAAATTATTTTTAGCGATCCTCAACAATTCTAATATATGACTATTGATTATTTTTTATTAAGGTTATTGGTGGTTATTTTATTGGTGGTTATTTTATTGGTGACTATTTTATTAATGGTTATTGGTGCTTGTTATTGGTTATTATATTAATGACTATTCTATTAATGCCCATTAGTAGTTATTCTATTGGTGGTTATTGGTGGTTATTTTATTGGTAGTTATTTTATTAATGGCTATTGGTGTTTTTTATTGGTTATTATATTAATGACTATTAATGGCTATTCTATTTGTGGTTATTTTATGAATGGTTATTGTTGATTATTATATTGACAGTTATTAGTAACTATTTTATTGGTGGCTATTTTATTAATGGTTATCAGTTCATATTCTATAAATGATTATTGGTTATTGTATGAATGATTATTACTGATTATTCTATTAATGGTTATTGATGCATATTCTATTGGTGGATATTGGTGCTTATTAATGGTTATTATATTAGTGGCTATTTTATTAATGGCTATTGGTGAATATTTTATTGGTGGTTATTAATGTTATTATATTAGTGGTTATTGGTGGTTATTATATGAATGACTATCGGAGGTTATTTTATTAATGGTTATTGGTGATTATTCTGTTATAAACCGTTGATGGTTATTTTATTAGTGGTTATTAATAATTATTTTATTAATGATTATTAATGGTTATTGTATTATAAGTTATTATTGGTTATTATATGTTATACTACAATTATTAGTGGTTATTGTATTATAAATTATTGTTTGATATTCTATGTTATAATATCATAGGTTGTTGGTAGTTATTATATTGCAGGGTATTTAAAATTATTTTTCATATGTTATTATTTTTCAAAGATTTTTTTTACTTTAGGTCATAATATTTTATTTAAGATTATTTTAAGTTATTATACTTATGATAAAATAATTTATAATAACATTAAATATAATGACCTTGAATAACTTAAAGTATAACTTGAAATAACATATATTAGTTTTCAATATAATAACATAAGGTATAGCTTGAAGTTAATGGAATAATTTAATTTAAAATAAATTAAAAGCTTATAATAAACTATTTAAAATACCTTAAGGTAAAATAATATATAATTGTTTAGGGTACAATCATTTGTAATAACCTTTAAGAATATAAAATATAAGTTAAAATAATTAAAATAGCTTTAAATAATATAAGGTATATCATAAAGTGGCATAGATAGATTTTTTTTATTAAAAAAAAACCCATTTCCCATAGTAAATTATAATAATGAATTATGTTAATTAGTAATGAAACATGATGACTACATAGTGATATTATAATGAAATAATTTTCACCAGGGTGAAATCGGTAAAATGCAATGAAGTTCTTTTACTTTTAAAGTCTAATAATGATTTAGGCTAGTAAATTGCACCCCACTTTTGTAAGAGTGTCTAAAACTATAAATTATTTCATGTAATGAAATTATTGTAATTATAATAATCATATCAATGACTTTAATTACAATGAAAATACTATGAATATTAAGTTTAATCATAAATATGAGAATTGATGTATATATACATATGTTGATTATTTCGTTTGCAACTAATGGGACTTTATAAGGTTATTACTGGATGATAAATCCAACCCATATATAAATGTAAACCAATTTAATCATAAGCCAATTTGTCATGCTCGTATGCATGGCTTCATGCATGACACTACTAAAAGCTTAAAGGTGATTCCTATTAACATTCAACATGTACTAAAGGTTTTACAAAGGTTCAAAGTAGCCCGCGAGCCTTTGGTCAAAGCTTTGTCTAATTTTGAGAACATGGAAAACCATGGCGAACTGATTAAGCCAAAACTTCATCAGCTAATCACCTAGACACCGCTTAAGGAAGGGATTACATTATTAGAGCTCTTTGGTGGTATTGGTACAAGTCTCAAAGCCCTACTAGAGTCAGGGATGGTGGTTCAGAGGTATTTCTATGTAGACATTGATCTTATTGCAAGGCAAGTGGTGGCATTGAGAATGATGGAGCTCACAACCAAATTTCCACAATAGTTTGCAACCAGTGCATGGAAGGTTAGTTTCACGTTCTTGCCTTCTCACATACGACTAATTCAGAAAAAACATATGGAATTACTTGGTTTCATGGACCTCATCATTTCAGGTTGGGAGTGTCAAGGATTTTAGAGAGGATGGTTTAGACATGCAAAAAGGGATTTCAAAATATTTACCTCACTAAGAACAAAGAGGATTGGGACCTGACCCTACCTTACATCGCCATGGGTTACATGATGTCCAAACACACCTCTTT
>Ga0209208_10007072_pt1 | contig 15342 bp, 14 predicted proteins | sample S1TSphfallax_3_FD_187694 | JGI IMG/M metagenome (GOLD analysis project Ga0209208, IMG submission 187694) | Host-associated microbial communities from peat moss isolated from Minnesota, USA - S1T2_Fd - Sphagnum fallax MG (SPAdes) (version 2) | ecosystem: Host-associated > Plants > Peat moss >...
TTTTTTTGTTTTTTGTTTTTTCTGGGTGACCATGGAGAGAGTTTGCGTGAATTGTTTGCGCTTGCCAACATGAGGAGGAGCAGGAGCAGGAGGAGGAAGAGGAGGAGCAGCTTCCAAACCCTAGTTTCCTTTTTCTGCTATTGAAGAAGCAGAAGCAGAAGAAGAAGAAGGCATTTTAGAACTGTAGGCTGCGTTAGCTCTGTGTGTGGTGTGTTGGGTGTTTTTTTTTTGGTTGGGTGGGTTGGGTTTTTTCTGCTCTTGGGTTGCTGGAAAACCCTAGCTAGGATTGATCCAGTAGTTGGAGGAGGACGAGGACAAGGAGGGAAAGGAGCTGTTTTGAGTTTCACATTGGGTGGTGACCTAATTCAAGCTCCAGCATTATGTCGGAGGAAAGGGACACAGAGTTGGCATCTGTTGGCCAGAAGCTGGCCAAGGCAAAAGCCAAAGAGGCTCTCATGACACTCTTGCCGGTAATGCTCAAAATCTGCATGCTTGCAAATGTGCAATTCCTCCTTACCAATTGCATACATAGATAGGTGCATGCACACATGGTTTTTAGCCCAGTTTCAAAGCAGCTGTTGCTGCACAGACAAGGGACCTGTATCTACTTCTTCCATATCTCCAAGCCCCTGCCCATTATGTTGGGTAAGGTGCCAGGTGATGCCGGTAGGGTGAGAATGGAATGATGGGTCACTCAGTAGAATGGATATGGGCGAGACCATTCCACGACATTAAGGGCCGGGGTGGCAGACTCAATGATTTGACAAAAAAAATAGAATTCATGCTCAGCAGAGATTTTGGTCACTATTATGATGAGTGTACAATTGTCACCCACCCACTGGAAGATTATATCGTATAATGTGGTCAAGAACATGATGATAATAGTCTGCCACCACAGACCCTTCATATTCTTTGATTGCTCATCTCTGTCTCCTATTGGTTCTGCTTTTAAAAAGAGGGGGGTTCTAGGGTTTTGGCAACCTGTTGTGGGATCAGCATAAACTTAGAGTCATTGTTGATGCAAGAATTCAGATTGTCAGAATATCAATCTATCATGGATTTGTTGGTTTGCCCTTTGTTGTTCCTTCTGTCCTTTCACTGGTGTCTGCATGCCTTAGTCCTTTGGGTCTCAGGGACTATGTAGCTCTGTTGGAGTAGTCAGTTAGGGTGGTCCTTAAGTCTTGAAGAAATGGGGGAAAAAAAAATCAGGGACCTTCCTTCTCACAGATTCTGGCAGTTGTTTTGTGGGTTGACAGACATATATCACATTTAACAATCATAGGATTTATTGATGTGCACTCACAGCCTGTTCAAGGTCCTTGGTTGGTGTGTGAAGTGGTCTGTTTCTGCTAGTGGAATCTTTCTCCTTTCTGACATCAATGCACTTATGTTTTTCCCAGAAAGCTGCAACCATTCTAGAAGAGGTGGAGCAGTCACCACCATCAAGCACAATCTTTGCAATGAAGGCATGTTCAGATGCGCTTGTAGACCCAGCTTTACTGCGACATAAAGACAAGGATGTCGGGTTGCTTGTGGCCCTCTGCATTAGTGAAATCATGAGAATTGTTGCACCAGATGCTCCTTACAGTGATGATTGCTTGAAGGTATGTTTGTGCTTTGTTATGTGTGTTTCTTCTGTGCACAAGCTTCAACAAACAACTCTGAGTTCTTTTCCATATGCATGTATTGTGTCGGATTTCTTCATTAGGTTTCAGTTATGTGGGACAACATTCCTGCAGTCAGTTTGTTCTCTCAGTGATGGTAAAATATTCTCTACAGGAAATTTTCCAGTTGATTGTGGACATCTTCCGAGAGCTGGATGATGTGGACAGCCCTTTCTTCTCCAGCAGGGTGAATATTCTGGAGACGGTTGCAAAGGTCCGGTCATGTGTTGTCATGCTGGATCTTGAATGTGACGACCTCATCACAGAAATGTTTCGGATCTTCTTTACCACTGCCAGGTTAACTTCTCACCCTTGACCTCATCAGAAGTTTCATGAGAAATTTAAGAAGTAGGGGTATCTCAGAAGAAAATCTTACAACTACCTTCTGGAATACAAAAATTCCATGAATGTGTTTGTAGCTTGTGCTGCCCTTGATTAGATGGTCAGTGGGATAGGCTTGTTTTTTCTTTTTCTTTCTTTTTCCGTAGTTCTTATGTTAGATCTAGGTTCACTGCTCATATCAAGGACAAGAAGGTGCATGTCACCCGTGGCAATAACATCTTTCTGCAAATGCAGTGACAAGCATCCAGAACACGTGTTTCTTGCAATGAGAAATGTCTTATCGTTGGTCATTGAGGAGGGTGAGGAGGTTTCATCACAGATCTTGGAGATTATCCTCAACAATCTTCTGAGGCAAAAAGAGGTATTATGAATGACCCAAGTCTGTTATATTCAGCTGGTTTCCATCAGTTTGCAGCACAGAACTAGTCTCAGAGAGTGACCGGAACAAACTCTGTTCTTGTCGGTGCAGCAAATTTCACTTAGCCGATTGTTATCATCTGAAAGAGTTGTAATCTGCATATACTAGTACTACTCATTCTATATATCTGTTATCAACCCTGTTTTGAGCAGGGTGTATCAGAAGCTGGACACAAGCTGGCAGTGGCAGTTGTGGAGAATTCTGCAGAAAACCTGGAGCCATATGTGCGGAGCTTTTTGACTCTTGTGATATTGGAGGGTAGAGGCTTACAAACTGGGCTCAAAAAGGACTATCATGAGATCATCTATGAGATTTACAGTTGTGCTCCCCAGATGCTACTGGCTGTGCTACCCTATCTCAAAGAGGAACTTGTGGTATGCACTATATCCAGACTGTGTGTTATTGAAAGGCAAGAAAGTTTGGTGCTTTAGTTCTCTTCAATCTTTTGTCTCCTAGGCTTTAGGGTTTTGTCCTTTATTCAGGAAAAGAGTTGCATGGTTATGTGTGCATCATTTTTGTCCAGTACTAGGCATCAGGGGATTTGGTTCAGACAATTTTGTGATTTGCCTTCATGAAGTTGTGGGATGCACTGTGAAGGCTTTGCCGGCCTGCAAATGTTACAGAGATTATAGCATAGTGGATTGTGTTTTTGGGACTCTGGATGGGGTGCTTCAGTCAAATCAGGTTACTGTACGCTTGAAGGCAACAATGCTCCTGGGGCGGATGTTCGCTTTGCCAGATCGGCAAGTGGCCAATGGATATCAGCAGCTTTTCTCAGAGTTTCTGAAGAGGCTGAATGATGAAGATGCGGATGTTCAAATTGCTGCTGTCAACTGTGCAAAAGCATGTCTGGAGACAATGAATTCGTCTGCTGTGGAGACATCTGAAATTCTAGGTGGGTTGTCAAATAGCTCATTGCAGCTTGAATGAGGATGGACTTGTGACTGCTTTGATTAGCTATCTCTCTTGAGTGCTAGGTAACATCATGACTGAGTCGTCCCAGTGCTTCCAGAAAGGTGACAGAACCTTGGGACACATACTTTTGTGTTGACAGTGATGTTTTTGATAGATAGTTTGCAAGTGACACTCAGAAGGTTATGACTTGACTTATTTCTTGTTGTGTTAGTTTTGGTTTTTCTGGAACTGTTACAACAACTACATTCAAAGTATTATTGTGGAGATTCTTTGCAGTCTCATAAATATGTCTCAATAGGATTCTTTCTGTCAGTAAGTTAGTAGAGACTTTGGCTCGAAGTGCAGTGGCTGTATTATATGCAAGCACTTTTTCCAGTTCCAGGAGAGAATTAGGGTTTTATGTGTCTTGTTGTGATTTGTGCCTATGATAGAACTACATCCTTAGCTTTTACGGCCTAATACTGAAGTGTGGTTATGGCATTGGAATGTGCAGTTGCACTGGGTGATCAGCTTCTTCACTTTGATGATGGAGTGCGCATTTCAGTGATGAATATCATATGTGATTTTGCAAGAGCTAATCTGAACTTTAATCCCCCTGGTATCCTACAGAAAGTTGGTGACTGTCTTCAGGATACCAAGGTTGGCCCGATATCCCACCTAACCAGATTCTTACAGCAGCTGCTTTGTATCAATCACTCATGAATTGCTCGTCATCTGCTCTGCTGTTCTGATAGATGCCAAGCCTCAAGAGAAGGATGAATGCAAGGATGATGCAATTGAGTGATGTTGCTGTTTTTGAGGAGCCTGAACAAAAGGATGAGTGCATAGGACAATTGTGTTTTTGTCTTTCTCTTACAAGGTGCCTCTTACATCTGGGATTGGGTGTATCTGGCCATGCAGACATCAATAGGAATAGAAACTCTACTTAAGTTGGCAAGTGTTTATCGGAGCTACTGCACAAAATCCTTCAAAGGTTTCAAGGCTGTCCATGACGAGTTTGAGTGGATACCTAGTAAAATCTTATGCTGCTGCTACAGGAAGGGGGCTGCAGATGATTTCAAGTGAGTTCGAACATTTCTCTATGGAGTGAGGAGTGCCAGTTCATTTTTCCTTAAAATTACTGTACTTCTCATCATAAACTAGCATCTGAAGGCAGACCCATTGATGAAAGTTACTCACCATAGCTTTGCTATCATTAGCTCTTGTACGATATGTTATACTGAGAGCAGCTCCACACATGCTCAGAATGTGGCCCTGCAACAATATTTCTCTCTTCCAAGATTAGTTATTTACTTCTTTCCAACCTCATCCATAAAACTGAAACTGGCTCTTGAAAAGGTGGGAGACTACTAATAGAAACGCACCTGGACCAATCAAATCATGTAGCCAATCAACAGCAGGTGTTAAGCTTTGCTGTGCCTTTTGCCAGCCTCAGCATCCTGTGCAAAAATGCTGCATCAAAACCATTTTGCTGAGCCAAACTGGCATGTTTTGACTTTTCTTCATCCAAAATTTACTGTACAGTGCACTAGTGGAGTCAAAGAATAAATGGTTTTGAGGTCAAGACCTTGATACCCATTTTTTAAAACCTTCATTTCAGCATCCAGGGCTGATGTCTTGTAGGGCTAGCTCGTCATGTAATTTGGATCCATTGCTGTATTTTCCATTGGTGGTTAAAGTCAATCTCCTTACAATTTTTAAAGGACACAAGCTTCCATATTTGGGTGTAAAGTAGTATGTTCTGCAGTTGAAGAGAATGAGTATTAGCCCACAGGGTTTGGAATGTTCTGGGTTGTTGGGCAGACTACTGGATCCAGAGATTGCGATTTTCGAGGAGCTTTTCGATGCAGACTTGCCTGTGGAGGAGCAGGCGAAACACTGGATCACCTTTTTCTCCTTGTTTGATGAGCAGGATAAGATCGCCCTTCAACATATTTTGTCACACAAGCAAAGGTGAGGAGTTATCGAAAAGGCCTATTCTATTGATAGAGTGTTTTTTTTGGGTCAGTGTAATTGTCATGTGATCCTTGCATCCCTTCAGACTCTGGAAAGAGATGAGGTCACAAAGGTAAAAGTAACATTGGAGAGTGGCTGGAAAATTAGGGGTCACGAACGCCACAATTGAAATACTGCAATTGCATAAAGAATTTCAAGAAATGAGAGGGCAATGGAGGGTTGATGAGGATGTTTGTGTGGATTTGCATCTTGGGTGGTGTCCACACAGATTGCAGTTGGAGATGGTAGTCTACCTTTCTGAGCTACGGACAGCCAAGGTGCTAGTCAACTCTTTGTTGTTAAAAGAACACCTCTCTGAACCTTTCTACATCTTACACTGCTCATGCCATTCTAATTCAATTATCTTTCTTTAGCTGAAGTCTTTGTGGGTCAGGCATGGATTGCTTTACTAGATTTTCTCAGAAAAGCTTATGAATCAGCTGGCTGCAAGTTATGATTCAATGCTGAAAACAAGAAATGAAAGGGACACTTGCAGGTTCTCTGATCTAACCACTTGTGTGTAAGAGAGACAGCCCATGACAAAGCATGAATTGTGCAGGAAAAGGACACACCAGATTTTCAGAAGAGGTTGCAGAGCACCTTTGCCACAATTGCTCAGCAGTTTGCAGATCCGAAAAAAGCAGAGGAAGATCTGAAGAAGCTTCATAATATGAGTGATGTTACTGTTTTCAAGGAGCTTTCCTCTTTGCTGGATCCAAGCACCACTACTGCTCATGCCCACACAGTTTGTGTAGGTTTCCTACCTTATGTGCAGGCTCTTTTAAGCTTCTTCCAGGAGTGGTAATAAAGAGTTTGTCCTGCCATCAATATCTCTGTCAATTCAATGCCAAATCTAAGAGGATTTGGTGTTGAGTGATACATCAGTGCTGTCAGTCATAAATTCTTTTCTGGTGAGATGATGAAGAGGAGAAATAAATAAATTTCAAGCTTACAGTTCTGTTTCTACATTGCTTCTCTCATACATGACTCGTAGGCTTGAAAATATTTCCAGTATTTCTGGAAAATGAGCTTATGAAAAATCTAATGGCTTGTCTGATGGGGGGAGGTGCAGGCAGAACTATTGAAGAAGATAGGGGAGGATCATCCACAGCACAACTTCTTGAAAACATTAGCCACCAAGTGTGCATATTCTGTGTTCAGTAGGGAACATGCTCATGCTTTTTTACAGGAGATTCTCATCAACAAAGATTCAGCCACAAAAGAGCAAACAATATCAACTCTTGATCTGCTAGGGGTACTGGCTTTTTATCTTTCCTAAGTTGAAATTTTAATTTTTTTCTAGCCTGATTGATTGGCCATGTTCCTTTAGTATATATGCACACAAGACCCCTAGAGGCTTTCCATCTGTCAACATGTGAAGGTTGCCTGATGAGATATGCTAGGTATGTTGGACTGTAGGATTTAGGGTTTTACAGGGCTAGGTGAACACATACTGACCTGGGGTGAATTGGGTTGTGTTCGAATAGATCCTCAAGATACCTGGAGGCCTCCTCCTCTTGCCAACTTATAAAGTTGTTCGCGGGATGAATGGGTGCTTGAAATGCTAGCTGTGGAGGTGCTTCTACTTCCTAAGTGAAAAGCATACTAACTTCACATTTCACACCCATTTCCTGCAGGAAGTTGCTGCCTATTGCCCAACGCTTATGGAAGATCTGAAGGAGAAATTGGAATTGTTGGCCAAGGATGACAAGGAATTCATTAGAAAGGGTGTGTTAAAGATCATCTCTAATAAGGCTGGGAGCTCTTTCCATGAAGGCATGGCTGGATCTGAGGTTAGCAGGTAGGGTTTGAGTCAATCACAGAACATTTCTCTCACTATAATAGTTCTATGAATGAATGAGTGCTAACTACAAGCAATCTCACTTGAAAGTCTCTCAAAATGTTTTGGGTCATCATGTTTCTCAGAGACACTGGCCTCTCTCACATTGTGATTTTACACTTTGCAAAGAGCATATTGCAGTTTAGGGTTTAGTTTTTGGAAGTTGCTGGTTTCATCCATTGCAACCTCCTGCAATCTCAAGTTTTGTATGCAGTTTGGTTTTGCAGTCTACAAACTGCTCTGGTGATCTATTGCTGGGGCGGTTTGTAAGAGTCAATAGAGATGATGACCTCCTGTGTGACCATGCAATTGCAGTGGGACCCAATTGCAGTTCAAGCATTTTAAGGAAGGAAACTATCACTTGACCTGGTGCATGGGCAGTGTTATTGGTCTTCTGATGGTTGTGGGTCTTGCTTGGTATGGCAGCAAATTGGAGGCAACAGCTGAAGAAGAGTTCTGTGTCCAGGAGGAGGAAGACCACAGCAGCAGGGATATTCTTCACAAAAGCCTGCAAGTATGTTACATCTTTCCTTCATTCATCTCCAGAGGCAAGAAGAAAAGGGTGCAAGAATCAATTGTCTACTTAGAAAGATCTCCCTTGAGCTTTTCATGATTTTATGTGGCTCAGGAACTTACAGTTGATCATTTTTTGGGCTTGATTTGCACTGTCGAGAAGTTGCTTTGATGTCTCTTACTGTCTCTTTGATGAGTTGTGTTGGGTGGTTTTGTATACACTGTCAGCAGTCTAGTCCAAAAGGCCGGAAGCAGGGACAAGCGGTTGGTGATGGAGAAGTTTTGTCTGAAGATGAAAAGGAAGCAGTAGATGAGGTGAACCACAAAGGGGGTGACCATGACAACAATGTCACGGCAAAAGGTGCCTCAGGTGTTGAAACCACATCATCAGGAAAGGACCCATTGGAGGATGAAGAAGAAGAAGAAAAGGAGCAGGAGGAAAATGTCCCTGAAAAGCGCAAACGTGGGCGCCCAAGAGGCTCTGCCAAGAAGAAGCCTAGTTCTGGCAGGACAAAAACCACTGGCAAGGTGATAGGTCCTAAGAAAATGTCTGTTGCAGTTGGCATGGAGCATGGAGAAATGGAGGAAGACAAGAATCTTCCTCCACAGCTTGAACGTGGGCAGCCTGAAGGCAGCTCCAACAAGAAGGATGGCAGTGACGATGTTCTTGAGGAAGCTGAAAAGGATGGAGTAGAGGAACGTGAAGAAGAGCATCACCACGTGAAGAATCCTGAGGAGGATGGGATGAACAACAACAATCATGAGAAGGATGACACAGTCAAAGATGTTGAGGATGTGATGAATGCTGGCAAGCAGGATCATGAGCTGAATGATTTGCAGGTTCTTGTGAAGGAAAAAGTGCAGGACATTAAGGAGGACGGTGCTGAAGTCCAGCACAATGTGGTGGCTATATCAAAAGACAATGAGAATGAAGAAGCAAAGATTGATGAAAAGGATGCAGCAAAGGATGGAATGCAGGACAAAGAAGATGAGATTGAAGCTCATGTGGTTGACAAAGTAGAGGATCCTGAGGAGCAGGAAGTGAGAGACCATGAGAAAGATGATGGTGTGGTGCAGCAGCAACATGAGGAGAAGAGGCAAGTGACAACAGGCCATGAGGTTGAGGGTGAGGAAAGGAGGGAGCCTGCAAAGGATGGGACAGGAGATCATGCTGGAGACAAATCGGAAGACAATATGGAGAATGCAACAAATCACAACAGTGATCATGGGTCCAAGCAATCTGAAGGGGATGTGGTGAAAGACTCTGTAGAGGATGAGAGGAGTAATGAAGAAGATGGGTTGCAGGTCCAGGATGGGGGTCCTGTAAAGGATCCTCACAAGGGTGAGATTGAAGAGAAGCCTGCTGGACTAGACTTGGACCTGGACCACAAGGAGGATGGCAAAACATTTGATGGGTCTCAGAAAGAAAATGATGCTGGTGATAGCAAGGACACAGATGATCAGGAGGGGAATGTAAAAGATGACCATAAGGAGGTAACTGTAGAAGATGACAATAAGGAGGTAACTGTGGTAGAAGGCACCACCAACAAGGGTGGACTTGGAGACCTTCAGGTTGCTGATGAAGCAAACAGCCATGAGGATGAGAAGGGACTGAGCCGGAAAGAGGAAGATGCAGGAGTAGATCACGAGGATTGGTCAGAAGGTTACAAGCAGGAAAGAGTTGATGACCAAGCTGAGGAAGAAACTAAGGGGGAGATTGGGGTAAAGGGCAGCAAAGAGGATAGCAAGGATGGGCAAGAAGATGATGGTGTGATTCCTCAGAGACCAGACACCCTAAACCCTAAACCAGAAGAGTCTGAGCAAGGCAAGGAGGAAGACAAAGAGAAAACCCAGAAGTCAGATACAGGTGAAGTTGAAGATGAAGATGAGGGGGGAGGGGATGATCAGCAGGTGAACTTCCTTTCTGCTAAGCAAAAGCGTGGGCGACCCAAGGGCTCAGGGAGGAAGCCAAAACGCAGGCACACCAGGGGCTCTGGCAAGAAGGATGCTAAGAAGACAGTCAGTCTTGAAGTTGAAAAGGATGGACAAACAGACCCAGAAAATACCGGAGGGAAGGACACTGAGAAGGGTGGTGGTCGGGAAGAGGCATTGCCTCAAAAACTATCTTTGAAGGATGCAGGAGAGGAGAAGGACCAAGAGGGGAGCCTTTATAAAAAGCGCAAACGTGGGCGCCCAGTCAGCTTTGGTGAAGGAAATGCTGCTGGGGCTACCCCTCGTAATGAGACAGATGGAGAAACAGAGCCTGGAAAGAAAACAATGGAAAATGATAGAGAAGACCATGATGAGAACCTCCCTGCAAAGCGTACACGTCTTCCAGAGGGTTCTAGCAAGAATCATCATGTTAGAGATCTGTCAAGTGAAGATAAGAAAGATGAAGAGGAGGGTGGTGAAGATGATCAGGATGTTGATCAGACGCCACAGCAATCAGACGAAAAGGAGCACGAAAAGGATCTGGTGGAAAACCTCTCTACAAAGCGTAAACCTGGACAGGGTAGTAAGAGAAAACTGCCTGTCGGTGATGGAAGAGCTCACAGGAGTCGGGAAGAGAATGTTGATCCAAAGCGCAAACGAGGGCTTCCTGAGAACTCAATCAAGAAGGGGGAGGTATTGGATGAAGATGTGAACAATGACAGAAATCAGCAGGAGCTTGATGTCAGCCCCCCCAAGTCCAAACACAAGTTACCCAAGAACTCAGTTGGCAAGGGTATTGAGTATGTATTAAATGGTCATGATAAGGATGGCAATATGGATACTGAGGAAAACCTCACCCCAAAGTCCAAAGCAGGGCATGCAAAGGCCTCTGGCAAAAAGGAAAGCAGGCGCGTGTCTAGTGGGAAAGGTGGCAAACAGGAGGAAAAGGAAGAGGGTGGTGACCAAACTCCAAAGCACAAAGCAGGGCGTCCCAAGGGTGGTTCAGGGGGAAAGGAAATCACATATCCTTCTGGTGGGGATGAAAAAAAAGCTGGAGAGAAAGACAAAGAGACTCATGTCTTCACAAGACGAAAACCTGGGCAACCCAAGGGCTCCATCAATGTTGCTGGCAGGGAGCTCTCTAGTGGTGATGAAAAGGCAACTTCAAGTGCACAAAAGGTTAGTTTCTCCTTTCCCAAGTTACAGGTATAGACTTGTTCAGCTTTCGTGAACTGCACTATTCACTTAATAGATCCGCACACAAGGGTTCAAACTGTTATGACAATTTGATTGAGAAAAATGAGTCTGTTCACAAGTTCCTTGAATGGTTTTCTCTGGCATGTCATATGTCACCAGAGAAACTTGTGTTTTGGATCCTGGAATGGGTTTGTGCTAAAAAGAAAATTCTACTCCTCCCCTGTGGCCCTGGACATGGGATGGATAGAGCCCTGCTTGGAAGAGTGCAGCAGACAGAGGAGGAGATGAGGGTCTTGTTGGATGCGGCATCAAGGTCTGGTGGCCACTTGATCGCAGGTGAGTGGAAATGTCTGCCTGGCTCAGCTGTCCATCATCCTATACCCTCCAGGAAAAAACATGTTCAGTGTCAAATCATAAGGTACAGGAACTTTGTTTCCATACTTCAAAAGGAAAAACCTCCTGATCTTGCTATTAACCCCATTTTCTGCACACTTTCGTTGAAGAAGAGTAATTGAGCTGAAGTGGTTTCTTAATTGATGATATAACCTGCCAGGTTCTACAAGGGGGAGGTGGTCTCTTATAATGCCAAAAAGAAGAAACACAAGGTAAGAATGGGACCATTTTATTTCTCCTGTAAAAGTTGCATCCTTGAAATGTTTGTTTCAGTTGTGTTATGGGTCTGCTCCACATTCTCTCAAAACTCAGAAATTGGGTTCTCTTATAGTAATCAGCTGTTGTCGTAAAGGCAACAAGCCTCACAGGAAAGATGACATATTATCAGCATGAGCTGAAATCCCTAACCTTTTCAGCTTGTAAACTTTCATGACTTGAGAGTTCTTTTGTATCCCTAGCCTTTTGACTTTCTTGTCATTGCAGAAGAGTTATCATCCTCTTTCATGTTTCAGTGGTCTCATCATCTGGCTTTATTGATTTGCATCTCTTAAGGTACTCTATGATGATGGAGAACAAGAAATTCTTGATCTGGTTCAGGAGCGGTGGGAGCTGATAACCAAGAAACAAAGACCTGTGAAGGTGAGCTGTTCTTGGTATGGGTTGATTGTATCAGTAATGCACATGAAATCCTTTGACCTTCACACTTGGATCTCATATGCTGCTTTCGAAAATGACACGTGCGTTATTAGTCACAGTAAATGTTGCTCTGTTATCTTTTAGTGTTCATCAGATATGAGGGAACTCCTACTGTCACACACAAAAGAATCAAAACCAAAGGTGCTGATAACACTTACTGTTCTGTTACAGAATCCTCCAGATGCATCACCAACTCCTGCATGGGCTCCAGTGCCACTGTACCCATCTCTCACTTTTGCACCCTAGTTTTTTTGTGCTTGCCTTTGTATGTTGACGAGATTGAACAGTCTTTGGATGTTGATGAGCCATCATTACTTCCTTCTTTAAAGTGTTTCAGAAACCATTATCTATCATTTCTTCCCTGTGTGTCTGTCTCTTGAATGTTCTTGGCTGTCTCTCCAGAAAAGAACTCACCAAGGCTAAGGCATTGGCACAGCAAGAGGATGTGCAAAGACCATCTGACAAAGTGTATGTGCTTCTTCCACTGCTCAAATCCCCTCTTGGTTATGGTTATCTCAACCCTAAACCCTAAACTGCATTGTTTGTTGGCTTGCTTTGTACAGGGGCAATCTAAAATGAAATGAACCTGAAACTCACATGCTTGTTGTAGCTTGTAATGAGGATACCATTGGCCTAAACCTTCTTTATTTGACGTGATGATAGAATCTTCCCTTTGCTTCTGGAAATGTAAGCTCAGCTCAGGATGCAATTTTTATGTATTTTTTGCTCCAATCTTTGAGCAGATTCCTTTATGCTTTTTTTGGTACACCCACTGTTGGTAGTCATGATAAGTCAAAAGGGAACTGCTACAATCTCCTTGTCATGCACACTGTAAGACACAGTACAGGTACTTGTGGTTGGTTTTTAATAACAACTGAAGACACTTCTGCAGGAAAAAGCAATCCTTGTCAAAATCAGGGAAGAAAGATGTTTCAAAAGAGGGTAAACCCAACAATTTGGAGGCAAAATTCCTTGAGGCAAAGAGTCCTGTGAACACTATCAGTGCATTTGACTTTGATGAGGATGATGATGGTGAAGCACCCAGAGGTGGGAAGACTAAACGAAAGCCAACCCAGAGTTCCTCAACACCAAAAGGTTATTTCACTCATGATTTCTTGTCAGGACTACCTTGTTCTAAGTTTGCTTGCATTAAACTTTCCCTTTTCCACATATGCTTTACTGTGGAACCAAGCACCTCTTTTTTTGATGCTATGTGGCTTGGGGTGGAGAGGCAGGCTCAAGTGGGAAGATTTTCAAGCTTGTCAGCTCAACAAAGCCTAGTGCCAAAGATGATTCATCAGATACTTTGGGTGATGGCGAGCCTTTGGTTAGTTCCCTTGATCTTTGATTCATCACCACATTCATCATGAGATTTGTCTGCTCTTGCTTTTTCATGTCTTCAGGAAATGCCAATGTTCTGTGGCTGGAGGCAGAAATGGATGCACCTCAGGCTGTTAACAAAGCTTTCGTTTTTTCTTTCTGGTGCATTTGCAGAACACCTGGGTGATACAAAGACAAAAGGCCCGCTGAGGAGACATGGATTTTCCTTACGAACTGGAACACCTTGTGATATGACAAACATATACCACATGTTGATTAGGACACCCAACCCTTGCATGTGGATCTGGGTTGTAGGTTGCTGTAGATCCACTTTATGTATTACAGAAGACGAGATTGGATGTGGTAAGACTGGTGATACATACATGTTTATAGAACATAGCCTCAATCTCAGAAGCATGGACTGGAAGATGTAAGATATCCATTGGTATTGCTTATAGGGGTTTAATCTTACTCTCCCTTCATGCTTCAAAATATGAACAATACTATTTCCCTTTGTTAACCCCTCAGGGCTGTATAGTGGAAGTCACCCCCAAGGATAGGTTGTGCACAGTCAAGGATTCAAGGTGTGTGGAAATTCCTTCTCCTAGAGTATGTCATCATTTGATGAAATGCAGTTGTCTAGTGTTTGTCTGAACAACTCCATACTGTTGTTGAGTGATTGGGTCTCTCAGCTTTTGGATGTTGAGTGATTTGGTCTCTCGGCTTTTTGGATGTTGAGTGATTGCGTCTCTTGGTTTCTGGATTTCAAGAGGTTCTGGAAGGAGACACTTGTAGATTGGTAGCTCTTAATATATATCCAATTTTTTTCTCTCATGGGACTCTCTCATGCATTAGTGGTTTCAGCTCCCTACTACTTTGTAGGAAATAATCGCTGTGTCAGTTACATAAATGTGTTCCCTGTTGTGCGAAATCAATGAGGGGTTGTATGATAGACTTCTAATATCCTTCAGGATAGATCATCGCTCGTCTCTGGACAACAGCTGTGACAAAAAATGGTTCTTTTGTATCCAATTTCTGCAGATGCTCAGATTAAGCCATCCATCACTGTAGTGAACAAGGGAAGAATGACAAATATCTCAGCAAGCCAATTCTTTTGTAGTATTTTTGGAGGAGCATTTGGACTAAAAGCTCCACAAGCAGATGAGTTTGAATAAATTTCAATCTACACTGTGACAATTGTTGATCAGAACTTTCCTCCATAGATACTAACAAGTCCTGCCAAACTATACAGAGCGAGAGACTATGGCATCCAATTGTGTACCTGCTCAGCATAGTAAGATGGAATCTAGTCCCAGGATATTGTAAGAAGATCCACACAAGTTTGTGTGCACTAGTCCTTGTATCCTGACTGTATAGACTTCTCACTTGTAGGTTACTCTTTAGATCTGGTTTTGAGAACACTTTGGAGTTTCCGGACTGATTCGTTGTTGCTGTTTCTAAGTGAAGCCTTTGTCATGTTTTGGTTTCTAGATCATTCATTTTGTGTCAAGCTTGAATATCTTAGTCCTTGTTGTAATTCTCAGGTGGAGTTGCTAAAGGGATTGATGAGTGCCATATATTTTTTAATTTATTTCTCTCTCTCAAAGGCAAGGACCCCTGACCCATTTTGCAAGAACCCAAATCAGCATTCTGTTTTCCTGGCCCCTGTTTGTTCTTGTCTTTGAGCTTCTTTCTCCTCTGGCAATTAAAAAACATTTTACCTTCACTTTTTGGTTTCCTCCTACTGGACCCATGGTGATGAACCTTGCAAGCATCTAGCTTCTGTTAGCTTGTACTCAATGTTTCCTTGCAAGCATCTAGCTTCTGTTAGCCTTGTACTCAATGTTTCTTCGTAGCACAACTTGCGAACACTCACAGAAGTCATCAAATACGGTTTTTGGGCTTTGAGCATTTCAGCAGTTTCAATGCCTGAATGGGTCAAGTGAATTGAAACTCTTTAACTGCTCCAAAAAAAGATTGTGTTTAGGGTCTACTGCACAGACATGGTGACAAGGAAAAGGATATCCTTGTGAGGACATCCCTTTGGATGAAGACAGCCAATGGAAGCCAAATATTGACTTGGGTATCACTTGAAATTTTTTTTTGTTGATTCTCAT
>Ga0209208_10007074_pt1 | contig 15340 bp, 7 predicted proteins | sample S1TSphfallax_3_FD_187694 | JGI IMG/M metagenome (GOLD analysis project Ga0209208, IMG submission 187694) | Host-associated microbial communities from peat moss isolated from Minnesota, USA - S1T2_Fd - Sphagnum fallax MG (SPAdes) (version 2) | ecosystem: Host-associated > Plants > Peat moss >...
GTGTAGTTCATTAACCCAAATCATTATGGGACTTTCAAAGTAAAATAAGTTCATTGCACTTTAATGATTTCACCTTGGTTAAAGTTATTTCACTATAATATGACTATGTAAACATTGTGTTTCATTACTAATTAACATAATTCACTATTGTAATTTATTGTGATAAATATGTTTATTTTTATGTTGTTTTAAATACCCTATGATATTTTATGACATACCTTATATTATTTTAAGATACTTTAGTTATTATAATTTATACCCTATGTTATTATAAGTTATTACAAATTATTTAAAATTATTATACCTTAAACTATTATACGTATTATACCTTAAGGTATCATAACTAACTTATCATATACTTTTTAATTTAAGTTATTTTTAATTAATAAAAATAATGTGACACATTCCCAAGCTTCTTAATAGATTCAAATGTGAATCTAAATTGAAAACAATTGAAGAGCAAGCAGTTGGGGCATGCTCCTTGGCTCACAGCACTTTAGGGGGTTGAGGGGTGTGCTGGAGCTTTAGGATGAAACTAAGAAAAGTGACAAGCATCAACTACTCACACGGACTTGCATAAAACCAAACACAAGGTGGTTAATGTATAGTTGGAGCATTTTTGGTGTTAGGAAAAGTCATAAACAACTCAAATTCACAAGACTCACCATGGCCAGGATTTGGGGGAAACCACCACCTTCCCCCTTACAATATACTTTGTGCTTCTCCACGAAGCCCACATCCAAATGTCATTTTGTCCAAAGTTGTTAAAATTAAGACTCTTACGACTTTGGGGTCCCATAACTTTGTGTGAAAACCTCCAATGGAGATGAGGTTTAAAGCAAAGTTGTAGCCCATGTCGAGAGCTTTCCAACGACATGTTGCACGCCACCTGCACGGAAGGAAATCGGGTCGATTCTTGACTTTTAATGGTCGATAGTCAAACTGTCAATTTGACTCCTAACCATTCTTTTGGCCATAACTTGTGTTTCAAATGTCCAAATGGGTCATGCGAGCCCATTTCAAACATTTACGTTTCAATAGCTTTTCAATGGTATAAAGAACTCTTCACTCCATTGGGTTTTGACCCCTACAATTTCTCTCTGAACATTCGAAAGTCCACCGGGACTTTAGTTCCCAAGGTGCGAACTCCCTTGGGAGTGTGAGGGTTCATTCCCTCACACTTTCTTTCATTCCCGGGCTTCCTCTCTTGGCCCGCAACCTTGTAAACCTTTGCCTTGGTCACGAACCCGAAGCTAAGTTTGTGACACTTAAGGTGTCATAATTAACTTATTATAGGATTTTTAATTTAAGTTATTTTTAATTAAATTAAATTAACCTTAAGCTATACTTTATGTTATGTTATTTAAAATATATATATATATATATGATATTTCATTTATATTTTAGGTTATTCAAAGTCATTATATTTTATATTACTATAAATTATATTTATTTTAAATATAATAATATACAATAATATATAATGACATAAAATTAAATAATCTAAAATAACCAATAATAGCTTATGAAAAATAATTTAAAATATTACAATAAAATAAATACCAATATCCTATGATAATATAACTTAAAATATCCAATAATAAATTATAATAAAATATCCACCAATAATCATAATATAATTTAGAATAACAAAAATTAGGCACCAATAGAATAACCTTCATTAACCACCAATGGATTATAATAAAATAACCAACAATAATCATTAATAGAATAACCACTAGTAACTATTAATAACATATGGTAATTTAGCTTAAAATAACCACTAATAAAATAACTAGTAGTAACCATTAATAGACGTTAATAAAATAGTTAGTAATAACCATTAATAATCACTAATATCCATTAAAAAAATAATCATTATTAAGCACCAATATAACGACTACTAATAATCATTAATAACCACCAATAACCATTAATAAAATAACTTTTAATAAAATAATCACAAATAACCTATGGTAATACAGCCTAAAATAACCAATAACAACATAAAGTGAAATAACCTTTAATAGCCAAAAGTAACCAACAATAACTTCACATAGTTGAAAATATCTTAAGATGAACTAATTTATAATAGCCACAAATAATATAAAGTGAAATAACTTAAAACAACCAAAAGTAGTCGTAAATAATGTAGGGTGAAATAATTTAGGATAACAAAAAGTAACCCTAAAATAATTAAAAATAACCTAACATAAGTAGTATTATTGTATTAGCAAAAATCTTATCCATTTATTAAACCTTTTTTTAAAAAAAGAACAATTATTGAAATGTTATTGAATGATGATATTGAAAAAAAAATTTGTTCAAATGATTTTACATTTTCAAAAGGAAATAAATGTAATTATGTACATTATTGAAAAAAAATTAAAATTAAACTTTATCCATTTCATTTGGACAAAATCTCAATAAAATATGAATTTTCAAAGTTTATGTTTTTGTAATGTTTAAAATGAAATATTTGATAAATAAAATGGAATGTAACACATTATCACAACAAGTGTGGTGACTTGACAATAAAGGCGTTTGCATCCATTTTATAGGTCAAGGGATCAAATCTCACAAATGATGTGTTTTTTTATCAATAATGATAAGTTAACCATATATTCTCTTGTGTAGTTTTTTTATAGTACATGTCTATTTAGGTTAATTACATGGCCTATGTACTTAGGCTTATTTTTTTACCTAACACTACATTTGTCAATAATTCATAGGCTGAAAATCATGAAAATTTCAATAATATTAAATATTACATATAATATTGAGTAATTAAATTAAATCGATTTACATGATGTTTAATTAGTTAATTAACAAGTGAAATGACTTGGTAAATTTGTATTTCACTAAGTACTAGTAGACTAATTCATTGTCCGTAATAACTAATCCTTATTCACTAACGGGTTGATTAGTTTCACCATGATAAAAATGTTCAAATTCACGCAAAATTTAATAAAACCCCAAATGAAATAGGACGCATTTTGGTGTAGTGCTAATTTGTGTTATTCCACACCCTTCGTAGAATCATGTTGCTCCATAACCTTTACAAGTGGTTTAAATGTCTCTTGGTGCTTACCTACTTTGTGTTGCTAAGAATTTTTGACTTTTCAATTGGATTGATTTTGATATTTACTACTGCTGTGGAAAGGAATAATACCAAATTGTTTGGAATTGGAAGGTTTTAAATGATTTGTAGTCCAACAACCAGGGTAGGTTTTGTTTTAAATGGGTGAAATTGGGTTTAGGATTTAAGGTTTTCAATTTACAAATTTAAGTTAGATGTCCCAATGCCCGACAACGATTGCATTGGGTGGTTGGGTAAACCATTAAAAAAAAGCTTGTGTTATAAGTTTTCTTGAAAACTTTTTCCCTAGATCATAATTTTTTGAAATATGTTTTTATATATCCCTTACTAGCAATTTGACGCAAAGGAGCACAACAAGAGACACCATTGTTTGGGAGATCTCAACATGCCAAACAACATAAACAAAAGAAAACAAGTAAGGGATGTGTCACACTATGACCTTGGCATTTACATTGAAAAGTATCTTAAGGCAAAAGAAAAATTATGAAAACTCAAATATTTCAACATGCAAAAATATAATCTTCAAAAAATCCTTTGAAAGAAACCAAAGTCCTTCAAGATTTTATAACTAATCTAACACAAGACAACTTAATATCATCTTTCAAAAATCCTCATATAAAAATAGACCTATTATTATTACCTAGTAAGGGTCTATAAAAATCCCTTAAGCTACTATACTCTATAATGAATCTAAACACAATATCATTGCCTTGGTAGGCAAGGCCAACAAACAAGCTTCCAAAACTATGTTCCTTCATGGATAGATTTTAGAGTGGTAGGTAGGAAAAGGTTCCCAAATGCTGTTATCAAGTAAGTTGAAAATGCACCCTGTGACGGTTAAGCAGACGTTGTGGTAACTTATTAGGGCTGAGTTGGACCAGTTAGGGCTGAGTAGGACCAGTCAGTCCATGTGCCAAACACTACCAAGTTAACCATGAAGTAGTTTCGTTTGTGTGTGTGTGCGCGCGCGCTTGCGCTTTGAAGACGGAATGGCAGCCCAAGGAAAGAGAAAACGGGAAGTGGAGAGCAATGGAGTTGGTGTCGGTGATGCTAGGCCTTACACAGAGGGCAGAGATGGCAACAGAGGAGGAGGAGGAGCTGAGGAGGAAGTGGACTTGGCCATGCTGGAAGCGCTGGAAAATGCGTCGGAAGTTGTGGAGGTGCTGGACGTGCGAGGGTTGAAGAAACTGGTTCTTGCATTCGAGAGGAAGCTACGGGATAACCTGGAGGCTCGTATGAAGTACGCTGACCAGCCGGACAAATTTATGGAGTCGGAAGTGGATCTAGATGATGAGGTGAAGAAGATGCATGCCTTGGCGGCTAATCCGGACTTGTATCCCGAGCTCGTCAAGCTGAATTCCGTTGGTTCCATTATCGGTTTGCTGAGCCATGACAATACCGATATTTCCATCGCCGTCGTCAACCTGTTGAACGATCTCACAGGTGAGGATGTGATAGGTGAGAATGACGAGCCTGCCAAGGTGCTTGTGGATGCCCTAATTGAGAATAATGCCCTAGAGCTTCTGGTGCAAAACCTTTCCCGTATGGATGAGACAGACGGTGATGAAGCCACTGCAGTGTTTCACACCTTGTCCATTGTTGAGAACATGATAGAAGTGAATCCACAAGTGGCGGAGCTTGTGTGCGAGAGGACGAAGCTACTGCGATGGCTTTTGAACAGGATCAAAGTGCGAGAGTTTGATAGCAACAAGCTCTATGCAAGTGAAATTCTGGCCATTTTGCTTCAAAACAGTAATGTGAACCAGAAGAAGCTCGGCCAACTCAATGGTGTTGATACAATGTTGCAAGCTGTTGCCTTCTACAAGTCCAGGGATCCCAAGACCAATGAAGAAGAGGAGATGCTCGAGAACCTTTTTGATTGCTTGTGTAGTCTTGTGATGCCAATGGAGAACAAGGACCGGTTTGTCAAAGCTGAAGGTGTGGAGCTTATGATTATCATCATGAAGCAAAAGAGGCTAGCCTATAGTTCTGCTATGAAGACTCTTGACTTCGCCATGACTCAATGTCCTGCGGCTTGTGAACGGTTTGTTGATGTCTTGGGGTTGAAAACTTTATTTGCAGCTTTCATGGGGAAGGTAAGGATCATTCTGTGGAGAAATTAAATGTTCTGTCTAAATCATCTGCATATATGGGTAGTTGATGATGGGCTACAAAAATTTCCTTGGGCTACAAAATTCCTTGTGAAAGTTGATGGAATCTCGTTGCAATACTTCTCTTCAATTGAAATAGGATCCCAGGCACTTTTGCACTTTTGCATCTTTGCTAGGACCATGGAGTTGGCATCTTTTATAGGAGGTTTCCCAGGGCTGCCTGCATCAACAGCATATCCATTCACATTGTTCCTATGGATGTCAAGGATTCTCCATCTATTGAAGATGTGCAAGGCTGTGTCTGTGATTGTGGGCATCCCAGGTACCTATGAAGTCAAAGAATCGAGGCGATAGATCTCAAGAGGAGACAGAGGAGCGTGTAATCTCTTTGATTGCTTCTCTATTTGGTGAGAGTTATGCCTAGCATTGTATCTGTTCTCATAAGTCCCAAAGGATCTCTTTACTAACTTAGTTGGAAACTGTCCTTTCAGATTGCTTGTCACGGGGTTCTAGAAGAGAGCGCCTCTTGAGCAAGTTCATGGAAAATGAGTTCGAGAAGATTGACCGTCTCATGGAACTGTATGTTAGGTATGTAGAGCTGATTGACATGCTTTTTGGCATAAGTAGGCCTCTCAATGCCTTAGGTGTAGATGCTTGCTTGCACATGGACAAGCTGAAATGAAATGAAGCTTATCCTCACAAGCTTGTTGCAGCTTGAATGAGGATACTATTGACTATGTTTCTTGAGTGGTATCCAACATCATGACTGAGTCTTCCTGTTGGTTCTGGAAATGTGAGAGAAACTCCAGACATGGATTTGTATGATACTTTTCCCAAAACTCTGGGAATGTTATAGTATACTTATCTACACCCACTGTCAGGAGCTGATGAGTCATTGTGGGTAGTCCTGGCAGCTCATCACTGCTATTTGTCATGAGGGTGATGGTCTGAAATTTTGTGAGCAACTCTCATAATGTTATGATCACACTCATTATCATGTTACCTTCAAAATGTTGTGGAGATTTCTCTGCAATCTCATAGGTATGTTTTTTTTGCATATGTTAACTCTTTGGGGTTAATTGTGTGGTTTACATACTTTTGCCAATGGCCTAAAATCTCTTTTAGAGAGCTGGACACACTTGTCAAGAAATCAGCACAACACAGACTCTTAAGTGCCATTTGATCTATATTGTACAGATACTCGGATCGGGTGGCAGCTGAAACAAAGCGGCTAGACTCACAGCAATTTGATGATGTGGAGGTTTGTTTCTGAACTGAGCTGTTCCTTGGTGCATCAACTGCTTTGCAATTCTCACTGCGGTCTATAGGCTGAACTAGCAGATTGTGAGTGCAGGTTCTTGAGTTGAGGGGCATAAGTTGAACTCATGAGACTTCCTTGTCATGTGAATGCTAGTTGTGCCATTCAGTTCCCTTTCCAGCAAGCTTCTAACCAGTGGTAGACAATATACATGCAAAACCATCCTTTCAACATAACTTGTCATCTTCTGTAGGGTTTGTCAATTTTGTTGATGGAATAAGTCTGATTGTGCACTATATGGAGGCAGTAAGGTTTCAAATGGAAGGCTGAGTATTTGAGCTTGCAATGGTAATATGCTATTCTTTAGTAAATGGAGTAGGACATACATATTGGAAGAGTTTAAAGCACTTTGTGTGATTGCAGATGGATGATGAGGACAAGTATTTAGCTAAAATGGAGGCAGGCCTTTACACACTGCAGGTGAGTCCTCTGTTTGACCAGTTTGCTGGCTTTTCTTAGTAAGTGTTACATAGAACCTAAGTTTTAGGTTTTCTTATGCAACCAATACAGCTTAGAAGTTCTGGTACTCAATTTCAGCCTTCCAGATGTCCTTGATCAGCTTCCTCATGCTTAAATGACAGTCTTTAAGTAGTTTATGAATGCCACATTGGGTAGTTTCTCCTCACCACAGGTTTTAGTAGCTCTCTGAGCAGTCTTGTGGGCTTTATCTCTAGTCTTCATCACTCTTACTTGAGCACTCTAGTTGTGTGAGTCCTCATAATCACTGATGCATTCACATGGCCGTTGGTGCAGCTACTTGCTCTCATTATGGCGCATATCTGGTCTGCAGAGTAAGTCCCATCTAACTAGAAAAAGTCACCAAGTTTGTATTGTCATTGGTATCTGCAGGTTTTCTATGATCTGATGCATGTGGCTGGTTCTGTATTTTGATGTCTTGTCTGCAGAGTAAGCCCTAACAAGTCATGAGGTGTTCCTGTGTTTTAGTGTGACCAAATGTGATGCAGATTGTCTGTTTCACTTTTGAAGGATAGATGCTTGTAAGGATTCAAATATTATTTCAGGCTTTCCTCATTAATCCTGCACAAGTGACTCTGACTTGGTGTGTCTATAATAGGCATTCTGGAATGCAGGAGAGATTAGCTCTCCTATTGAAGCAGCGGCGACTTCAACAGGAACTTGTCAAAGCTGTGCTGCAGGTACTGTTCTTCTTAAGGGCATTTACAATCGCATTTGTGGTGACAGGATGTCACAGGGCAACAGATAAGGCCTGCTGTCTGGAACATACCCACAGATGATGTCCATGTTATTGAGTCTAATAGATAATTCTTGACCATTTAATGAATGAAACATTTCTGTGTCAATTTGGCATTGCACCCTCTTATTGCTTGACACCCACTTATCCATAGTTCTTCTGTATATAAATTTCTTCCATATCAAGGCTACCTCTTCTGCTTAGAGGAACAGAAGAAGCATCTTGTTGACAGTACTGATGTATTACAATCTTATTCACATGACCATGTGTTTGATTGGAAATATGCATTGGGATATAGTGATCTTCCCTTTAGCACTAGCTGAATTCATGGGTGAGTATCCCTATGAATTCCAAATATTGAAATAAATTCAGTGCACAGAAGTTCAATGAATGTCATTCCTGACAAATTGAGCATGTTGAAATCCAGTGCTGGGATCCAACAAAGTCAATGGAGAGTGAGACCACTCCTCTGTTCCAAGCATGATGGTGTGAATTATAACACTTTTGTGCTTGACAGTAGCTGAGGTTTAATTATTTTCTGATTTAGGTGGTTTAACTATTATCTCAACTGCTATGATTGAATTGTGGTTTCGTTGTGTCTTTGTGACACTGGAAACTGCAATAACAGTCTGCCTTGCTTTTAATGGATGTTACACATCCAAGTACATTGAAGTGGCACATGGGCCCATCAGATGTGTCTGATCTCTTCTGCTCGGATGTTTGGCTCAGGAGAAAACCTATGGACATTTGTCTTCACAGCCCTTTGGACCGTTTTGATTAGTTCAATTCTCCTTAAGTGGTAGCCAAAATTATGGTGAAGCTTCTCTGGAGCCTGTGATGTGTGGGGTGCATGAATGGCAGTGCCCCCTGTGTGTGCCCAAATGGCAGACTGTGAACCCCATCTGTGGATTCAAGGGCAGTCGTGACTTTCTATCATTTTATTGATCTTCAGTATTGCAGTTTGTGCAGTTTCACATGGCAACACTCTTGGGAGTATTTTCATGCTCAAATGGCAGTGTGAGAATTGAGTGGTATGTGAGAAGGCATTTGTGTGTAATGGCAGCTAGTCACAACCATTCCTGATGATTGTGATAGTCTTATACTTTTTGAGTCACACCCAAAGGTTATAGCCACACTCATTCTTCTTGTGTCTGTATTGGTTTGGTCAGAACTGATGTAACTGTGGATCTTAAAGTGATACTATCAAGTTACTGCTGGTCTTGTGACAGAGAAGTTCATTGTGTTGTTTAATGTATGATATTGACCTCCACCAACTGCAGGGAAGTGGGGATGTTAGGGTAGGATATGCTCAGGGTGCAGGAAGCTCCAACAACTATCCTCTATATAGGCTACTCTATAGACATAGATCTTTCTGTAACTCCTTGCCTGAAATTTTGAGCAGATTGTTGTTTGATTGTTGGGAGCTGATGAAGTAATGATGATGTCAACACAGATGCTTGTTCTGTTTGTTTTGGTGTGCCCAGAACTCATGTAACAGTTATTGTAAATTTGTTATTGTGGAGTTTTCTCAGCAACATCATAGATATGTGAGAAGCCGTATGTGAACATCTATTGGCCGTCAACCATACTCACACTGTTGGTTCTTTGACTCTTTTGTAGGAGTACCATGACAACATAGGGGATATGGATGGACCTGAGGAAAAAGAAAGGCGTAGGGGTAAGATCCAGAAGCTGATATCCTCAATGTGAGGGTTTTTGAGGTTTTTAGGTTTCAGTGTTTCAGTAGAATCATAGAATCAGGTCATTGTAAATTTAGTTGCCAATACAGCACCAGTTGTAGTGCATGCTGCACAATTGGCATCCTTGAAACTGCAATTGCAAGAGTTGGTATGTCCAGACTTTTCCTGATAATTTTGTTCTGGGGATACCCTCCCTGACTCTTGGACTCACCCTGTTTGTGTTACGGGTTTAGGGTTTAGGGTTCCAAGTAGTGGATATTCATCACTTTATGAGTTGTGTCCCTTTGCTGGCAAGCTGGTAAAAGCTCTACTGGCAATTGAAAGTGTCAAACAAATTATACGGGAAACGGAACCAGCTTCAACTGGTGGGACAATTATTGTGAGTTCCCCAGCTAATCACTCGGGCTTCCAAATTCCCTGTGATGTATTGATCTTATGGTAACCTTTACATGCCACTTCCCTTTTGGGGCTCTTGTAACCATTTCCGGAACTGTGATGGATCCACAGGCTCATAAACTTAGATCTGGAGGAAGATGCCATTCCATGGCATCATAGCCTCCATTTGATTCACCTTCTTTGATAACCCATTTACCAGCTAGTGTTACAGGTTATAAGAATCGCTATCTTGGATCACACTTGGCCAGAAATGTTGGATAAAATTGATCAAAATCAACAGTGTGCTCCCTAACTTGTGGTGGTTTACCAATTCAATTGTAAACCCCAATTGAATTTGACATTATAATCATTGTAATTTAATCATTGACACCCTAAAAGCCAATGGTTGGCTCATGAGGATGACAAAATTCAAAGCAATTGCCAAAGCACATCCCACATACTGAACAATTTGTTCAATTTCCCACATGTCAAGCAATATGATCAACCATGATGTTTGCTCACACCTCACATTTGTTGAAGTTTGGGTTTTATTAAAGTTATCCACAAAGACAATAAAACCTAGGAAAAAAAATTATGTTTCCCTGAAACTAAGGTAGCTAGTCAAAATGCAGGATGGGATTATGCCAAAGGAAAGTAATAGATCGAATAACATGCTAGCTTATTTGAGGGGCTATTTAAGGTTGACTTGAACTACAAAAGGGGCCTACTTCATAAATCCTATGTAGCCTTTTAGGTAGGTTTAGGTAGGTCCCTAGGTAACCCCTAAGTAGCACCCTAAATAGCCTCTATGTAAGTCCTATGTAAGTTATTGATAGCTTTTATCTTAAATAGCCCATAAACTAGGTAGGCCCGTAGGTGGTCATTAAGTAGTCCTTGAATAGCCATGTAAGTTACTTAGGTAACCCACCTAAATAATCCCTAGGTATCCCCCTAACCTTGGAAATATTTTAATAGCCCGCTATGTAGGCCTTAAATAGCTTTCTAAATGTCCTCAAGATAGGCCCCTTGGTAGCCCTTAGATAACCCCTAAGCAACCTCTAAGTAAACCCTTAGATAGGCTCTATGTAACTTTCGACATAAGCTTTTCATCATCATCGTGCTACATAGATAGGTAGGTAGGTAGTAAGTAGGTAAGTGGGTAAGGGTAGGTAGGTAGACCATAGGTAAATATGTAAGAAAGTAATAAGCCTTACCTTAGTTACCCTCTACCTAGGCAATCTCCCAATCTATGTGGCAATAACTAAAGTAGGTCATAATATAATGTTAAAAAATATATAGTGGTCATTTTTGAGAGTTCATCCTTAGTTTGAAGTGGTGTCTCTCATTGTACCCCTTAGAAACTACCATCAAACCTTATAACCCCTCTTTCAACACCAATAACAAGGAGTTACCGAAAGACCATGTAGATATTAACTAATCCTAAAAATTAACTTGCCCATTAATAGTTTGATTGCACATGAAGGTGCAACACTACCAATGCATGATGCTCATAAACATCTAGGCATTTTGGAAGAAGGTAAGCAACAATAATCTTTGCACTTATAGACATCCAAATTTTTTTTTGGTTTTTTTACAATGTACACGAGCATTTTAATCTTTAACTTCATGGTTGCCATGGGGTTTTTTGTGCTTTGACCATAGTTATTGCTTGAAGAGATAAAAGAAATAGTGTTCCAACAAATTTTAGAATCAAAGCTACAAGACTACTTGAGTGTTTTCTTCAACTTCAAGAGATAAAAGAAATAGTGTTCCAACAAATTTTAGAATCAAAGCTACAAGACTACTTGAGTGTTTTCTTCAACTTCATTGTGGTAGTAGGATTTTTTGTGATTTTTTCCTAGAAAGAAAAAAAAGAGAAAACTCCAACATTTAGGGCCCCAAGGTTTTAGGTTTTTTTTCACTTTTATTATCATTTGATTTCTTTTGCACTTTCACCATTGTTGAATTTTACTTGATGGAGAGATGATTTTGAATTTTGGAGTTCAAAATTAAAGCTCTAGGGTTCCAGGGTTTTTATTTCACTTTGTCATTGTGAGATTTTTGTGCACTTTGCCATAACCTTCACTTGAGGAGGAACAAAGAGAGAATTCATTTATAGGATTTTTTAGTGCTTGGGCCATTTATCACATGCTTGAGGGGGAGAAGAAAAATAAATGCATGTTGCTACTTTCTATTCCTTCTTCCTACATTATTTCATAATTATAGGGATCATGAGTTTTTCAAGTCTTACAAACAAGGATGTTGCAATTTGAATTTGAACCATGTTATTCTTCCTACTTCATCTAAGTTCGTAAGACATTCCAACAATAACATCATCAAAAAATTTGGACTAGTGCATGTTGATGGAGAATAACCTACTAAGAAAACATATGTTTCTAAAGTGCATCTAGAAAGTTTGAAGAAGCAAGCTATTGCATGGAAGCCTCACAATTGCAACTTTTCCAAATGGGCATTTTAGAAGGTGAACAACAATCAAGTCATAAACCTTGATTGGAATCAAACAACAAAATGCATCATTTGCCAATCAAGTTGTGTGGCCTTAAGATCATAGTTCTACAAACCATGTGTTACAAAATTTTTGATTCATTACCATCTAGCTAATGACATAATAACCATGAAAAAACATGTAAAGGTAGAGCACAAGACCATGTTTTCAATGTATGCAAAAAATGTAGTTGGCAACCATCATAAATTCTTAAGTGGAAATTGGCCATAAACATGCCATACATAACGTTGATCATGTTTTTAGTAATTTATTTAAAAAGATGGCACATAAGTCTCTTGAAGGATGTCATGTTGTTTGTGATCAAAAGTTTTCCACCTTTGAGGAATGTGGAATCCATATGGTTACATTGAATGGCATATCAATTTTGCTTGAGGGGGGTATGACCATCTAGAAAAACAATTGTTGAAGAAGTTATGGTTGCATTTGTATAAAATTTGTAGAATACATGGAACTTGCATTGGCAACATACTTATTCAATCACTTGCACATTTCACCTTTGGATGTCAAAAGGGCCATATGATGCACATTCAATGTCATTATGAATTTCATTTCTAGCAATTGTGAACCTAAACACATAATTATTGAGTTGTTTGAGGCCACTAATATGAATGTTGCAACCATGGCTCCAAAATTGTAATAGTTCCTTGACACAAAAATTCAATCAAAAAATTAAAGTTCATATGAAGTACGAGGGATCCAATTTGTAGACATATACATTTGCTTTGAACTCAATTGCTTCTAGTGATAACTTTGGGCATAATCAAGCCATTTAATGGGCCTTGCTTCAAGAATGTTTTAACAAAGGTCTACTATGACACCAAAAATTATAAAATGGTTGTGGATTCCACTATGCACTTATTAAGGCTACCCAAGCCAATACAAAAGTGTATCACATGGTTTTAAAAGTTAGGTAAAGGGACACAAACATGTAAAAAAGCTTGCACTTATTCTAAAATATTATGGCCCAAAAAACTAAACAAGTAGGTGAAGACAAGGTATGTAATTTTTCATTTTATTTGTGTGTGAAATTGTTTATATTTATTGTGTCTCTAATTTGTTTACTAAATGTAGAATTTCCATTATATAATTTGTAATTTTCCTTAGTTCCACCAACAACATTTAACTTAAACCTTACATTTGGAAAATAACTTTATGTTAACTTGACAAAAACTTGGTGCAAAAAAACATCGATGATAGTGACATTTTCATGTGTGATTAAGTTATCATGTTGCAAAAGACTTATATCCCCTTTTAGAATAGTGGGATGGTGGCAATGACAATTGCATACATTTTCAATATCTTCATGGGTTTTGTTATAACCATAATGGAACATGATCATGATCATGTGTTGAATTTAACATTGTTTGCAAACTCAAACAATGTCATATATTTATAAACAACTAAAATGATTTTAATAAATTGATGTGGTCTTATTAGTTTATGTGTGTTTCTTAATTATAGGTTTGCAAGTTGGGCATTGTTTTTCCAAAATGCTTCGACGTTTCCGTTTAACATTGCATGCGTTATGGTCAACAATCATGCCACTATAAAAGCAAAAATATTCTTGGGCATTACCACTAAGAACCACTTCAAATAATGGTTAAAAAACCAAAAGTGACCAAATAATATTCATGGGCCCATTTTGAAAAATGTTTTCATGAGTATGGATTTATTTTTTTCATGTGTATCCATTGTATGTCAAATTAAATGGCCTACATTTTTTATTGGGAAAAACAATAATTATTACAATTTTGTTTTCCTAATTGTAATGGCCCTTTTTAGAATCACACTCCTAAATTTTGGAATTTCATAACTAAATCATACTTATTCAATTGATAACTGAAATTTTCAATAAAATAAAATACCATCAAAAGTACGTAAGAAATTTATTAAGAGAAAAATTAGAACATGTTTCAAAGTTGTGTTCTTAACCAAAAAGTTCAAGGAAAATAAATGTGATGAAATTCTTAAAACTTTTTCTAAATGCAATGATTAAGAACATAAAAATAAAAATGATTCTTAATATCATTAAAGTTTCAAAATATATCTATATACATAATTAATTAATTTAATGGTTCTAGTAAAAGGAAGGTGTGGCATTCTTAATAATACCATCAAATGATACTTTTGCCCATAAAATTACATTCCATTTTGCATATATGAGTTGTTTGTGAAGCCATGGCAAACGTTTTGTCCCTAATTCTTTTTTATTTTGTATTGAATCATAGTTATTAGCACTAGTTCCTTGGAGACAATCCATCCTCCAATTTGTTATTTCTACCTACAATGAATTAACGATGACCTTTCAAATCATATTTTTTTGATAATATGGGTGGTCCAAAGGCAAATGTGATTGATGCAAAGTTGAAAGATTTAATAGTTCATATGAAGCACCAAGTTTCGAAAATATTTATACCTTTCATGCATCTTTTACATGGATTTGATTAGAAAATGCCATAATGTCTTGACTTTGATGTTAAATCCCATGTTCAATAGTATGTGCTTGGTCACAAGTTACATTGGTTAGGAAAATGCATCCAAATTGGTTACTACTTATGACGAGGAACTGTTATTACTATTATTGGTAAAATGTTATAAATCATTAATGCCAAATGTGATTCATGAGATTCCATTGCAAGGTTCACATTTGAACTTTTAAAATATCTTTCACACAACTAAGGTGTTTATTTTAACATTTTGTAGCACTTGGTGTGAAAAAAACTTGGTGAATTTCATCATCATTTTGCTAATGCAGAATGCAAGTGTGCCTTGATTTGGTGGCACATAAAAAAGTGCAAATTCTCTATCTTTGTTATGTTGGCGAAACACATTATTTGCAATCCAACTAGTCATATTGTTCGATTGAAAGGATATTTTTGATTGCTAGAATCCTCATCATAATGCACAAATGCCAACTTCAAATTGGTCATCTCAACAAGCTAATTTTGATTAACAAGAATTGGCCCTCCAATTTGCACATTGGTTGCTTGAAGCCT
>Ga0209208_10007075_pt1 | contig 15338 bp, 10 predicted proteins | sample S1TSphfallax_3_FD_187694 | JGI IMG/M metagenome (GOLD analysis project Ga0209208, IMG submission 187694) | Host-associated microbial communities from peat moss isolated from Minnesota, USA - S1T2_Fd - Sphagnum fallax MG (SPAdes) (version 2) | ecosystem: Host-associated > Plants > Peat moss >...
TTGGCCCATTGCAAAAAAAAACAAAGTTGAAACTATGGAGACTCCTCAAAATGAAAGATTCTATTGGAAGATGAAGTGCCTCCCCTTTGGGCCCACCTATATAGGTGAGAAGGGGAGGACTTCAAGGGCAAAACATATGGGATGGGATTAATGTGAGGTGATATTGGGAACACCCTTGAGGAACACATTGGGAACCTAGGGAAAATATTGGGAACTCATTGGGAACTTGAAAGGAACATGTTGGGAACAAAGGAAAAATTTAAAAAAATATCCCCCACCCCAAAACTTAAAAGAAAAAAAAAAAATCAAGGCACTTTGAGTGCATGCCAAGCCTTGCCATTGGCTACATGAGATTTCTATTTCCAAAATTGTTCATCACCATTTTTGGCCTGGGCTAATACCCCAAACCCCCATTATAAACTGGGGGTACTTGTACTTATTGAAGGAGCAAATCCCACTTCAATGTTTAGACCAAATGTTTGTCATGAGTTTATACCAATTGGGGGTATAAACATCCCCACATTTGTGTGGGTTGGATGCTTGAAGCAAAGTGCAAGTACCAAGTTACAACATTTCTCTTTTTTGAGTGCATGTCATTCCATTTGTGGGAGTGACACTGGTTTTGATTATCTGAGCTTTTTTGTGCATTCACCTTCGATTGCATGGCATTTTTGAGTTGGCAATAAATACTATAAAACTTCTGGTTCACCCAAAGCCTCCTATAGCCAGGGTGAACCAGCACTTACATCTGTGCCTTTTACCCTACATTTTGTGTGAGTAAATGTGTTAATCCTGCAAAACTTTGTTAATAAACAAACCGTAGATCCAGAAAAAAATTACAAGGGAAAAAGAAAAATGGAAAAATTAATGGTTTAGGACTTAAACAATATCAATGTAAAACAAATACACTTATATGAATTTCAATTTAAAACATTGTAAAAAATGTGATTTTTTATTTAGGACGGGGGTCCGAGAGAGGATTTCATAATGTTTTTGTGATAGGTCAACCAAATGGTCCATTGCAAAAAACAAATCATCAAAACATTTGTGTTTTGGGATGCATCACAACTAATCTAATTAGTTAATATGAATCACAATAAGTAGCTAAGCTTTTGTAGAAGCTTAGACCAACAAATGGTGATCAACAAAGTCAAGAATAGAAGTTCTATTCAAGCAATGAGGTGGGGCAAACTGTGCATTCAAGACATTCCTTGGAAAAACACCATTGTGATCCCATATTAGTAAAAATGGTAATGTTTGGGGAGTATTAAAATATCATGATTTTTTTTTGAAGGGCCAATCAAAGTGATCCATTGCAAAAAATAAAGAGCTTTGATACACACACAATTAATTTATATGGACTTGCAAGAAAGTATGGTCATTAAGAGTATATAATATATATATTTACAAGTCCCAAAACATTTACACGAGCCCATGTAAATATATTTAACAATTATTTACACAAGCCTCATGTAAGTGTAAGTGTTAAAAAAAAAGTTATACACAACAACAATATAAGTGTAAAGTTAATGTAAAAAGTTTGAATGTGTAAAATTATACATGTAAATGATTTACACTTACATAGGACTTACACATCATACATACAGTTATTGACACTTACATGCACAACATTGGCCTTTATCTTCTTGCATGTTGCTTGTTAGAGGTTATATTTAGTCAAAGAAAACTTGAATTTGGATTTGGACACCTTGATTTAATTTAAGAACTAGTCATTTATAATGTGTGGAATCAATTAATGTTGTGTAGTATGAGAAATGGTTACATACCTTGCTAGTTATTAAGCCAAGTATATACCCACTTAACCAATGGAGGGGAGAAAAAATAAAAACCCAAAGGTGCAAGGAACCTGGGGAAATAACCAAGCAAAAAATCTCAAGAGGGAAAGAATCTTGTCAATTTTCTTGAACCTCACTTAGGGTTGCAAAAATTTGATGTTGGTTCTTTGAGTTTTTATTGTCGTGAATCGTTGGGTTGTACCATGGCAACACCACAATTTTGGAGTGTCTCACCTTTGGGAATTCATAATCTTCTTCATCACTTTTGTCCTTGTATTTTTTAGTGTTCAAGTCATGTAGTTCTTGGATATGTAACTACTAATTTGAAAATGCACTTTTGGGTTTCAAAAGTGGGTTGATCAATATAGACAAGTTGTTTGTCAAATGGTGATAGGGAAAAATTGTTGTCATTGGTAGTCTGTGACATGTAGGGAGTTTGATGGTGTAATGGTTTCATTAAGCATAATGAGTTTGACACATCCACAACGTTAGCCTTATCATAATTGAAATTATAACTTTAAGTTCAACATTTGCGGACTTAACAAACTTGAAAATGCCAAAGCTTTGGTGGATACTTTGCAACAAACTAATTTATTGGTCATGGGGCACCTCGTTCTTTAACATCTTGAACACTATTTATCAACCAATAATCAAAACATAAGTACTTCCAACCATGCAACACATCATACCCATAGTGCCAATTTATTTATAAGTTTAATAGGAGTGATAGTTTTAATCATTGTGTTAGATTTCCTTAATTCCTACTTATAGACATGATCCTAAAGCCCAAAATTTCACCTTCATTGTTTCACCTTCACAATGGAAGATTGAGTATGATGAGGAAGCAAAGTAGGATGGGCTTTTAAATGGGCCCCTTCTATAGCTAATCACAAATTATCATATGTATGTTACAAGATGCAACTCATATAATTTTGGCAATGCAATCATTTTGTAAATTGCTTGTAAATTGAACTAACCATTTGATAGTTGCTACAACTTTTTTTTACATGGCAAAGTTCTTGGCATTAGTGAACCACAAGTATATAATTGCATTTTTTTGGGTTAGGAGACAACTAGCCTTGTAAGGAACTAGCAAAGTTTTATTCAAAACAATTGAAATTAGACCATTTCTTTCAAATAACAAAATCAAAATATCTGCAACAAAAGGTTCTCTAAATAATGGTTTCCAAAGACATGGAATTGTAATTCCTAAAAAAATAAAATAATCACACAACATTGGAATCAACCCAAATGACTTTTAAAAGTTTTAATTTTTATCATGATGATGGTCCTCTTGTTTTGTGGAGTTTTAAAGTCAAAGTCTTTTTTATTTTTTTTGTTAATTTCCTTTTGCTTTGTGTTTTAACCTTTTTCCCCCTCATTTTTTTGTTCTCAATCCTACTTGCCTAATTTCCATTGGTTTTAATAATAGTTTGTTTTCCTTTTATTTTCTTCAAATGTTTGTACATGCTAGACTTACAAACATTTGTTTGTTAATGCAGTGGGTTCAAAATTAAATATTATATATATAAGTTTGATTTTGGTACATGGGTCTTAGCAAAAATGAAATACCAATTCAATATTAGTAACAAATAATCTTCAAAAAATAGGTAGGTCAACTAGTATGTACATTACTAGTTCATAATATGTACATTACTAATATATACTATGCATTAGTGGTGCAATTGTATCAATGATGGCATACATATGGTTATATTGATTGGTATATGCAGTCATTGATAATATCAATAGTGAATTTTTTTAATGTCAAGTTCCATCAACTAAGTTCCAAAATTATTAGTTTCATAAATATGAAATGAAGTTGTTTTTAAATACATGACTACATTAGTTTGCCCATTCAATCCTCAAGTTGTTCCATTGCGGATCCATTGCATGTTTTAATAAATCATATTTTATATGAAACAAACTTCAATAATACATCAAACATTAGCTTTGATGAGATATTCAAAATTCATATACAATATGAGATGAAAAATGAATCTTTATCTTTAAAAGCATAAATTCAACAATGGAATGTAGGGTACAAAGACAATCATTTGAAATTATCCACATAAAAAATCATTTTGATATCCATGCATTAATTAAGTAGTTGCAACAATTTCAAATTTCAAACCTCCATGATCATTAGTTGTGGTAATCCATGCCACAAAATAATTGTGTTACATCAAACTACAAACCTTAACACAAAAGTTCTCAAAAGAATGTGTGAACTAAAATGGATGTAACAAATACAATAAATCCCATTAAAAGATACAAAATTGTGGTAGTGAAGTTTGAAAATTATATACTCGATGTTAAAGCTAGATTGTAAAACATCAAAACAACCAACATAGAAAATGTGATAGTCTAGTTTTAAAATATGGAATTTGTGCACATGTGTGGTAGTTAATTCAAAATAATCAAGTTCATTCTTGTACAATCATTAAATAAATCTTCCTTGGCAATGAAAAACCCTAGGTGTCCCCACCAACAAGAAGGAAACCACTCCTTACATCACTTTGCCAATTTTTCATAATCATCACCAACTTGTCCGTGTTTTACAGTCCCAACCAATAATGCCACTTACTCGTTAAAATGCCTACAACACTAAAAATCCTTTTAGTTTTTTTGCAAGGAAAATATAATATCCAAAAATTGATGGGTCAATAATGTTACATCAAGGAATGTTTCTCCTATTTTTTTGACCACGTCAAGGGAACTTTCACATCATTCTCATTAACTATTCATCAACACAAGGACGATGCAATTTTCATAAACCTCAAAGATAAATTAACTTCCTTAAATGATATTGCAACTCCTCAAAAAAAATCATCAATAGTAGGGGTCTTGGGCAAAAGGCTCTCTACATCTCTATGGTTTAATTAAAGCAACTTGAAAACTTTCACCAAAAGAGGCATTATAACTTGCTAGTCATACTTGTATACCACTACCTTTATTTTGTCTTTGATAACATATTCCATAATACATTACATATCTTTAAGTCAAGGATCCAATTGGAAGGCACACATATTGTGTGTATTGGTAGGGTTGAAGGTGAACACCAAATGTTAAAAATAGTTCCAGCACGTTGATTACATCAAACCAAGTTCTAGCATACAATATCATTAGATCTTGTTCAAAATCTCCAAGTTGAAGAGGTGAATTTTTAGTTTCCTCCATCTCAAACCCACCTCCTTACAAGCTAATTCCCATTCTTGCTTTCTTTTCCCCATTTTTTTCCTCCATGTGATTGTTAGAGACTTCACATGTTTTGCCAAGGTTGTTCCGAATGTGCTAGGTGTTTCAAACAAACCTATTATAACATGGCAAGGGACCCACTTGTCATTAATTACTTTGATTACAAATGTAAAGAAGTTGAAACATCCACATATCAAATGTGGTAGTGGTTGTTGCAAATTGTGCAATGGGAGGAAACACATGTATTCTTCTAGTTTATTTCTCAACATGATTGGGACGTGTCTTCCAAACAATTTGTTTATAATATATGGATATCACATTTTATCACAATGGTGCATTATAAGAATTCACAACCAAGTGTGTTTTTCACGAGCGACATGGGGATGTGCCTTGTAATGTTCATCTTTCAATGTAATTTTCTTTAAAATGTGCTATTATTATGAGGTCACAAATTTTGATGTAAAATCATGCATTCCAATGTGGTAGGAAGCAAAATGTTAACAAGTAGATAGAATTGAATTTTGCAACCTAATCAATTGAACAAAAAATGAATGTTTATTGTAACAATTATGTTGACAACAAGATTAAGGTTTCAAGATGCAATCACATTCAAACCATTGAAATTCCAATTACAAGTACACAAGTGTCATTGATTTCTATTTCAATATTTATTCTTTTCTAGTTAACTCTCTTAATTTTTGTGCCCCACTTGAGAGCTTGAAAGCCATACATTATAGTCTATAGTTGCAATAAAATGTAAAGATTGTTCATCAATGGCAAGTAGATGTTCAAAAGGATTAGTTTCAAAAACCTCTTCTTTGTTCTCCTTAATGCTTGGAGGGATGATTATGAATAATGGGGTGGTGGCATTTGCCTCCATTGCAACCAATTGAAATTCACTTCAAAAGGCTCTTGTAATATTTGTCTTGTCCCATCCCTTGACGTCCAATCATGTTCTATGTAATTTGACCCATGCAAAATGCAACCATTGGCATACTATTAATTCAAGGTTATTCATAATAGGGACCAAAACATATGCACACCCCCATCAATTTAGTACACAATAAGAATGTAACAATAAAATGAACAATAACATGGTTTTCTCATCAAGAAACATTACAAGAAATCATGGTTTATTTGACTAGAAAACTAGACCAAAAACCGTACATTTTAACATTTAGTCAATTTGACCATTTGGTCATATTGGTCAAATCAATTTGAACATGTCCAACTTGATTGGTGGTTTTTTTAACTAACTCAATGGTTTTATTATTGGTCAAATCAAACAACAATATTAAGCAATCAAAAAAAAAGAAAACTCAAATTTTAAATAATAAAACTATAATTAATTAATAAACAATAAGTACATACCTATCCATCCGTGCATGACCTACCTACCTATCCACAACTTGCCTAGGTACTATACATTTACATACATTTACAAGGTATATATATGAATATACATACTCCACATAATATATGTTGGTAAAAGGGATTAAACCTTGGTTTCCTTATTTTCATGCCAAAGTTTTGGCCATCAAACCACCACACCACTTATGTAAAATATAGGTAGGTATGTAGGTAGGTAGGTAGGTAAATATATATAATATGTAGGTAGATAAATAAATAAGTAGATAGATAATAAGTAGGTAGGTAGATAGATAAATGAATAAATAGGTAAATAAATAGGTTACTAAGTAGGTAGATAGGTAGATGCTTAAGTAGGTAGATAAAACATAGGTAGGTAGTAGGGACATATTTAGGTGAGTAGGTAGGTAGGTAACCTAACAAGCATAGTAAGTAGGGTAACTAACCAAATTAATATGGCCAATTTGATTAAGCCATTAACATCTTGGTAAACCATCTTGATTGACATTTCTTATTAGATGTATGACTTAACACTTGGTCAAAATGGTCAATTTAATATTAAAAATCGTGTGTTTTTCATGCCCATGCCTTTAATCAAAGCAAATTCATCCTTTTGGTTAATATAAATACTCTAATCAAATTAACGTTTTTGAAAAATTGTGATTTATTATAGTGAAAACATTTACCTTTTACTTATACAATATCCTAAAACTTTGATTTCCAAGGCATAATTAAGGATTAAATCGTTCTGAATTTAGTTTCATGAACTATTATTGTTTTCAATTATAATTTTATCATACAAGACTTCAAGCCCATACCCGCATTATCATTTTTGACCATATAAACTGTCAAATATGCCCATGACATAGAATAATCAATTGTTACAACACCAATCCCACACAAAGTAAACATATCAACCTTCCATTTGTGCCCCATTTTTTTCCCATTCTCACAATCCACAAAAAGCCTTTACAAGAGATAATTCCACACTAATCATGATTACAATGGGAATATTGAAAACATATGCATCGGCAAAAAATGAAGAGCTTGGTTTTACTTTAAATTCCCATCCTAACAAGTCTTGTTCCTTCACAACACACATAAATTCAAAACACACTCTCAAGCATATCAAACCCAAACATATGGAATCATATAAACAAGTTTTCAAACTCCCTAAGGCCTTTCATCACTTCCCTATGCTTTTAAGCCATAATTTTCTACCATAGATTTCAACAAACAATTCTAACATCTTTGCATAGTGGAAATATTTAAAAATACCACCTTAGCTTTAAATCCATGTCGCAACACTACTAGATCACTTGTCATTTATGTTTCGTTCCTAGAACCTTGATATGTTTTAGTCTTTTGTTCTCTCGTGTCCTCTCCCCTTCCATAAAAATGAAATAGATTCTCATTTGATCACTATATACTACTAACAAAGTAGGAATGTTATATGCTTCCACTTAATAGGTTATTCAATAAATAATTATTTCTTCCTTGATCATACTAATCAACTAGAAGCTTACTAACTAGAGTTGTACAAATTCTGCACGGTCCTATTTCACTTCATGTTTCATGAATTGCCACACCCATTTTTTTGAGACTCCAAGCCCTTCATGAATGATTTGAGGACCTTGGATTCAATTATTCCACATAAGATTTGGTTAGACCATGAAAGTAACAAGTGATTGCTTGACCTTTCTCATTTTTTGTAATATGGCTACCATTCAATCACAAAGGTTATGGTAGTCCACTAACAAGCTCATATTCTACCTATTGAGCTTTATGGAACTTATACCAAAGTTCATTTGCACCTTTGTAACTTGGTTTCAATTCGCCCTTGGATGTGAACTATTTGAACAAAAACCCTATGCTTAATTTTTTAACATTGATTACGCAAGCTAGGTTTCTTATAATCAATCTTGAGATTATAAAAAATTGTCATGGTTGCCATACCTCTTTATTGTAACTTGATTAATGGCCAAAATTTTGACTAAAACCAATTGATTTTGTCTCATGTTCTTTGCCTTTTCCAATTTGGAATAGTGTCCCCTTGTTTGGTCTCACATTCACATAACAATGTAATGCAACATTTTTGTGGCTTCCCTATTGGTCATTTCTTTAGCTTTTATGCATTTTCAAAAACTAATTTATGCACTTCAATCAAAAACAAATGCAAGGAATGTTGAACACATTTAGTCTTGGGTCAACAATATTAGATTCAATCACATACAACATGTTTCAATGGGGGCATTATTTATTCTTACTAAATATATATCTTCAAAACAATATATAATCCATTTCAATTTCAAAAAAGAAAATCAACTTGACAAGACTCGCATGGACTCTAAAGTTGTTTACCTTTTGAAATCCTTCAAAATATCTATAGTATAAATTGGTTTTTAAAGACTCCTAAACTTCACCTCCAATGCCTTAACAATTTAAAATGAAAGTACCAAACTCTAGTCTATCCCATGTTTGTTTGGCTACTCCATTCTCATTTTAGCTTGATGTGTGTTGTCATGGTGAACCTCCTTCTCTTTATCATCAATGCATCCACTTGTACCAACTTCATTTAAAGTTTTCTACAAATTTTGATATAATTCACAAACATTACAATGCTTTAGATTGTCACTAATTTGGAAAAAAAATTGAGACCTCAAGAAGTTTAGGGTTCACCAAGAGCTAGAACAATTAGTTCCTCACTTGCTCCCACTATTAAAAAAAGTGTGGAATGAATGTTGTTAAATGGTTCAACCATTTTTTTTGTGTATAATTTTGCACTTATCTAGCGAAAAGAAGATTTTTCTATCAAATGATTCATTTTTATTTGTGAATTTTTTTTGCTAGATTTATAAACAAGAAGTCCAACATTTTTTTGTGCAATCTATGGTCATCTATTTCTTTTGTTTTTGTAGGTAGCCCAAGACTTTCTAGCCTTTTTCCTCTCTAGATCTTTTGCTATAGTTTTTCTATCTTTGGACACCATTGGACAACTTGTGGTATTGCCTTGCTATGAATCAATAGTATTTACAATTTGGGTTTATGTTTAGTGGACCATTAATTTGTTAGAGGCAAGAAGTTGTGTAGACTCCATATGTCATCCTTTTACATGTTTCATCATTTGTCAAGATTTGTTACAAATTCTTATATTTTCCTACTTACTTGTGTGGAACTTCTATTGTCATGCACTTAATATTTCCCCAATGGCCAATTGCTTGGTGGATTATGCAGTGTTCCATGTTCTATTATCATAATAAGTTATATTTTGTGTTGGGATTTTCTTTATGAATTTTTTTGACAATTTGTTAAGGTCTTGTGAAACATTAGGTTTTAATAAGGGGTGTTTGAACCTTATGAGTTTAATGAATATTGTATTGATCATGTTGTTTTAACATTTATTGGGTTTTATTTGGAAGTATTTGTTTTGTTGCTATGATACATGATGGTGCATTACAATGAAGTGGAATAAGTTGTGTTTTGAAATAACATTTTTACTCAAGGATCAGTTTTGGGTGGCCACCTTGAGTAATTAACCACTTAATTATTTTTTGCTTGGACGGGCCACTAACTATGAACGAAATATATCAAAATGTTTGTCAAAGAGTAGTTTACTAGTTGTTGTAGTGAATTATAATAACATAGATCATTAATTTTTTGGAAATTTATATATTTTTTCGAATTGAATCACCATTCTTTTGTGCTTTTATTTTCAATTTATTTTGATGTTCCTTAGAAAATGCCCCATGGTTTCATGCAATGTCACAATTGCAAGTCATTTATGTCATTGGATTCTTGAAACAAAACATAATAAATGTGGGAAAAACTTGCCAATTTTGATCTAAAAGGTTTAAAAGGTTATTCACACATGTTAGATGGGAATAGAGCTAGCTCAAGCACAACAAGTTATGGATTTCACCATGACCTCAACCAAAATCAAATTTAGGAATTAATCTATGTCCCTAGATTTGTGGAAAGGAGAACATCGCAAGGACAAAAAAATCACTTAGTTCCAAGGCATTGGTTTTTAGAATTAGTTTGTGTAGCCCATTGCGTGGCAAGGTGTGCATTTTTATTTTTGTTTCTTTTCAACAACATAATTATGTCTCAAATTTTGTTCATATTAATTATATTTTTCACTTTTATTGGGCCTTTATTGGCACCAAGCATCTAACTTCTCTTAAAGCCTTCCAATTTATTGAAACATCTACTTCACATTGACAAACGATTCTAAACCCAACGGTTATAGGTGTCAAGGACAAAACAAAAATACAAATTGGAGAATAGTATATGGATTTGACAAACAATGAATAAAATTCAAATGACTTGATTTCTTCAATAATGCAAGATGCAACTTAAACATGAGATGGATTAGCAATACAAGGGCTACAACTTGTGTTGGCAAGATTGAAGGATGGTGCTCTCAAAACCTTTTTTATACTATTTGATGGAAAATTTAAAAAGTTTGTCAACTTTAATTGAAAAAGTTCAGGCCATCAAACCTTTTATAAACTTCCATCGACCATATCTTTTGAAATATTCTATGAATTAGATATTTTAGGAACTTCTATGAATCATTATTCTATTAATTTCTTTTAATTGAGTCTTCAACAAAAATTCTATTAACTATTTTTTTTAAAGCTTCTTCTAACTAAAATTTTAAAAATATTATAGAAAGTTCCTTTAATGTTTTTAAAAACTTGTAAACAATTTTAAGCATGTTCCCCAAGAATATTTTTAAAAACTTCCTTTATGTTTAATGTCCATGGCAAAAGACGCACTCCCTAACATTATTCTTATTGGTCCTTTTTATTTTCACCCAACATGCCTTTGTATTCTAGTGTTCCCTTTTATTGACCACCCTTCTTTCATATAATGTTGTTTTTAACAACAACAATGCCACCCCCTTCTATCCCTATAGAACATAACATAGCTCCCCTAATCTTGCATAAGTTTGTTGCCATATTAGACATTATTTGCTTTAATCCAAATCACGACCCCCATCTTGATCATCCTTTGCCTTCACAACAAGTGCCTTGTCCAACATTTAACTAAGAATTTCAATGCAAGGTATAACATGCCATCAATGTTCATTCCACATTTTTATCACCCTCAATTCCCATCTAATCACAGCTCCAACCACCAACCCCTCCCCCCTACAGCATGGTATCATGTTACCCATCTTGATGTCCTAGGAGCTTTTCACTTTGGTTTTTTTCATCCATGGTTATATTCTTGCATCCCAACAATGTTATGTCATGGAGTATAAAAAACATGTTTTCCATTAAACAAGTTGGCTCAGAACCCCATGAATGTAATAGCTTGGCATCCTTTTCCTATTATTCCTTCAATGGCGTTTAATATTATCACCTTGAGGAGGACCAACAAGGAGCAAGGAAACAAGAGTTTGGTTAAGTTGTTTCTAGCAAGAGATTGGGAATGTTTACAAGATGAACATTTCTTTTGAGCTCAAACATTGGCAATAAGTTCCACATTTCAACCTTCCACTCAAATCGTCTCTCAACCCTACAAGTGCCTCCATCAAAACATAGTGTTGGGCTAAATAGGCAAATATTCACATGTTGGTCATGCCTTCACCCCATTTTCTTTAGCCCCCCATTTTTTAAAAACCACTTCAACTTTAAAAAAACTTTCACCTATAATTATGCAATTTTTTTTTCCCTTTGTGAAAGATTATGAACCTAATTAGAACTTCAAGCTTTCTTTTGTTTCATTTAAGCTACCATTTAATTGCATGCCGTGTTTTTCAAACAATGGTCATGTTTTTGGTATGATATTTGAATATTTCCATGATTATTTCCATGGATTTTGTTAGGGGTTTCCCACAATTATTTTAGTTTTTTTTTCATATTACATGTGGAAATATTCATCAAGAGATTGTGCATGTTTGTAGAGTGGCCCATCTTTTAGCCACGGCCAAGCCATTTAGTAGGATGTGTCTAATTCCCATGGAAGAAGCATCATATTGCTTTATTAGTTGCATATTATGCTTTTAATTTAGGAATACATTTTTAGCACACTTATTCCCCCACCAATTTAGAATCATGACGAAAGGAAAATGTGAAGTGATTGTTCATGGCATTTGATGCACCTTCAATTTCCATTCAAATTGGGTGATTTTGCAAGTTGATGTAGCAAATGCATTTAAGGGCAAAAACACACTGAGGATGAACCACTTTTCACATAAAATGTGATGTCTAACAAGTATTATAATATGTAGAAAACTAGATTCTTGATGGCCCATACTTTGGCTATCCTAAACACAAGCAAAAAACTTTAGAATTTGCATGACAACAAAGGTGTAGAACAAATGAATTTTAATATTATATGTCAATTCCCTATTTTTGTTACATGTCAATTGTAATTGATTGGACTAATTAAAGCAAGTAATGAATAAAAAAAAGGTGTAGAGCAAGTGCTGCCTTTGATTGTATTTTAACTCCCTAGTTTGGTTACATGTCAATTGTTTTTTATTGGACTAATTAGAGCATGTGAGGGAAAAACAAAAAATATAGAGCAAGTAGTGCATTTGAATATATGTCAAATTTATTTTACGAGACTTGTGAGAAAATTTATACGACACCATGTGGCACTCTAGGAATTAAGCTTGCATTTTGGCCTTTCAGACCTATCTCCACTAAAAAGAGAATAATTCATGGGCCCAAGAAATATACCTTATAAACATGGTTGATGTTAAATAGCATGTGCTTGAAGGTTCAACGCCATGACGTAAGGTTTTTCCATAATTCAGATTCCAATGTGTCCCCTCCCCCCCAATCATCACATTCTCAAACCTAGATGGAACTTATGGAATATCAAACCCTAAAAAATGAAACTAGATCCTAGATTGTGAAATTGAAATAGACTTCAGATTACTTGACAAGACGTGTTCAAATTGTTTGAATTCAAAATGACATAACCAGATCAATTTTACAAATCATGGAATCAAAAAATTACACGGCTTTTTCCATCTATCTATGAAGGAAGGTAGTTTGTTTGTTTTGTTTGTACTTGTGAGATCCCACCTGAACCTGGATGCTTCAGATCATGTTCTCAGTCTCTTTGGAAAGCTCTCGAGGAGGAGGGGTGCATCAGCTTGGGGTTTCATGGTCTTTGGACTTGTGGTGCAAAAGTTCTTGAGTATGGAATGATCTCTTCACTCAAAATTAAATTAAATTGTAGCTGAAAATTTCGGAGGAATTGGAATGTGCCTTTGGTGTTGTTGGAAAGATCTTGATGAGCGAGGTTTAATTGGAATTTATTTGATTAGATTTTGATTCAGAATGTGGGAGATATTGATTTTAAAGTGATTTCTGCCGCTGAAAATTCAAATAAATTCCAAAAAACCAGGTTTTCGATATATCCTTGGTTCTCAAAAGATGTACGAGCTGATTCTGATATATAACTACCATTCTTTTGGAAAAAGGGTTAAGAGTCACTCACACGGTTCTTTGATGCTTGCATATGAAAAGAATCGTGACGACGGTTCTAAAATTGAACTAGATTCTGGTACCCAACCAACATAGGTACTTGTTATCATTACAAGCACACAAGTTGTTGGTCTAGAGTTTTTCCAACCATGGAACCCTAAATTAGGTCATCTTTAAGGTGGATTGTATGGCTTCAAAGATGCCAATTCCGTGCAAATTGCTGCATCCATGATAGAATGTTATATTCTGTGGACAGTACATAAAGGAATGAGATACAACAAGTGGGGGAAAAAAAAAAATTAATTTAAAAAATTGCTTTCCTTTGGTTGAACCTAAATGCCAAGTACAAATGTGGTGATTGGGTGAAGTTGGCTTAAGGTATCACTACCAGTGTATTTTAATTGGCTTTTTAGTAGAATGTTACGAGTAATTAAAAGGCTCACCACCACCACCACCACCACCACCACCTTCACCTTTCTCATGTCCTAAAAGAAAGGGAGCAAAAAGAGCTTATTGTTCCCTTGGCCCCACATAAACTACCAATAGATACCAATTTGGTCATGTGAAGGTCAGGAAGAATTTTGTTTTGTTTTGTTTTGTACACATTTGGATGGTTGATTTCACAAGAGAAATGTGGAACAGAATCCATGAGAGGGCCAGGGCCATGTGGGTGGGGGTAACACACCCATGTGCCACACCATCCACAACCCAATTGCTTGCATTCCCTTTCCAAGGAGTAACAAATAACACAATATCATCAATCTCCAAACATGAAAATGTAAAACCCCAAAGACAAAAAAACAATACTCATAAGACCTATATGAGTATATGTCTTTGGCAAGGTGCCTTTGCTTCTCAAAACCAGGCGTCACAAACATGCTGGCGCTGCCAATAAATATCCATCTACGGTGTCCACACTCTGAACACCAAAAACCATCTGTTCCAATTTAAATAGTCTAAACACTTTCACCAAAGAAACCGATTCACCTAATGTGAAACTAGTTCTAATAAGGTAAAACTTCCAAAAGTTGGATCAAATGCAATAGTCCCTGTCCCTATGTGGGTAGGGCCCAACTAAACAAAAGAGAAACATGCAAAGGCAAGTTATTAGTATATAGTGTAAGTAGTGTACACTTAGAGTAGCTCCCACACATAGCAATGTAATATTCTGAACCTTAAACCCTAAACCCCATTCCCTCCTTTTTCCACTCATCTTTATTTACTAGACCCTAAACCTTACTCTCTTGTTAAAGCTACTAAACCTTAAACCCAATAGCCTCCATTCCCACGAGTCATAAATTTCTTAAACCCTAAACCCTACTCTTGTTAAAGCTATTAAACCTTAAACCCAATACCCGCCTTTTTCCCCTCATCCTAAATTTCCTAAACCCTACTCTTGTTAAAGCTACTAAACCTTAAACCCAATAGCCTCCTTTTCCATGAGTCCTAAATTTCTTAAACCCTAAACCCTACTCTTGTTAAAGCTATTAAACCTTAAACCCAATACCCTCCTTTTTCCCCTCAT
>Ga0209208_10007076_pt1 | contig 15336 bp, 17 predicted proteins | sample S1TSphfallax_3_FD_187694 | JGI IMG/M metagenome (GOLD analysis project Ga0209208, IMG submission 187694) | Host-associated microbial communities from peat moss isolated from Minnesota, USA - S1T2_Fd - Sphagnum fallax MG (SPAdes) (version 2) | ecosystem: Host-associated > Plants > Peat moss >...
ATGACAAGAAGCAGTTGAACAAGTATAGAAAGGAGCAATTGTCAGTTATGTAATGTTATGCATGATTTTTAAGAATCAAAGTGCTGAATGTGTGTGTATTTCAGAACTTAAGTATCTATATATATATATATATATATACAATAATGGGTACACAACATGTAAATACATATACATAATACCAGGCAATATAATATACAATATAATGAAATGCATAATTTATTTTTAGACCAATATTATTATGCATACAATAATTATATAAATATATATAATCCATATAACCCTTACACAATAGTGAAGTGATTTTTTGTGAAAATATGAAGTCCAAGTGTTGAAAACCATCATAATTATTGGAGGCTTGCACAAAATATGAGTAATTTTAATCTTCATATGAGGAATTGGATATCATAGTAAATCATGAAAATAAACCATTTCAAAGTTATAAAAACAAAATGAACTTTTGAAAAAGAAGAAGAAGAAGAAGAAGAGGAGGAGGTAATTATTTATTTGTTTTGTCCATGTGAAAATTCACCCTAGGCTATAGGTGGGTAGTAATAAAACATGAAAAAAAAATGAAATTTAGCACCCAAAAAAAAGAGGTAATTAATTATTCAATGTGTCCATGTGGAAACTAACCCTAGGCTATAGGTGGGGTATTAGTAATTTCATTGCTCATTTGAGGAATGGGATATCATAGTAAATCATGAAAAAATAGTAAAATTTCAAATTTTATATTATAAAAAAAAAGAAGAGAAAATTTGCAAAATATTAAAAGAAAAAGGGGAAAAAAAGAGGTAATTATTTATTCTAATTGTCCATATAGGGAAAAACTGAGCCTAGGCTATATAGGTGGATAGTAGAACCTGTTGAACTACTGAACTGAGTTGTAACTAGTAAGTTTACTAAGGAAGTGCAGAAGCGTGAGGGCGAGAACAGGTCATTACGAGATGAGGATTCTACGAAACGGTCATCTTCTCGCCGCGACCTAGCCACGGTCTCTCGAGGCTTTTGTGCTTTTTACAGGCGGAATAGCCCTCGCGGCAAGCTCTCGCACGACGCCAAAGGATCGGAGCGCTGGAATCGGGGCGTGGAGACGCGGCTGAGGAATTTAAGTGCATCGCCGTGATCGGATTTTCCTGCTGATTCAGGTGATGTATGTTTTGTCCCCAATGTGTTTTGTGGCTCTTCAGGCCATTGGAAAAACTCCCATCATCACCTTTTTGTAGCCATGGCCTGCTTGGTAGGGTAAGAAGCTTTTTCCTTTCTGTCTCTCTTCCTCCTACTCCCCCCTCCTCCTTGTGTCCTTCCAGAATGCCTTGTTCTCTTTCAGAAATTTTCCTTCGGTTTTGGAGTGAAGCCATTGCAGCAGCTGCAGCACGCGTTTGTTTCCCTCCTGCACGCAGGCATGGACAGTTTGATATTCCAACAAAGAAGTTTGTTTTGGTTTCCTTTGTTTGAACTGCTTTTTCTCGACAGCATCGTATCAGAAGAACATAATACCTCTTCAGCAGTCATGGCCTATTTGGTAAACAAGAAAAAACCGTGCTTCTTCTTCTTGGCATTTGTTTCCTTCTTCATCTTTCTCGTCTCTTTAGAGGTAGTGCACTTTAGCGAGGCGGCCATCATCATCATCGGCTTGAAACACGATACCAAGAGGAGAGGAGGCCGTGGTGCATGGCCTTTTTCCTGGTTCTGTTTTCTGGTCATGTTGCCACATGGTGAGCAATGCTTTCTCTATGCTTTTGCCGCATGGCATACAATGCTTCTTCTATGCTTTTCCGCATCGCGGACAATGCTTCTTCAATGCTTCTTCTATGGCTTTTGTTGCATGGTGAGCAAGTCGACCATTCTTTTCTTTTTCCTTTGAGAAGAGTGTGGAAATGAAATCCAAGAAGAAGATGGGATATGGCGAAGGCAGTAATCGTCTCCTCTCATGCCGTTTACTATGCTTTGGAACAACACTGGCTAAGGTCCCTCAGCACCATGCTTGCCACCACTTACTGTATTCTTCAGGTTCTCTGAACACACATAAAGAACAGAATATCAGTAGTAGCTTCTTTTTATCATTTTTTTTGGCCAGAAAAATGGAAACATTGTTTTTTTGGCCAATGAGACTAGTATTTATCTTCCTCAATGTACTCTCTTGGGTTCTTATCTTCTGTTCCAAACTACTGGTCTCATCCTTAGTGTTTCAAGAAGAAGAAGAAGAAGTGCAACAAAATGTGAGTGTTATCATCTGTGTCCTTCTTTACATTCTCTCAGCTCACCTTCTGATTTACTTCTTTTTTGTGCAGGTTTTGTGAAATCTTTTGGGAGGGCATTCCACAAAAGCCCTTTAAATGGCGGACCCTGTTGCAAAATTGTCCTTACATGCTGCTGGAACACCCACAGCACTTGATGTGAGTTCGGGTCTCACTCCAGAGTCACTGCCAGCGGTGGTGGTTCCTCAAACGGAGTCACTACATGAGGACTTCTCTCTGTCTCCTGCTCCATGTGATCTGATAGTGCCACATGCTCAATTACCTGCCTTGGCAACTCATGGTATTGATGGTGTGAATGACGATGAACCGGAGAACAATGGTGTTGGAACAATACCAGGGGTTGATATCGATGGCCGTATCCTTGACAATAATGGTGACGATGATGACGACGACATCCCTTCTGATGAGGATGAATCAGAAGGCAATGACATGGTGTCTGAAAGCAAGGCTGAGCCTGTTGACCAAGGCTCTGGTCGAATCAGTGAGGAAGATTCTCAGCTTTTTCACAGGAGCAAATCAAGTACAAAGCACACAGAGGCCTGGGCTAGAGCCAGATTTGATGCATGGCGGACTCTGCAAAAGAGACCCACAAACCTGTCCATTGAAGAGCTAGGTGACTTAGATATGAAGGAATTAGGAGAAACAGTGTGGATGTTTCTTACCCAAGTTCGAAAGCAGAATGGCAAGGAGTATCCTGCAGAAACGTGTGTATACACAAACCTAAACCATGTCTCTTCATTCCTAACTGTTAGTTTTCAAATATTTGCTGTTGATTTAGGCTTCATTGTTCCGTGAACATGTTGTGAGTTTCATTGCATCATCCTCCTAAACTATGCAGCCCTTCACAGTTAATCTGTGGGCGTGTACTGATGTACACAATCTGTGTGGACTTTTGGTCAACAGCATTGGAAGTCTGCTCAGGGCCATTGGACGAATTTTGCGTGCTCACCAAGATGCTCGTATTTTACAAACACAGGTGCCTGAGGTTCCTTTCAATGTAATGTCCGATTTCCGGTTCAAAAAGGCTCAGGTCACTGTCAGTGAAACTATATCTCTTGCTAGCAGGCTTGGCACTGGAAGGAGACGTAAACGTGTTGGGGTATTGACTCTTGGTGATGAAGCTGCAATGCTTGCAAAATCCACCTACGTAAATGACACTGCTAAGGGATGCTCCATGCGGTTTGCATACTTCTGCACACGAAACTTCTTCATCCGCGGTTCCACTGCACTTCATGAACTCACAGATCTGGATTTCACCCTAGGCAGTGATGAACATGGTGAATTTCTGCGGTATGTCAAAGCTGCTACTGTAGTATTCCTGGATGATGGTTTCTGGACCATTACCACATGCACATGTGTTCAATTCTTGTTACTGTGATATGTTATGTCACTGAAGTTCTTTTGACTTCAGCATCTATTTTGAGTTTCTGAAAGGACTTTGTTGTGCAGCAGGAACATTGGCTGTCAGTTGATGTGTTGTTTGTCAGTCACAAGGACAGGAAGAGTAGCTTATGAGTCTGCCCTTGTTTTTTCCATCACATCTGTTATCATTCAATTTTGTAATGTCATTACACATGTGGCTTTGCTGACAGCTTTGACAGACGACACAAGAATTCGAAGCCTGACCAGCCAGGCCAGCGAGAAAAGGCTTTCCGTCCAGTCACATGCTACATTGAGGATGTAGTGTCGACTTACAGAGCCATGATAGAACACAGGCCAAAGTGGTCAGACGATGAACCACCACCACATCCTCTGTTTCTAACAGACATCAGGAATCCAACCTCAAGGACTGTGGTATGTCAGGGCTTCTCTTTTGCTGGTGTTTTAGAACATGATGAATTGAATGTCTAATGTCTTTTGCATCTGAATATTCAAACAACTTTGCTGTTGTGCTGTCATTTCCCATTTTTGTAAAGGCAGCATATAATAAGTTAGCTTTCAGTCATCAGCTTGTGCTGCCCTGGTGTGCAGTGGTATACTCGGATGCCAGTTGGAGTTCGGGCGCTGTCCAGCTGGTTGAAGACAATGTCAAAGGACACTGGTCTTGGGGGAGAGTATTATGCAAACAAGACAGGGCGTGCAACGGGTATCGGAAGGTAATAACATTCTTCATTCTGGACTTCCAGGATTACCAACATAACTTTTGGCCAGGTTCCAACGCTTGTGCTAAATCAAGGACTTATGATCTTCTTTCTTTTTTGTGCTGGACTTGCAGGTTACAGTATGCAGGAGTCCCTATTGAGCCAGATGCCATGGGCCCTAGAATTTCTGGAACTTACCCAAAGTATGTCAAGTCATTTGTCAGTGTTGTGATGTATTTCTGTTCTCAACCTTACTGAATGCAAGTATTTTGTACACCTTTTCTGGTGTATTCACACCAATGTGGATGGTCTTATTGCACAGAGATGACCCTGAATTTGAGGGGATACGTGAGAGAGCAATGCAGCGGATTGTATCAGGAGAAGTGGACAAAGCAACAGGAAGATTAGTTGATTGGTCTAAAGCACTGGCACTTGAAATGGAGCTGTCTCAAAAGCCACAGGTAATCATCTGAAGGTTAAGTATTATCAGAGTAGGGTCATCATTTCCATGTTGTAACCCTGAATGTACATACTCTCAGTGACTACTTCATATCCCCTACATTTCTCAAATGTGTCTTTGTTTGTGCTATTGTCCTCATTGAATATCACAGTTATTGATTAGTCTCTGTGAATTTGTTTTGAGTGTTTGTGCAAGGGAACAATTCAAAAAGGCACATCTATGTGTGTTGTAGTGAGGATTTGACACTCAATTGCCTGGATGCGTGGTGGTCATGTGTTCTCACTTCTCAACATGGCATCTGGTTGACATGTAGATTTCAGGCACAACATGCATTCAACCAATGGGAGTACAATCTTACAGGCCAGAGCCATGCACAGTGTGCCACTGTCAAGATATTACATATGAAACTGCTGAGCCACAAATGCCCATGGCAGTGACATGCTCTGTTACAGATAATCACAATGCACGCCCTAAGAACGCATATGAGCAACATCGTGCTCTGGTTGATGAGTTAGAGAAAACGAAGGAGAAGTTAATAAGCATTGAACGCAAGCTGCAAGGCCTGGAGTTTGAACATAGTCAGGATTCTGATCAGCTTCCACCACCATATACAGATATTGTTTTTGAATCTACAGAAGGGCGGAAGGTTTATGCCCATAAAGCCGTCTTGGTAAGTCTTTCATACTGTTTTGGTCAATCATTTTTTCTTTCTTTTTGAAAAGTGATTTCATATCCTGTCAAATGAGTTATGCCAGCAATGTCTTCCTACAAGTTGTGCAATCCCGGCTGCTGGTTGGTTGGTTAAGTAAGCAACACTAGGATGGTGACCACCAATGTTCTGAGTTTTCTGTCAATGCATGTCTTTGGACAGTATGCAGTAGTGTGTAACAGGGATCTTAGCACATGCCCAGTTCTTCTTATGTTTGTGCAGAATTTTGTGAACTTTTTCACTGGGATTGGTATCTGGATAGGCCAACCTTTGAGATGTGTTGTTCAGCTGTACACTAGATATGACAGCTTTTTGTTTGATTTGAGAACCCGTTTCATGTAAAGATGATAGAGACATTCAGAAGTGATGAAAACCTTTAGGATACATTTAGAGTCATTTTATAGAGGCAGGCCAAAGTTTACACAAATTCCCAGATTCCCTAACAATGGCTGTTATGTTAATGTGCAACCACTGTGGCATCTTTTTCTTGACACTTGCAAGTATATGGGTTGTTGAGCACTTGTATTGCAACAAGTTCTGTGCAGACATGCTACCTTTATTTCTGAGATAAGTAACTATATATATTGGATTGCACTGAACATGTAATAGGTGAACCAATCAGATGTGTTCAAGACCATGTTTAGTGAGCGGATGGGAGAAAGTGACTCCCTAAAGATGGAAATTGGATACCCGGCGCTGGATGCTTTTGTGCTGTTCTTTTACAGGGGCAATGTGAACCATCACACACTGAGGACCCACTTGGTTGAGCTCTTGCAAGTTGCAGACAAGTATGGGGTGACAAGTTTGAAGTCCCTATGTGAACAAGAGATACTAAATTCACTTAACCCCAGCAAAGTGCTTGTTACATATGTTGTTGGCTGGAGACATAATTCTGATGTCGTGAAAGAAGGGGTGATTGCGTATGCTGCAACACAAGTTGACGATGTATCAGGGCTGGAAGGATATGACACTTTCTCAAAGAACTGTCCTGAGGCAGTCATGGAGCTTTATGAGGGGGTGGTAAAACGGTTGAAGCGCAAGAGTCAAGGTGGAGAGGCCCTATTGGCTATAACTGGTAACCTCAGTTAACTCATGTCAATAGCTATTGGACAGATAGGTACTCCTTGTGGAGGCAGTTCTTTCCCAGCATCTTTGGACCATAGTTCATTTGAGTCCAAGATGTTGGAATGAGCTTTACAGAATTGAGGCAAGTCAACATTTGCTTTCTTTCTTATTCAGGTTTCTGGTCAAGCAGTGCTAATCACCATTCTGCACTTTTCTGATCATTGTGACTGGTTGGAGGATGGGAAGCAGGTGTGGATGAACACTGTGGAAATGCAGAAAGAGACAGTGAAGCAGCTTCTGTCAAGAGGAGGAAGGTATAAGTGCGGCAGCTACAGATATCCCACCATTTGTTCCAGTGATGATGAGAAGATTCCCAGGCTATTCATTTATTCAGTTTGTGGAAAGCTTTGTACATTACTGAGCACATCAACTAAAACAACTGGCTGTCATCAGTTTGCACAACTTCATGGACTTGACTGTTGCTGTTTTGTTCTGGAGGCCCCACAGTTCTATCTCCCTTTCTGGCATTGATTATGGGCATCATCAAGCAATTCCAGGGCCCTGGATCCTGATCTCATCCAGATAAGGACGTAGGTTCTTCGCAACATCTTGTATTTCTCTGCAGTTGTCAAATGTACGAGGTGAAGTTTTTCTAATTGTAGATTGGTGGTACTCATCAGTGCTTTGGCTTCGTCAACTAGTGAGGGGGTGAAATGCACATTTTCCAGTGAATGGGTATATATGTCAGGTAGACTTCATCTGTGAATATTGGATAGGTAGGGATCAGTCAGTCATTCAGGTTAGATAGAGTGTGTTGCCCAGGGGCTGCTGTGAGCATGTACGGTGCATTTGCAAAATGTGGTGGTGGCATGGTTTACCCATTGAGGGACTCTGTCTAATAGGTGCTAAACGCTTAAAAGCTGAGATATCCACAAAGATGGTGCTTTCAGTGTTGAACTTTGTGTGGGGCAAATGAGAACAAGGCAAGTGAGGTTGGAACCGGCCCAGATGGTTGATTTCATACAAATCAGGTGCTGGAGTGTTACCATCCTTAGTATTTGTAGTTTTTTCCTTTGGATGTGCATCGACAGTTTGTGTGTTAAATCTGCAGTCAAGAGAGGTTTTTTTTTTCAGAAACGCTGTTTTCTTGGCACCCAAGAACAAAAAACCTTGCTGTATCCTGGAACAGTGTTCAAAACTCAAACAGACTTGGTGTGTTAATTTTCACATGTTCAAAAAAGTCCATTGACAGAGAGATGTCTACTACCATTATCAAAAATCTAGAACAATTTCTCCACATTTACTCATTCAAACTGACATAATTATGTATTAAAATTTGGTAAGTTATGAAATTTCATACCTTACTCACCAAATCTTGTACAAATCTATGAATTGTCTCCACAATGTGCTTATTACATAATGATGTCAGTTGAGTATAATTAGTTTGTTCATATTAGAATCGAGTAGTTTAAATAAAATGGTTAGTGAGCATGTGCAGAAGTGTGAAAAGTAGAGTTGGTAGTGTTGATATATGGTCAGTAATATCAAGCTACATATATAAGTTACAGAAACTTAAACTAATTGCATTTATTTGGTGCACTTTGTTCATAGCTAATCCTAAAAATATTTTGAGAAAACTTTGATATTAAAATGTGTGTGCATAAGTTGGCATGAATCAAAAATATAATAATAAGTGAAAACATCTTGGAGGAACTTCACCTCCACCGCCTATCTTGGCTTCTATTATATCTAATATTCAGTGCTAATTATTTCCACATCCCCACCCAGATATATGAAATATTTGACAATAAAGTGAAAGACCATTTAAATATCTCCACATAGGGCCAATCATCAAAATAGCCTGCCACTCATTATAACCCTTTGGAGTAGTGTGTTGTACACATATTTTCAAGCTAACAATCAATTTCACTTTTCATCCAAAGTATACTTCATTACTCTGCTGTTCATGGAGATGCTCTTAGTACATAAGCTATTATCTTTGGAGATAAAAAATGCTTTTTTTTATCATAATGAACACTTAAGATGCAAAAACATTATGCAATACACCAATAGCATTGACATACACAAACGATTCTGAGTTTGTTGGTTAGGAATTGCAGTCCTATTTATATTAACCCCATCACCATCACATATGAATCAAATCATGTATGCTGCACACATCCAAGAGCTTCAATGTGAAAGGAGGTGGCAACCATCCTTTGGCAGTTCTAAAAATTAAATTAAATCTATCCCCAGAAAAAACTGGGAACCTAGCTCCAGATCTGGTTCTTCAAAAAACTAAATTCCAGTTCAGGTTCCAATTTTTAAGGAGGCCTGACTTGAAAACACATTAAACATTGAAGGTGTCATGACCAAAATAATAACTCTCCTGTGAATCGACAAATCTCCATACTCATGATTATGAAAGCCTGTAAACAAGGGTAAACTTCTCCTTGCTCTCAAAGAAAGACTTCTAGGTAAGCACTTTCCAAAACAGTATGGAGGACCAATACAGGAGGGAAGAACAAATGAAGAAACAATAAAACAAGCAATATGGACAAAAGTGACAGTCTCTCACTTGTTCAGGGACCATATAAGAATTAGACTTCATGACAGGGTGCATTCTTTTAGTATAGGAGAAGGGCATAACCTGAGAACCTCCTGGGAGAGGAGGGCTTATCTTGAGAACATTCCAGGATTTTGAGATACCTGTGCTGAGGCTGTCTTGAGGCTGGTAGGTTCCATGGAAAGTATTGAGAGTCTCAAAACGTTTGAAAGGTTTGAAACAACAGACCCTTTGCTACTTACAGAACCTCTCAGATTGGATTCAGATTCAGAATGGACCAAATCCATTTGACCAATCCCACAAAAGTGGATATGCTGACTAATGACTAGCATCATCACACAGGCACACCACAGGTTCCAACTAAAATAATAGGTTTAAACCTCCACACAAAAGGCTCATATAAATGTGCCCATACAAGGAAAAATTGGTGAACAGATTTTTCACAGGATTCTAAATATCCATCAATCTCCTTAAAATAAACTTACATCATAACCTCCTGAGCACTTCAAGTAGGCAACCAAATTTAAGACTGGGCTTCATGACAACTTAACTGTCTTCTGTCAAGGTTGGACCACAAACAGGAGAATTCTTCATATTAAAGACAATACTCATCAGCCAGGCAACAATCCCTTCACCTAAAAGCACAGTGTGTGATAAGATCCAAACCACCCAATTTACGTCTCAAAACACACATCTCTGGATCAGGGGGGCAAAAGGATCTGAAAGTGTTTTAGGACAGACATCTCAGAGAAGACAGTGTTACAGGTTACGCTGGAGAGAGAAAGATGGTTGGACTCCAAACTCCCAAACACCACAGGCATAGATACTAAACAGTTGGGATTCCCAAAGGCTGAATGGTCTTCACTACAGTGTATGTTGTGGTAATTCTGACCTTAACATTGACTGAATAACACCGGACATCTAAAGGGGGAAGGCCCAGAAGAATCCTGATATTGAAGTTTCTAGTCATGGAATACACAGAGAGCCCAGAGCACAGTTTGACCAAAAGGAAAACATACCCAAGAAACTATTGCATCATGTCTGGAAGAGGGTTAAACGCCAGAGATTCCATCAAGATTAGCTCCTTGATATGTTCCTCTGTGAAGGAAGGCTGCTCAAAGTCAAACTCAAAGGGAGCTTGACTTGCTGGTTCATCATTAATGTCATGAAGAGTGGCAAGGTAAGGGTGGCTTAAAGCCTGTTCCACTGCAATAACCATCAGACACAGATCATACACCTAAGTTAGCTTATTCAGGCTTGTTACATGATCCATTCTAGAATGCAATGGGATAAGAATGACCATTTCACAAACCACAGGCCTAAACAACCTATAATTGACCACATATAGTAAGAAATATCTATACCAACAGTGAGAATTACAACCACAAAAAAGAGGAAGAAACTTTGAGACCACCAGAACATGTGCAAAGTAAAACTCATATACAAACATTAAAAAGGAAAAAACACTGTAGATGGTGAATCACATCCTAGGAGACTGGCAGGCCAATGTCATGGAGGAAGGAGAGGAGAACAGGAAGAAGAGGAGACAGGAAAGGGCAACCACATGGGTAAGGACTCTAAGAGGCAAAGACCAAGAACCAGTGCAAGAGCAACCATAGAACTCTGAAGGCTAGTAAAATTTCACTAGCCTAGCATTAGCTAAATGCTAAGACTCTGGAAGATGGTTTTGTAAGTGTACAAGACACTGAAAAGAGCCATACAACTGGGCTCAAGGGGCATAGAAGTTTAAAAAAACAAAGAACAGCACATGAAAATACTGTAGTCTTGATGATTACTCTGCACAACAAGGCAAAATGAACCAACTTTTGATGGGCAGTGGATGGCTACTAACACTAACTAAATTAGTTATGGGCAATCAGGTTGAGCAAATAAACCTTCTGTGAACTTTAGCATGGAGTCTTCACAATCAAAGAACAGTGAAAGACAGAGGAAAAAATGTGACAAATAAACACAAGACAAGGTTTTACCCAAGATGGCTATCAGAGAACCCCATCGAAACAACTGTCATTCTGTTAAACATTGTCTGAGAAAACCAAAATCTGAGATGCCAGAAAACATAGAAACAGTTATCATCGTGTTTGACAGACAGTCCAGCAAGAGGAATAGAGACAATGAGAGACTGACCTGTGATTCGTCCAGCAGGATCAAATCTAAGCATGTGCTCAATAAGATCAACAGCAGCAGGTTGCAGGTTTGGATACTTTTGAGCCAAAGGTTTTCGTGGATACCGTGGCAGCTGCCGAATGTAGCGTCTTGCATTATCACTACGCAAGAATCCAAGGTCATGGTCCTCGGGAGAACCTATCAACTGCCAGCATGATGTGCAAAAGTTAAAAAAACAAAAAACAAAGTAGTCCAGGCTCAGGTAAGTGAGTCTAAGGAACAATGTGTTGGGTGCCCTGACCAGAGTGAAAAGTGACAACCTTAGCAATGACCAACTGGGTTGGCATCTTGCAGTCATCCTTGATGAAACTGTTTCAGCAAACTTTTGCAAATGGGCAGAAAGGACCAAAGTTATAATACTGAAAATCACCATTCTGAACCAAATCCTGTTAAGAGAAAGCACTTTGCAGCTATACTTGTAGAACAACCTTAAGAAATCACTTGGACCACCGTATGGATGTAAGTTAGGCTCCTTACTTCTGTTATAAGACGAAGCTGCTGCACATAGTCTCTACCAGGGAATAAGGGCTCTCGGTTCAGCAGCTCCATGAATATGCACCCAACTGACCATACATCAATAGCAGCAGTGTATTCTGAGCAGTTGAGAAGCAATTCAGGTGCCCGATACCAGCGAGTAACAACATACTCAGTCATGAAGTCTGTCTCTGAGGTGGTACGAGCCAGTCCAAAGTCACAAATCTTCAAATCACAATTTGCATTCAGGAGCAAGTTACTTGGTTTTAGGTCCCGATGCAAGACATTTGCTGAATGTATGTACTTCAGCCCCCGCAACAACTGGTACAAGAAATACTGCAGAGACAATGTTGAACTGTCAAAATTACATCTTACAAGAAACTCAGGCAGTGAATAGGTTTCCTTTCTGGAAGCAAGTTGAATTCAACAGCACTTTCATCTCATCTCTAACACATCATTATCATCTCGAGTATAACATCTTCTCATCAGATGTTCAAGAGTTGTTACCACCATGTAGAAACCCAAATCTGAAACTGAACATTACAAACACAAATCTAGAGAAGGTTTAACTCTCAACTGCAATACAAGCATCCACAAACCTTAAACATTTTCCAAACACTCACTTAGGATTTGCCAGCTTCTAAAAACAACATTAGTTACTCACTGCAACACATGTCTGCCAATGGTTTGATTCTGGAAGGATTGTTTTCTGAAAGATTTGTCCACTGCTAGGTTATCACTTTGTGAAACTTGTCTAAGAGGACATTGTTAGTATTACTCACATTTCAGCTATCCAGACATTCTCACACAAATTCAAGGCTAAGAAGCACAATCTGCATTAAACCCAGGTGTTATGAACTGCTACTCTCAGGAGTGATCAGATGCCTGAACATTTCTAAAGGAATCCTGAATATGTGGCCAGTGTTTGGGATCTGGACTACTAAGCTTTTGGCAATTTTGCTGGAAATAAGATCACAAAAACTCATACAAACGGACCTAGATTTGGGAATTATTTTGAAACTTTGATCATTCGTTCCCCAAGCTCACCCTACTGGTGATTGGTTAGCCTGGCTGCATGCAAAGTTCTATGTGCCACAAATGCACCACCTAGATTGTGAATCTCATTAGAACAGAAAGAAATTAAAACTTAGGAACCCTCAATGAGCACTACCTATTCCCTCTAATTGGAGCATGCTGAAAGTCAATGGCATGTGCAACCCCATGTTCTTCCTAATTGTTATGCCTAAATTGCAATCATGCACATAATCAGATGGCACATCCAGTATCATAACCATGAGCCAAGGGTTTGATTGTACCACACACCTGACAATGGTCCTCTGTCAAAGCCTGGTTGGATCGAATGATCTGATGAAGATCTGTATCCATGAGCTCGTATACAATATATACATCTTTAAAATTGTCTAGTGTAGGAGGTCTTATAATGTCCCTAATTGCAATCACCTGGTCCACAAACAACCCAATTTCAGCTTTCTGCCCCTATAATACAATTATGTTGCCTTTAAAGACCCAACAGGACAAGGGACTGTACAGAGATGTGTCAAATTGGTTCAAGTGGTATATTTCTATCGGTTTCAGTAGGGTAGGTGAAATTATGCAGATCTATATGCAACCAACTTGTCCTGACTCAATGAGAAGACTACTTAAGAAGAAATGCATTTTACATACTGGTCCCACTCAATAGATCTGATTGTCTGGTAACCAATGCATCATTCTATGACAAGCTTGAATGCGAGACATAATGAACTAAGTGGCACCCAGAAAATTTGGCACATCACTATTGAAGATATTGGAAAGTCAACCAACAAAGATGAGTGGCTACATTCTCATGGTCCATATGTCGCAACAGCTTGATTTCTCGAAGAGTGCGTTTGGCATCAATCCTGTTATCAAATGCATTCCCAATCTTCTTGATAGCCACCTCTTCACCAGCCTCAGAATTGAACGCCGAGCTTTACACACCAAACAACCAACCCACTATATGAGCTCAACCGTCTCATCTCAGTCACCAGTTCTAAGCATGGATCCCACTTGATATTTTTCTCTATGATTGGACGAAAAGACAAATGAGAGTAGCCAGATCTTTAAAGGGCCATCCCATGTGCAAACCTAGCACATGACTTTTGTAATCAAGGTGATATTCATGGCTGTTCAGCCCCAAAACTAAGGGGGCATTCTGAAGTGGTACAGCCAAAGCTGAGCAAACTGCATGAGAAAGGCTGAGCTAGGTTATGAAGTTTTACAAGAATGTGCAGAAAGTTGAAGAGTGTCAATCCTGATATCTGTTGAACATAAGGATTCAGAATATATAAGTGGCTGGGACAAAATCCTAAGGTAAAACACATGATTTAGTGCCATCAGATTGCCGTGATGTCTCCCAAATCTCATCCCAGATACCAGAGTCTCAGTATTTGTGAATTCTAGCTCCAAAATAAATCTACCGAGATCTGCTCAAAAAACACCAAGAACATTGACCTCATATATTTTCACCTGCAACATTCCATCATTTACTCTGGAGGCATTCTCCCTGGAAAACCTTAGAATAATAGAAGCTCTCAGTGCTCAAGAGTACTGAGCATAGAAACCTCACTGTATACTAGATTTGCAATCCAGAAACATTTGGAAGTGTAGTTGTTGCATTGTAGCGAAATATGCATGCAGAGTCTAGAGTTAATAGGAAATTCCCTCAAGAACAAAGTTGTGGTAGATACAAAAGGCTTCAGTGGCTCTAGCTTCCAAACCCCCAACTGTCTTACAGGGAACAGATAAAATCACCAGAGAGAACAGCAGTTCCATGGCAACAAATTGAGACCAACCATAGCATACATCCATCATCGAGTCATGGGGTGCCCTGGAACACTAGAAAATGACAAGAGCGATACAAAGAGAAAGAAGAAAATGCTGAACCACAAGGAGAAGACATACTAGAATCAAGAATTCAAGAACAAAAGATGCTCCGTTTAAACTTCAGTAGTACTCTTCAAATTCCAGTTCTCAATCAATCAATCATAGAAAAATGCGCTCTGTGATTACAATTTTCACACTTGAAGAAACAACATCCAGCAGACAGACTAGATCATTGGACACTGCAAACAACATATTCCCAGACACATTGTGAAGACAAGATCAAACCCTGATCGATCATCTCATGAAACAAAAAGAGAGGGAAGAGGACCAAAAATAAATAAAAATTTAAATAGCAAACAAGAGCCAAGAAGAAGCAGGGTTGAAGAATGAAAACCTAAGCTCTTTCCATTTCCAATTCTAGCTGCCAAACCTCTGAAAAGGAAAAAAAGAGTCACAGTAACAGAACCGCAAAAAGCAGCAGAAGCTCCATAGACCACAGCACATATGTGTTCTAGCCAGACCTCGACGTACACCAGCAGCAACAAAGCAAATAACAGCCTTTAAAGCACAAACTGGAAGTTCCGTCTTCCTCGAGTTGTTCTAGTTCCCAAAACGATTGGACACAGACAATAGAAGCTCCATGGCAACGATTCTAGTTCTGGACGTATCCCCCC
>Ga0209208_10007077_pt1 | contig 15336 bp, 7 predicted proteins | sample S1TSphfallax_3_FD_187694 | JGI IMG/M metagenome (GOLD analysis project Ga0209208, IMG submission 187694) | Host-associated microbial communities from peat moss isolated from Minnesota, USA - S1T2_Fd - Sphagnum fallax MG (SPAdes) (version 2) | ecosystem: Host-associated > Plants > Peat moss >...
TGGGTACTTTAGTGAATACATGGGTACCACATATTTCTTACCGTTTTAAATATTTATTATTTTTATGGGGGTGGGAAATCCCGGGGAGTGGGTGGCTTACAGGCTCCAACCAGTGTTTTTTTTTTTTCTTAAAATTTTTTGCCATTTTTAATTGATTTTTTGGGCTAATTTGTTGGAAAACTCGCCATATTTTTCATATCAAAAAATTTGAAACACAAAAAACCCCTGGATTATCCAACTAGCTTGCCCCCCCCACCCCCCAAAATAGAAAAAAAAAATGGCTCCTTTTATTTAGACCTTGACTGGAAGAAACAAAAAAAATAAAAAAATAAAAAAAGGCTTTTGGCTATCTTTAAGTGGTGCACTCTAAAACAGCGTTTCTTTCACTGGCGAATTTCGCCAAATTTCCACCAGGAAATATATAATTTCGACCTACACAAAAGATTTTTCATGGAAAAAAAAAAAAAAAACCTCACATTCGCCAGATTTCGAAGGGAATTTTTCTTCCAAATCGCCAAAGTTTTGTGATAAGTTCCAGTAGGTACTGTAGCCAAAAATAGAGAGACGATTTTTTTTTTGGGGGGGTGGGGAGGGGGGTACTGTCATATCTAGTTTGCAGCCACAATTGGCTAAACTAATTTTCTGGGATGACCGCCATTTTGGCGAAATTACAAAATCCTGAAAAAAAAACCCTAAAAGCTGTAGCCATATTCCGAGAGTGGCGGAAATCAGGCGAAGGGGGGGCTGGGGGGGGGGGGGGGTGTTACCTTGTTCATAAGTACTTAGTAGGTAGGAGTGGCGCTCTGTTGGTATCAGCATGGTGCAGCCGCAGCAGCAGCCGTGCGGTAACCGCAAGCGTCCGTCGCGAGGTCGGCCTGGCCATGGCGCAGCAGGAGTCGCGCAGCAGGAGCAGCAACGCAAGGGCGTGGAGCGGAGCAAGCGGCGACGACGAGGTGGCGGGCCGGAGAATTCCTTGCACTCCTTCAAGGGAGTGCGGCAGCGGCAATGGGGACGATGGGTAGCAGAGATTCGTGAGCCGCGGTTGAGAACTCGGATGTGGTTGGGTACCTTTGCTACTGCGTTGGAAGCCGCGCGAGCTTACGATAAAGCTGCACTCACGTACCAAGGACCAGGAGCGCGTCTCAACCTTGATCCGCAATTGCAGACTCCAAATTCCAGGAAGCTGATGAAATTCCCGAAGGAAAATTTGTCAATATCGACGACCAGCGCCTCATGTGCAGTTGTAGCTATGTCTAGTTGTGCACAATCCTCGGCTGTTCTTCTCTCTCCTGGAGGTCCTGCTGCAGATTATCCGATGGTGAACGGTAGTAGTACTAATACTGCTACTCATGGGTTTGTGGCGGAAGGGACAAGCAATAATCATGGGCTAGTCATGCGCTCGCCTGCTGTTGCTGCGCCTGCAGCTGGTGATTTTGCAATGGTCATGGGATCAAATTCGGATCATATCATGGGCCGTGCGCCACTAGTCACTACTGCAACGCCTCTGTTGAACAATCTTCCGAGCTCTCCTGAGCTTCTGCAATTGCCAGCTTCTTCAGCTATTTGCCACGAGGAGCCAAGCTGCAGCAGCAGCTGCTGCTTTCCGCCTCTGAAATTGGAGACGACGCAGGAGATAGTGGATTCCATCAACAAAGACTTAGCAGACATGATCAGTACAGCTCCAAGGGCCTCCTCTGCAGCTGACTATCTGCAGGCGGAAGCCCAGATCAACAATTCGTGGATGAATATGCTGGAGCCGACGAGCTATGACATGAGTACCGAGATGGTGCAGGTGGACATGTCGAATAATGACGCTCGATGGGAGATTCCTGAGGTGGATATGATGAGCTCTCCACAGCTTGACCTCATCACTCTGTCGCTGGACGACCCACAGCTGCCACTGCTTGACGACATTTTCCTATAACTGCTTCCTGGAGCCCATTGTAGCCATCCTCCAGATAGAGTCGTCTCTGTACATATACGCTCGACTAGGATCAAAACATGATAAGAAGAAGAAGAAGAAGAAAAGGACCTAGGATCATCAGTACACCCATGATCTGCAATTGCCAATTTTCCAGGGAGGGTTATATTCTTGTGAAAACTGTTTGTTACTACCGGCTAGCTAGCTACCTCAGCTACATGCTCTCTGAATTCATGTCAGTGTAAGCAATTAAAGCTTGATTCTCTTGCATGATGAACTCCATCCAACCCAGCAGAGAATTGCAGTTTTGTTCGTGAGCAACCACACATCCTTAGACTTGTTAGTTCTGTTGCAACAGCAACAGATCATTACATTCGCAGTTATACATTGAATCATTAATTAGATTACCAAAGAAACTCGAGAGCATGAGCAACCAAAAGATCACATGGAAATTGTTAAAATCATTATGCGAAAAATAAAGATAAAATTGTTATTATGAAACATTCAATTCTGGAAATCTGATGAATCTTGTAGCACACTGCCATCGATGTCTTACTATGAATTGAGATTTTTGCAGATTCTTGCAGCTGCTCAAAGGATTTTGTCCCATTTTCTGGAAAACTTTTGACTGCAATTCTACTGAGCACTGGAGAAAATGTTGCTTGATTTTTTGATTTTTTGCTATCTCAGGAGCTTGTCTGCCCACCCAATGTGTGTGTGTGTGTGTGTGTGTGTAAACCCTAAACCCTAAACCCTGCCTGTTGCATCTTTCACCATTGGAAGCTTCATCCAGATCCATTGGTCATTTGTGATTTCCTTCTTGCATCATCCTGATCCCCCCCTCCCCTCTCTCTCTAAACCCTAAACCCTAAACCCAGCCTTTTGCATCTTTCACCACTGGGAGCTTCATCCAGATCCATTGGTCATTTGTGATTTCCCTTGTAGCATCATCCTGATTCCTCTATGTGTGTGTGTGTGTGTGTCTCTCTCTCTCTCTCTCTCTTTCTCTCTCTAAACCCTAAAACCTTAAACCCAGCCTTTTGCATCTTTCACCACTGGGAGCTTCATCCAGATCCATTGGTCAATTATTATTTCCCTTCTAGCATCATCCTGATTCTTCATCCACTGGTGATTTGTGATTTCCTTTTGTTGTTGTTCCCAGTGTGTTCCCAATAGCACCTTCCTTTATCCCATGTCCTTTGCTCTAAGTTCTACTCATGTTACCTATATAACCACCCCAAAAAGGAGGAAATTGTTATATATATATATATATATACACAAATAATTTTATTTAAATTTTCTTTATTTGGGACTGTTTAAAGTTTGATTTTTTATTTTTATTTTCTGCGATCAACCAATCAATGATGCCCATCACAAAAGTAAAAAAAAATTGAACTTTTTGGGGTCGTCACAACTATAGTTATTTGAGGTTTGAAATACCTCAAATAACATCCCTAGGCAGATTTCAACATTATTTCAAGGAACTCTTTAAACTGTAGCCAGTAAGTACAAATGTGGCAAAACCCTCCCCCCCAAAAAAAATATTTCTGTGCCTTTAAGGCGAATTTTTTCCCCAAAAGGAAGAAGAAGAAAATATTCCATTTAAAGACAACTTTGTCACCTTTTGATGGTTTTTCACCCAGATAAATAAATAAATAAATAAATAAATTGTTGCTTTGGACCTCAAAGATTGGGTTGTGTGTACAATTTTGACTATTAAGGTTGGCCTTTGGACTTCAAAATTGTTGAAGATTTCTTAGCAAAATTGAATGTGGTATCCCTTCCCCATTCCATTTTTGGATGTCTACATATCCATGGTTTCTTTTTTTGCCTGATTTAATATGTGGTAAAAGCATAAATGAATTGCTATAGAGACATCAAAAATCAATCAAGTTTGTCACTACAATTTCTATGATGACAAATTCCCATTGTTTCCAAGTTTTTGTAGGTCAAGTTTTTCCATGATCTAAAAGTTCTAAGTCTCATCAAAATTTCAAGGGTGAAATGAGACTAGGTAGACAACCTTTCATTTGGTAGACAATGTGACAATATTCACCTTTAGATCTGCCTAGTATACAGCCCAAGTTTTGGTGTTTAGATTTTTTCATCTTTTTGTACTATGGGTATTTTCTCTTTTGGATTCTTTAGGCTCACATGTGTACATGTTAATCTTGTTAATCTTATGAAAATGTTTGAAATAATTTCTAAGGAAAGCACATAGAAATCATTTGTAGTGTGTGTTGGGAGTTTAAAAAAAAGGAATGAAAGGTTACAAGGTTCAACAAATGGGTTTAAAGAGTGAGAACTTACTTGGATGGAAATTCTAAGCATACATGTAGTTTATTAGATTATGAGAAATCGATATTTTATTCATGAAGGTTTTGTTAATTTTCAACAAAAGGGTTTAGAGATTGAGAACTTACTTTGATGAAAATGCTAAGCATACATGTAGTTTATTAGATTTTGAGAAATCAATATTTTATTCATGAAGGTTTTGTTAATTGTTGAATTGAATTTTTTATTTGGGGAGGTCATTTCCATTTTATTACAAACGGCATGCAAAAATATATAAGGTGCAACTTATTGAAAAACGTGTAATTTATAATTTATTTGAATATAAATATGGTGATGATATTCATTTTGAGAATATATTTAAAATAAATTTAAAATATGTTCAAAATATATCATTATTTCATAGCATATTAAAAAGCATATTAAATAACATCCTTGTCTGAGGTGCTTCCTAAAATATAGGAGGAATGACCTCCCCGGATTCTCTAACCAATTTTCAACAAATTAAAAAATTAACATGTAATTAATCAATAACCTATCCTTGAATCTTTATCGATAATCATCCATTTTTTCAATACATGATCAACATGGGCACTATGCACATTCAATTGGGCATGTAATGTCAGTCACTTATTGTCAAAACTATGAACTTTGCAAGTGTGAAAGGTTGTATTTCAGCATTTCTTTGGTGCCAATCTTTATGTTTAGATATTGTGTCCATGAGAGAATTTTCAATTGTTTTCCACTAATAACATTTAGGGCTTCGTTTGTTTGAGGAGAGGAAGGTAACAATGAAACATGTTTAAGCATTGAAATCTAGGGTGTATCTTGAGAACAATGAATTTTTGCACTCCTTTCGTCACTAAGAACTCGATATTATAGTTGAATTATCACATGCAATTATTTAGATGCCTCAATAGTTTGACATATTTAAATAAATTTGTTTCACCAATGAGTCCTACATGGAGAAATTTCCTTAAAACTTTCAAAGCCTAAAGCATTCTTGTATTCATGTCCACCTAATCTTTCACACATTTGTGCACAAGACGTTGATGCACAACAAATGTAATGATGTTGGTTAAGGTGATTCAATGTTTTGCATTCATTGTTGGTACAATCCACAATATTGATACTCACACATCAATGAGTTATTGTTCATTATGCACTCCTTCAATCCCAAGTATCCCCAACTTCATGATTGATGGAGAAGAACCCACACAAACAACCATTAGCAAATAATGTACGAATTCATGCCAGCTTTACTTACGAGCACTTTCACACCTTCAAACTAGAATCACAAATTCCCATTTTGCTCAAATTGTCATGCCAAACTTATAGTTTCATAGCAAGCTCCTTCTCCTTCACATGTACAATTAGCTTCTGGATCCTTTTAGAAGCTCCCATCCCCAACCACTATGAGCGGAAAGCTGATGTAACATCTTAAACCCTAGATCGCATTCATGTTCACATTGCCATCATTGGGGGGTTGTAAAAACATTTAGTTGAATTGTATGTAGCCTTCTAACATGTCACCCATCTTTAATTTCCAGTAGCAAAACAATCGATACATATGTGAGTTTGATTCAGGACATCATGTAACTACAAGGGCCTGGTCATCAACAATGGATTTTCGTGCAACTCCTAGTTGTTTGTCACTAGATGATTTGGTGTGTTGACAATAGTTATCAGATACACTCAATGTTATCTGATAACTATTGAACATGAATACAAGCAAATTACACATAGTCTGGAGGAGTTGAGCCAGTGTATTCCATAACTATTTTGGTGTTGATGTAGTCACAATTGCTCTAGCTACTGATGAAGAAGCATATGAAAACACTCTCAGTTGCTATCTGAATAATATGGGTCTAGTGAATTCTTGTGAAATTAATGTGGAAACCTCAACGATCTGAAATGAAAGGAGTAGGGTAACATTGGGGAAAATAAAATAAAAAATTCCTCATTTATTCCTTGTAATACCCAGTGGGTGTCATGGGTAGAGAAAGAAGAGGTGAGAGACATTTAAAAATAAAATAAAATACTCACCCCTTTTTTTGCAGAGGAAAAATTCCACTTGATAACATGCCCTCCAGATACACTTAAATTCTTTTCCTGCCAGTGTGCTTTTACAAATGTGTGGAAGTCAAGCAGAGAACCCAGGTAGAATTTTTCTCCCACATGAGTGTGAGAGGAGGTGCCAGAGAATTATAAGAGTTGGTAGGTCACCCTACACTTAGTTTTGCTCAGGATTAATGCAAGTGAATCCTGTAGAGTCCTTCTGCAGGGACCACTTAAGTCTTTCTTTCTCTTTGCTATATATATATATTCACCAGAACTACTACAACTCAAATTTTTTTTACTAACAACAGATTTTGGCTCCATGTATGTGGGTCATTTCAAAGGATCTGTCAATCAGCTCACCAGTTACAGTAGGCCAAATGCCCTTGGACACCTTTGTCTATCTTATATCTTTCTCAACTATGAGACTAACATGGTTTTAACATTAACTGCAGGTTCAAGTCCAGGTGAGGTTAGGTTTTGGGGTATCCAGACTGAAGATTGAAGACAGAAGTTTAAGGTCCAGATTCAAGTACATTAAGGTTTTCATAATGTGGATCTGGTTTCACCTCAGTAACCCAATGTGGAAAGAAGTAGGTCCTATTTGCAGTTGACTATCAGGTAAATGGATTGCTTTATACATAGGTAAGGGCTGGTTTTACTACCTACTAACTAGTAGGTAAGTAGTAAAACCAGCAACTGAGCTAACCACCATGGTTAGCTAGGGAGTAGGTAGGTGGTAAAACCAACTAACTGAGCTAACCACCATGGTTAGCTAGTGAGTTAGGTAGATAGTAAAACCAGCAATTGAGCTAACAATCATGGTTAGCTAGGGAACTGGAGCCCAACAGAAATCTGTTTCCTGACCACTTACCATCTGTCCACCATGGTGCATTGGTGGGTGCTGGTTCAAAGAAAGAATTGATGGGTAAAGGTTGGGTATATGAACGCCTTGATCGATTTGGTTTTGACTAGTGTTGGGCAGGTACCTTGTTTGGAGGGCATTACAAGTTGGGCATTACACCTGTGTAGGGCATTTCATGAAACAAAACACCACACCCCTCCCCCATCCTCCAAGTTATTTGAAGGTTAGTTACTATTTGCTTGACCTCCTCAAAGTGAATGATGGGAGTTAGTTCTATGTTGCAAAATGTTGGAAAAAGAAAGACATCATCATATAGGCCACAGCAATTCCCAAGATCTCGAATCTCTCTTGTCCCCACACTTTTTTGGCTCCTCTCTGTAGTGGATACCGATGACTTCTGATCAGAGTTCTGGGATAGAGTCAGATACAACAGGGCGCAGATCACTTGCAATGCCATAACAATCAACTTTGGGTAACTTTGGTACTATACGGATATCTCTTCATGGTACTACTCGGACACTTACTTCACATGTGATTACTTACATTCCTGGTCCTTAATTGTATTTCAGTTGCCCAGTTTTTTAACAAAGAAATTGATGTAAAACACGGAAGTCCAATCCTTTTGCACCCAAATGATACTCACAGGCACCACACAGGTTGCAATGTACATGGACATTGCAAACAAGAAGTGGTTTGGAATTGAGATGATCACACAAGCTCATCATGCTAGTTTAAATTCACATGGACCCTGCGGAGCTTCCAAATGCAGGATAGAAGCAGACACTGGGTGCCTTTCTTAATTGCCATTTCCAGTTCCCACCTTCAAGATTCTTGTGGGGGTGGTGCAGTTGATTTGCAGAAGTTTAACGCTGATCTGATCTCACCCAATTATTATTATTACTTGCTCAAGGGTTCACACAGTCTTGACTCTTGTCCGCTGCTGGAGGAAGTGTAGAAATTGTTTAAAAAATTGTTGGATATCATCATGAGCCAGCCAGCAGCAATTCTGCAATCTTCTCTTTGTGCTGATGCCATTGGCACAAACCAGTTTGATTTTTTTTAATGTTTTTTTCCCCCTCAGTTCCTCCAGTCTTCAGCACTGGTCAAATATTCCCAGATCCAGACAATAATGGAGAGACCTGCTTTGAGTATAATTGACAAAACCTGAGTCATGAGTCAAATTGTTCAAGTAGGAGTCTTCAGGACCAAGAATTTTATTTTTTATGTTGTGAAATAATAAGCCTTTTGAACCCTTCCTACAAGAGTTCCTTCCAAGATTTTCAACAGCTCTTAACACAGAACTACATACACAGAATTTTCAACTGTATACAAATCACATTCACCATACTCTTGTCAGATTATATATATGTGTACATATGTATACCCAAGTTGTTGCATAACAAGATCAAGTGTAGTTCAAGTAGGGGACGTTAGCAAAATACAAACACCTAACGTTAAGAAGTATTATGGTTGGAGATTTAGTGCTCACAATGGAGTTTTCAGATCGTAGAAGCCTTGTTGGCCTGACCCAATTGAAAATGTACATCTCCAATTATGAGGTATGTTTATGGCATTTCAAACTCACATGGTGCCACTCTCTATATACATGAGGGGGGCAAAATAGTGACCAAATTTTGCTGAGCCTAGAATACTTAAGGTATGTCGGATATTCAAGGTGAATCAAATTGGCCAAAAACATTTTTTCTGGTTTTTGGGCTTGTGTAGGGATTGCAAGCACTTGCTATCAGATATATTTTCTGAAAGCCTGAAAGATTTGTGTGTCCATGCTAATTGGTGAATGGGTGCCACTAGCCTATTGACATGAAAACCCCATTTGGCCACTATTTTCTAGAAAATAGTTGGTGGGTGGGCAACATGGAAGCTAAAACTTTACTACACCTAATTAGCTAATTACAAAAGCTTAGGAAATATGAAGTTGTGAAATGGATTTGCTAACACTGCACAATCCTTGTGAAGGTCAAAAAGTAGCCAGCAAAACATGATAAGAATAGTACTGCTTTCATGGGAAAAAAAAAACAAACATTTGAAATAACATGAGAACCTATTCCTACTAATTTTCCACTAATTCTTTAGTGGGTGGACTTGGATAGGTGGGTCAAATGGAACTTGACCCTTAGTGAACTCACATAATTTGGTGATTACAAAGTAATCACTATCTTAATTAATCACCTGATTTTTCTCAGTACAGAATTATCTCTATCTTAATTAGCCCACCTGATTTGCTAGCTACAAAGTTAGTTATCAAGATCTTAATTAGTACACCATCAGCTGATTTGCTAAGTACTACAGAGTCCAGAGTAATGATCTCTATGCACCTACTAATTAGGGCACCTAATTAGCTAACAACTACACTGAGATTACACTAATCTGCTACTAGTTTTGGTTCAATAATGAGTTCCCAAGTGAAATACTGAAGTCTTTTGTATAATGAGTTTCATGATCATGAAATTGAAGCAAATTCAATTCTGCCATGACCTATGGTGGTGGTGGTGGTCCAGCGCCAAGTAAGTAAGTAGAGCTTGATCTCTCTCTCTCTCCCTCTCTCTCTAGACTGAAATGGAAGAACTTAGAGCTTGATCATCATCTGCAACTTGGAGCTGCAGTTCAATTAAGAAAGAATTGGGCAAGATCAGGAAGAAGATCAAGCTGGGAAATCCATACATGTAAGTTTGTTCAGAAATTCTAGGGTTTGATCAATCAATCATCATCATCATCAGCAGTAGCAGCTCCTCCAAGCAGCTGATCACAGACATTGCAATGGGTGTGGACTCTCAGGGACTTAAATGTGAAAGATCACATGTATGATTGATGTATTGATCTGTGAAGTGGACTCAGGGGGCCGGTTCGGATGATCAGGCTGCTACTAGGTATGTGTGTGTGTGTGTGTGTGTGTGTATTAGGGCATGAAAAGCATGTTCCCACACTGACATCTCCAGACCTCTGGGGATAGTATTCTTGCTCTGTGATGGCCACTCGAGGAATGCCAATGATCACATGAACAGGATTGCAAGGATAGCACGCACCACAGCTACCTCGACATGTTGGAGGAGAGGAACCGATCAACAGCCTGCTGTTGTGCACTAGCAGTTGATCATGTGTCCATGATCCTGCTGCTGATCCATGATGATCACTAGTACCAGCTTCTGCTGCTGCTGCTAGCTGCTTCTTCTGCTGCTTAGACTTGTTGTTGTAGTCTTTCCAGACCTGCACCCATGAGCTGAAAGTAACTGGACCTGCACGGATTTCATTCTGTACAAGACAAGAACGCAGCAGCAGCAGATCAGAATCCAGCTGCAAGATGTCAAGAAGCTGCTGGTGATCATAAGTCTATAATTCACAAGATGTAATATCTTCAACTAGTTATGATCATCCGGCCGGCACACGAATTCTCGAGCTCATGGCCTGGAGCTGCAAGCTTACAGTTGCAATTCTTTTGGTTGTGGACATCGACGACTGAGCTCTAGATTTCTGAGAGGACCTCCTCTACTGCTGGGAAGCTAGCTGACGTACCTGCTGCAGAGAGTGTTGTTGAGAGTACGATAGATTGTTGTCGATTTCTTCGACATGCTGCGCTGCTGCAGCGCCAATTCTCGCATTCAATATATCAGCCTCATGATCATCATGATGAAGTACTGGAGCTAGTGCTGAGATGAATTCATCATGCCCCGAGTGCATCGTTGCGCCGCCTACATAAGATATGATCGACCCATGGAGCTTCCGATCAGCACAAACAGATAGCTGGCGAGAATTGCATAGATGATGATCAAGCGACTAGAGCTTAATAGAGTTCAGTATGCGTGAGCAGCAATCCATGAGGGATCAGCGAATATCATGTACAAGTTAGAGTGCGACTACTTACGAGGATCACGGCGTCCTGCGGAGGCGAGCAGCGGAAATGTACTTGTGAGGAAGAGGAGGAGGAGGAGGAGAGCCCAGCAGTAGCTGCAGCCTAAGATACAACCCATTGGACCTGAAATGTTCTTCAGCAGCTCCTGATGAGCTAATTGATCTATTGCAAGCGGAAAGAATGGAACTCCATCATGTAGCTGGTCTAGTATGATCTTGTCTCTCTCTGTCGTTTTTCTCTACTGTGCCTGCTGCACTAGAAACTCTATTGCTGCTGCTGCTGCTGGGTCATTCAGAAGCTGTTCACTCCGAATCTTAACAAGAAACTTATGTGACATTACAAATCTCCCAAGCTCTTTTTCACTGAGATGATCTCTTCCTGGAGAAGAAGTTTCATAGCTTGTGCACTTGAGCTGCATCCTTGCAGCTGGCCAAAAGCTGTGCACCTGCTTTCTATCTCTAGAGTCTCGACTCCTCCAGTGATCACCAAAGGAGTTCCCAAATGTGGTGCATCATGAGTTGGAGCAGCTGAATTTCTGCTCCAAGTTTCGATTCTACTAGTCTCCGCTCCCTCTCCTCCTCCTGTCCCCAGCTGCTGCTGCAGGCACTTGTAGGGATCACAATTGCATCTAAGTCAGAGCGTAGCCCCGCGGGCCCACTTGCAAGTGATCACTCCAACACTGAAACTGTAAACGATGGAGCTACAGCTTTGATCTTCTCTATGGAAAACTCTTGATCCGCAAGCAATTCCAAGTACATCTACTCCCCTCAGCTCCACAGACAATCTTCACCCTGTCCAGACAGACAGACGGACAGACTCCACCTCCAAAGACCTGCCCTCAAACACACACACACAAACCGCCGACTGTTTACCAGCTCCTCTCAACTAGTCTTCCCAAACCAACACCTCCTGGCAGCTGCTCCTAATTTCCTCGACTCTAGTCTGCAAGAGCTCTGATCACTTACATGTCTTAATGTTTGGGTCACAACACAAATTTGCAGCAAGCAATAAAAGCAGAGAAATGTTCACAGCTACTCTCACGCCATGAGCTGAAGATCATCATGATCATGATCAAGGCTAAGTAAGTACTCATCACACTCATGGCAACAGGCAAAGGGCACAGGGGGGACCACACTTTTTCCGGACAAACTCTGACACATGAACTGGGCCACTGCTAGAGAAACTTGTTGGACTACTGCATCATCATGCATATATGCACGGGATTCTAGATATCTATCCAAACTGCAGCAGCAGCAACTCCTGCTCCCCACCTCACATGACTCTTCACAATCTAAGGATCTGTTACCACCTCACATGTATGCATGCCTCCATCTTTCACAAGCTTTTAAGGATTTAGTTACTACTTCCATCACATGCCTCTTTCACAATATGACTTGATCATCTCACAATCTAAGGATTTGTTTGTTACCTCCACAGCTGTGGGTCAAGCTGAACTCTCCAGCAGCTAGTACTCCTTCCTAATCACCCCTAACCCTTCTTCTTCTCCTCCTCCTCCTTCCGTGGTCATCATCCACCCCCAGAACCTCCAGCTGCTGCAACCAATGCTCATAAAAACAATCCCTCACCAATCCTGCAACCACTTTTGCTGCACACTTAATTATAACAAGACTGCAGATGATTCTAAAGAAGATTGCATTAATTAAAACCAGCAAGTCTACACCAGATTCATCTTGCACTCTGGGACAGACACACACACACATACACACACACACCCAATGCTCAGGAGTGTGAGGAATGTGTCTAGCTTAATTGGCGCTTGCGAGCGAGCAAGTTGGCTAAAACCATTGCAGAGCTTGCAAGTAAGTAAGTCATAAGAATCTGATGAGAATCAGGATCCAGAACTGCAGAATCTGTATACAACTACACTAGACTAGACTAGACTAGACTAGACTAGAAAAGTGTGTACTTCACATTTTCATATGGCACATTTGTGAGTGAATCCCAGTCCAATTTGTTTGATGGGGTGTTCATGCTTCAGTTTTCAAAGTGTGGTGGTATTGGGAACATTTTGGGGAACACATTGAGAACTTGAGGAAACTCATGAGAATTTTTTTTTTAATCAACACACATTGGGAACCTGAGGAACACCATCAGAACTTTATGAGAACACATTGGGAACAGGAAAAATAAAATAAATAATCCAACAACCCCCAGCCCTCTCCACAACCCTTCACCCCCCCCAAAAAAAAAGCCCTGGCCTCTCAGGTGCATGCTGCATTGCTGCCATTGGTTGAGGAGAGGAGAATTTTTGTTCCTACATTTAATTAAGTTTGTCACCATTTTCAACCTGGGCTAATTAGAAAGGAAGGGGAGCGTACTTATTCACATTTTGCTTCTATTAATTAGTAAGCGGTGCGACCACAATTTATTTATTTATTTATTTATTTATTCATTTCTTCTAGAAGGAGTCAATTGATTGGCCCATCACCAATATTTTTTGGAACATGAGGCATAGAAGCCTAAACATGCTTCCCTCCCCCTAAATAGGGGGGTTCAGGCCCTTTGGACCTAAGTGGTTAATAGAATTGGTGAAAACCTACCAATCATCAATAAAAACAAAGCAAGCAAGAAAGAGGAAGAAAAAAAGCTACAAGATGGAAGGACCCAAGTTCTGGCAAATGAACAAACCTCCAAAGAGGACAGACCGATAGGGGAACACGAGAACAAATCAAGCACACTACCACTAGTGGAATGGGAACAAATCAAGCACCCCCCCTTCCCCTCCCCCCCTCCCCAAATTTGCTTATGAGGGTGGTGGGTCCTGGCTGTACTTGCATTTTTGTCTTTTGTCTGGTACAGGAAGTGATAGTCTAGTGAAAAGTTTAGCCCATGGTAAAAAAAAACTGCCTAATGGGTTGCTAAGCCAAATGCATGAGGAACGATTATTGGGAACGCAATGAACCCAAAAACAAAAAGCTCTTGAGAGAAATGATCATTGGGAATGCAATGAACCAAAAAAAGGCTTTAATGTCATCCATCATCTAATGTCATCCACCATCTTCTATCCAAGTTACATCCCAACAAGGTGGTGGTTGTCATTTTCGCCCTTGGCACTTTCTAACCTGTTTAGGCCAAGTAATTACCATCCTAATTACTCTTATTCATATCCTTGGTGCATTGATTTAAGCTGATCTTAAAGGACACTAGAACTTTGCCTCATCCTGACACAACCACTATAATAGAAGCCTAATAGATACCAAATATAGATGGATATTGTAAATATACTCACTCAAATAGGTACAACCATCAAAAGATCCCAATCCAATAACCATGGTCATGGGCCATGATGCCATAGCTACAATAGGTCCCCCCCACCCCACCCCCACCCCCACCCCAAAAGGACTTATGGTAGCTATGGCACTCATAGAAGGCTATTCCCACTTGATAGTGACATTGTTTTTGTTACTACAAGTCTTTCTCTTTACCTTAACTTGAAGATTTGATGGATTTAGTTATTGGGTTGTGATTGTTAGCTTTCATCATGATGATGGATGGATGGATGGATGGATGGATGTAGTAGTTCACTAGTTCAAACCACTTGGGTTGTTGAGCTCTAAAATCTAAAAAGCCTCTTAATATGATTAGGTTTCCAGTTCACAAGTGCATCTAGCATATTGGGGTTCTTTAGCATCCCATGATGATCAACAGACACTAGGGTTTAATTTCTATCTTACCAAATGGATGAACATATTGGGGAGGTTCCGTCCACTATACTATATGCATACCTATCCACCACCACCATGGCCAAAATTCTTATTTACATTATTAGCTTTTCAAAACCCTAATGAAGGCTCCAAGGACAAAATAAGGATGTGCAATAGCCAAAGCAACTTCTCACCACCACACACTTGCAAATTTACCTTACTTTATACATAGTGAAAGACATGTCTGAATTCACCTTGCCCCCCCCCATTGTTGTGGTGAGAAAATTGGTGCTCAAACCCTAAAATGCCAGATAAGCCAAAAAAGATAAACATCTGCTTGCTTAGGGTTTGATTATGAGGATCTTCTTGGAGCCCTAGGTTATTATTATCACATCCAATTCTTTTTCAAACTAAGTGCAAAAAATTATATGATGCCAATAATTCATTAGGAACTTCAAAACTTATAATTTATTTAAATGTAATATTATCTCAACACTAGATATAAGAGAGGAATTGGAAGTGGCCACCTTGTTTGTAGGCCCTTTATGTGTAGGGTAAAGCCCTAGGGTGAGGGCATTCTCGAAATATTGGACGAGGCAATAGCCACCAAGTCTAGCCCTGCATTTTGAAAATGTCCCCTACCTATGGGCTTTTACCCATGGTAAAG
>Ga0209208_10007078_pt1 | contig 15336 bp, 5 predicted proteins | sample S1TSphfallax_3_FD_187694 | JGI IMG/M metagenome (GOLD analysis project Ga0209208, IMG submission 187694) | Host-associated microbial communities from peat moss isolated from Minnesota, USA - S1T2_Fd - Sphagnum fallax MG (SPAdes) (version 2) | ecosystem: Host-associated > Plants > Peat moss >...
TATCAATTATTAACTATTGGAGGTTTATTGATAAATGTATGGGGCCCGACTTGGGACTGGACCACATATATTAATTATCACAGGTTATTAATTTAGGCAGTATTAATTTAGACAGGTTCTACTGTATCAGTCTAGTAAAGCCTGTAACACATCCAACACAGAGTGTTGATTATTTTCCCATCCTCACCCATAAATATGAAAATTTGTAACTTGAGAGACTAATCAAATGCCGCCACTTAGGCCAATCATTTTGGCCAGCCAAGAGAAAGCAGTCATTTTCCTTCACTTCTTTTGGAGATCAACGTATTATGTACATATTTGTGGGTGCAAATGAGAGCATAAAGCTGATCCAAACATATTATGTACATTTCATTTTATTATTGCTGCTGAAGATGCTCTTAATATTGTTTGATAATGGTGTATTACTTGGCAGGTACAGATGGCCTTTCACAAATTGCTTTGCAATTATCTTCCTTGGATCTGTGCAATAAACTTATTTAAAAGTGATTCTTACTTTGGCCTGACTTTGGTCCTCATTGTACTTCCTCATCCTCTCCCCTGAGCTATCCATAAAGTCCATCAAAGTGAGAATCCCTCCCCAAAACTAAAGATGAACTCTCAAAAGTCATCGCCATAGTTTTTAAAGAAATTAGATTACAATCTACCTAGGTTATGATCATTTAACTTAAGAGACTATTTAAGTAAGTTAACTAAGTTAACGCCTATTTACCCATGGGGTACCTATCTACCCACCTTCCTATGTAGAATAGGGACCGTCAAAAGCTTACATGGGAGTTAATTAGGGCTTATCTAAGGGCTTATCTAGGTGCTTACTTAAGGACTGTCTAAGGATTCACCTAAAACCTACCAAGAGCTTACCTAGGTTAGGGAATACTTAGAGGTTATTTAGGAGATTGCATTAGGCCTAGGTTAAGGGATATCTAAAGAATATTTAGGGGGACTACTTATGAAATATAAATTAGAAAGGCTACTTAAGGAATATCTTTTAGGTTAGGGGATACCTAAAAGGCTATTTAAGGACTATCAAAAGATCACCTAGGGGCCTAGGTAGGTTATGGGTTATCTAAGATAAAGGCTATTAAAAGTTTATATAAGGAGTTAAATAGGGGCTACTTAAGGATCTACTTAAGTAAGAGGATACTTAAGGCTTATTTGAAGTCCTACTTAAAGAGCCACATAGAGTCTACATAGGGATTATGAATCAACCTTAGGCAACCCTAAGTAGCCCCTATGTAAGCCTTATGTAATCCTTTTTTGCACTATAAGTCAACCCTAGATAATTTCTTCAATAATCAAGTTAGGTATCCACTAACATAAGAAATCTTTAGCTAGCCTCACAAATAAGTTTTATGTAACTCCCTAAGGTAGACCCTTAGGTGTCTCCTTATCTAACCCTTTAGATAAGCCCTATGTAGTCCTTTAAATAGTCCTTAGGTATTCCATAACCTAAATAGGTTTGTAACTAGTGGTTCCCTACATATTCTCTAAGTAGGCCTTATATAGCTCCCTAAGTAAACTTTTGATAACCCATAGGCAGCCCCCTAGTTAGACTCTATGTAAATTTTTAAGTAGTTTTTAAGTATTCCATAGCCTAGGTAAATTTTGAGGTGTCTCGTTGGATTCCTTCTAAGTAAACCTCAGATAGCTCCTTAAGCAATTCTTACGTATCCCATAATGTAGATGTCTTATATAATCCCTAGATAGAATTTGGGTAATTTCTTAAATCCCCTTAGGTAACCCTAACATATACGACATGAAGAAACTCAAATCATCTGGGTTAAGCAGGAAATTTTAGTTTCCTCCTCTTTTGTAGTCTTTTGGCACTATGCCAAACTACATGAATTTATTATGGCATGTACATAGTTCTTACTTTTTGGAACATGTTTGAAGTAGGCGAATTTCTTTTTGTTTAGTGTAGGCATGTGAACTTTGGTTTGTAAAAATTCAATTTTAGGTTATGCATAGGTAAGTAAAAACTGGATTCAGAGTAGAACCAGACCCAAGGGTCTATCAAATTATTAGAAAACTCCTTGGACGGGAAGGGAAGGTTCACTCAGATTTTTTTTAAAGTTGGAATTAGAACTGGAGGTTCTCTCGAAAAAAGAGAACAGGATAACACAGGTCCACAGATGCTACTGAAATGAAAACAGTAATCTACTATCCTGATGAATGTAGGAACACCTTCCATATGCACTCACATTAGAGCTGGAAGATGATAGAAAGAATGATCAAGCCTATGGTGATAGAGGGAAATTGTGAGGACCCTCAACGAAATAGAGCATTACCATTTGCTAGTAAATTGACAGAGCAGGAATTTGGGTGATACAATAATTCGTGGGAGTTTAGACAGAAGATGATTGGGTTTTGAGCTGCACCTAACTTGCAAATCCGTGAGATAAATTGGGTCCTAGGTACAAATTATAATTTGGGAACAACACACAAGAGAGAGAGAGAGAGAGAGAGAGATGAGGAAAGCGCCTCCCTAACAAACTTGTCCTGATGAGGAATCCCCAACAAAACATGGGTCCGGACTTCCAATCTTGAGCCCCAGCTCGCAGTAAGTGCATTACAGTGATCTATCTTTACAAGCTGCAACTACCCTATTATTGCGCATGATCATGATATGTCTCTTTCTAGCCTTATAAATCCAACCTTGCTAATGGAGCAGAGCATCCAAGTTTGACAGTGGCTTAGAGCAGCTTCTTCTCACTCATCCCTTTCTGCCAGACTCTTAGCCTTTCCAGACATATAACTAGATCTTGAGATTGATTATATCATTTGTACTCATCCTAATTAAATTGCAATCTATATAGCTACCTCTTTGATCAATCCCCTCGAGTAGTGAGTAGATCTCCTGCATAGATCTCCTCTGATCTGGAGCCTTCCACTAGTATTGTTCTTGGTCGAGCTTGTACCTCTTTTGAGCATCACTCTGTGAACTCTCCCTCATGTATTTCGATTCTGAGCTTCAAAAACGAGATCTAGATCTTCGATTTTAGAATAGTATTGTAGTAGACACTTGTAAGTTCTTACTGGGATTAGTACTGTCTTCCGATTGGGAAATTATATCTAGGTGTTTCGTTTGGGAGCTGCTAAGGATAGTCGAGTATCTAAGCAAGCCAAGAGAGTTTGGGATCCTTTGACGAAGTCAATCGACAGCTCCAGGTATGGGATTCACGGGAATCCGGCGGGTGGTGTTGCTGGCTTCTGTGGTAGCTGCCTTTCTGGCAGTGGTGGCTCATGCAGCGTACTTTCCCGTTGGCTTCAACAAGAATTACGCATCCACCACCAACGCCGAACACACACAAGTTTTGAATGGCGGGGAGGTTGTCAATTTGGTTCTCGATCAAAGCTCTGGTAATAAATTTTGGTCCATTCTTCACTCTCAGAACGTAGCCGGAATAACAACCCAGATGGCTTTTAATTCGGCCTTCAGTTGATGATCTTAATTATCTAGTGGGAATTGAGCTGCAATTGCTTGGGATGTAATTCCTCATAACTAGACTTGCACTAATTGTACCTTGATTCCTCCATATTCCCTTCCTACTTGTTGGAAGTTGTCACAACATGATGCGGTGTCTCCTCGACTCTGTTGAAAATGTACAGCTGCTGCATTTGGATCCAAAGGGTTATATTTGTTCGGAGCCATCGGCATGAATATCAAGCTCGTCCCTGGCAATTCTGCCGGCACTGTTACTGCCTACTACGTAAGATTTCACACAACTTGCTCGATATATAGGACTAAATTGCAGATGACACCGAGCTAGTAATGTTTTTGAAGAAAATTAACAGTCTCCTCTTGGGAGCTAATGTTGTGAAGAAATTTAGTTCGAACACAGTTTCCTCTTGGGGATGGAGCAATTCACGAAAACCTGTGTTTTTGGCATTTCCTAGTGCATAATGACCATCTTAAATTTGGCCTGTGTAATTCTCGACGCACATCCCAAGACAAAACGTTTCGAATTTCACTTTTCAATTACCTTTTTGTTTCATAAGATTCCTCAAATTTGAAAGTTTATCCTGTTGGGGGAAGGAACTCCTTTTTGAGTCTTCCCGCATTTTCGCGCCTGGCCGAGGGAGGATTATCTCAAAGGGCTTCCTTCCCCCTATACATGAAGGAGGTGAACATTGGCCTTGACGGATCACACAAGACCCCGATTCCATAACTTTGCGGTTTAATTGCCTGATTCAGTGAAACCCGGTTATGAACTTACTACTAAAGATCACTGATGGTTCAGTGTCGGTGCTGAATTGCAAAATTCGAACTCAAGATTTTGCACGGGAAAACTCCTCGATGCCGCGGCTGTCTCTTGTTACGCTACAGATCTGTGCAGGAACTAGTTGAATTTTGTCTAAGAACGCGTCTTGCACGTGCAGTCCAGCGCCGGTCCATATAATTGAACAGACATAAAATAATGCTGCAATTATATTGCATGTTGCAGTTATCATCGGGAGGATCTCATCATGACGAGTTGGACTTCGAATTCCTGGGCAATGTGAGCGGTCAACCCTACACGCTACAGACAAATGTGTTTGCCCGAGGAGTTGGGGGCCGGGAGCAGCGGATCAGCCTCTGGTTCGACCCAACTGCAGAATTCCACAGCTACTCCGTCCGCTGGACGAGGGAAATCATCATGTAAGAAAATCCTGGCCATGGATCCAAGGAAAAAACTGATGCCATAACTGGACAGTTTAACTTACATGGACTAGCCATCGATCTAAGAGCAATATCAGCTAGGTCAAGCAAAAGGGAAATCATGCGCTCAATCTACTCTGTAAACCACTTCGAGAAATTTCCTAACTGCATGTATTGGGTGCCAGGTGTTCCCCCCCCCCAACCCACCCCCAATTTTGTGATATTGAAAATTTGGTGATTTTTTTAAATAGCAAAATTAGTCGAATTTAAAATAGGAAAAAAAATCAAAAAGATTTGTTTAAAAAAACCATTAAAAAATCACTGAAGGCACCTTATATCGATGAATATGTCTTCTAGAAAAGAAAGACAGAATATTAGGTCTACTATTTTGGAGTGGGAAGGACCTTACATGTAATCGTAGGTGCAAGGTCCCTTCAGCATCTATAGTTGGCCTAATATCTCTTTCACTCCTACCGCCTCGTAATTAAGATGTGTGTTTATGATTATGCTTTACCACTGGTATGGGCCATGGGGGGGGGACCATTCTCAAAATGCAAGGCTGGACTCAGCTACTGCCTTGTCCTAGGTCCCTTCTTTTGAGAATGCCCCCACCTTGGGGCTTTACCCCCACACAAAGCCCCTTACTCAACATCCTCAATCAATTTCAATGTGCATGTTTTCGAGTCATTTTGGTCTGGAAAAAAGCTTATGCATTTGAGTCGGAGGTTGGGATGTGCAATCATACCCAGCAGGCAGGTGGGGCAGTAAGGGCCTTCAGGTACCTGGGGTACCTCCAGGGAGGAGTTCGATGTCCATCCACCTGAATTTGTGATCTTTTTTCATGGAATACAGATTCTTTGTGGACGATACACCAATTCGCGTCTACAGGAACAATGAGATTCTGGGGGTGCCGTTTCCCAACGCACAACCCATGGGCATATATGCCAGCCTCTGGGATGGGAGCTCATGGGCCACACAAGGGGGGAAATACCCTGTAAATTGGGCTGCTGCACCTTTTGTTGCATCATTCCAGGGATTTGGGGTAGATGGATGCGAGGCAGTCGGTGGCAACATTGCAACTTGTGCAGCCGGTCCTGTGTATGCTTGGTGGAATGCACAACGATACCAATACCTAACAGCACAACAGATAGATGCTTTGAAATATGTGCAAAGCACCTATCTTCATTACGACTATTGTGCCGATAGAGTTAGGTACCCTATTGAACCATTTGAATGCGTCAAGAACTGGTATGGTTCATAGGAATACGCAGCTCCAAGCTTATGACTGAAAACGCCTCGTTTTGAAGCAATAGGTAAATAACTGCCATTGAAAATTTCATGAGCAAGAAATGTGAGTGAGTGCATCATCATGATAGCCCCATGGTGATCCACTCACTATTAGCTACATAATAATTCTGCTTGCCCATGTTACAACTAAGATTGAGCATACATGTGCCACTAGAGAGATCCAACATCATGGTGAATAAACAGCATAAACAAGCTTCTTTCTCAACAAGATTTTGATCTAATAATTGGAAAGCATTGCTTTTGTTATGTTTCTGATTAAACATCTCTGCCAACCATGTAGATAGCAAATGAGTACAAGTGCTTAAGTGATTGCTAACTAGCTTGGTTGTACTTGGAATCCTTATATTGTTTATTTAGACTTCTTCACCATATTGCTTTTGTCTTTATAATGTTTAATGTGCTTAGAAGAGTCAATTAGGAGTATAATATTGCTTAATCACCATATTGCTTTTGTCCTTAAAATGCCTAATGTGTTGACAAAAAGTCATGTATTTAGGAGTACAAGTGATCAAGTGATTACTAACTAATTTTGTTGTGCTTGGAATGCTCCTGATAATTAAGAATTGGTGTGTGTTTTAGTTGCATGTTGTCATGTGCTTGAAGTGATTTTTACTATTGTAAATTAAGATCCAAATTTTTTTGATGTCCTTTGAGTACTTCTACTGATTACAGCTTATTGATATGATCATGTATGAATTCGACAATGATAGAGATTGTCCAATATTTTGTAATTCAAATGGTGGCTATAATTGGAGTTTGTACAAACTTCAAAACCAAGTATCCAAATGTTCCTATAATATTCACAACATTATAATCCCTTTTTCAATGTAAAGATTAATAAGTTAGAACACATCTTGTTACGACCAAAAGTGCATTGGAACATAATTGTGTTGTTATCCATCTATTGATATAATTGATTTTAGCAAGTGTAATGTTCATTTCAAAACTTATGTTAGTTTATAGCATGAAAACAGACTAATATGGTGGGGCCAAAATTGTTGTCACATTATACTATTTTGCAAGGGTACCATGTTTAAATTTCAACCATGTCATTATTATGAAATATTTTCACAATTTTTTGCACATTATGGTAATCAAAACTCAAAGAAATCAAATGCCCAAAATAATAATAATAATAATTTCATATAGTGATGTTAAAATATATTTGTACATCAAAACATACTAAAAAATGAAAATATACTCAAAAAATGTTTGAAATGATTTTTAATCTTTATGAAATTTATAATATTTACTAAATAGTGTGATTCCATATGATTGGAATAGGTTTGTGAGACACATGAAAAGTTTGATAATTATTATATCACAAATGGATTCTTTTAGGGTGATGATCATAAATATGTGATACATCAAAATTTTGACAAACAATCATTTTCAAATGAAAAATGCTAAGAAATGTGAAATGGGCCATTTTTAAGAATTCCATTTCAAAAACAAATTGGTTGACTAATTTAAACCAAAGCCTAATGCGATCTACAACAAGAGATGGGCTTTATTATACTACATATACCATAAATTTACCCATTATTCTTTGAATTTAATCTTTGAATTAATTTTTTAATTTTCACATAATATTACATGTGAAAATAATATTAATATTTCAGATAATATTAATTGTGTGAAAATCAAAATATAAAACCAAAACACCATAAATGAAACCCAAGTTAAATGTAACACATTGTAAAGGTGTATACTTTTGGGATCTGTTGTGAAAGTGCACAAGTTGGCCCTATTTAATGTGTTTTCACCCTATACTAAATCTTTGGATTATTGTTGTTTATATGAAACTACCTAATTCACAATGTTTGTGCTATAGGTGAATGCAAGCTTTGTGGCATTTTAAATTTAAGCTTTTGTTTTTAAGAGTTTTCTTCAAAAAAACTTGTGAAAAAATGGAGAACATTGGTTATGATATTGGGCAAACATTTGATGGTAGAAAGAAAAAAACTTTCAATTGGTCCTATATCATGAGGTTATTTCTGAAAAAATGATTTCATATCTAAAGCCAAGGTTGCAACATTTGTGACCCATAACTTTGTATCTAAGTGGTAGGAACACCATTTTAAAAACTTATTTATGTCAATACCTTTTAGTTCAATTTTTTTTGTGTGGATTTCTTTGAGAACTACACAATGCAAGTGCAAACTAAATTTAGAACATGCATTAAAAAATGACTTCCAAATAAACATTTTGTTCATTTCACATATAAGCTCAATCTAGCACATGAACTTGGAACATGTATTTGATTCATTTCAAACTTTTTAAAAGTCCAAAAATAATTTAAAATTTTTATATTAAAAAAAATTCAAAATTGCAAATTGAACATGGTGGTCAACAAGCTCAATGGCTATCATTATTGGTAGTGATCATAAAAATCACATCAAAGAAGATTAATTTGAATATTATGTAGATCACAAATGCAAAAAATCAAATAGAATTAATACTTGGTGGTCATTCTACCGTAGGCTATTTTAAATTATTATATTTTAAATCATTTTCAACTATTCTAGGTTATACTACAAATTTGGATGTTTTTCATCAATTCTACTTTAATCCACCTCAAAATATTTTAGGTTATTCCACCTTCATTGATTTTAGGTTAATGTATGTTATTCCAACCTAAACTATTCTCAATTATTTTAAGTTATTTTAACCTAGGTTCATTTCTTTTGGCTCGAACATAAAATTAACAAAGAAATAAAGTGCACAAACTATAATGTGAAAATTTTGATCTATAAATAACTATTACATTGAAGTGGTTTTTCATTTTAGATAACTTAAAAAATAATTTCAAACTATTAAGTCTAGCATCCCACTTATTTGGGGGAAAAAATCAAACCTACACTCAACCTTATAATGTTGAAAATTGAAAATGATGGTTCCTTTCTAATACCCTTTCTGTTGGTACTTTGAAATTTTCACAAACTTGCCAAGCTTCATTATACATTTAACTATTATTCATTCAAAAAAACCAAGAAGAAAATTTAAACCATCAAATTTAGTAATTTCATTATTCATAACATATTCTTTTCACACTTAAACACATGTACATTTGCAAGTATAATCTATAGATACAATTCAAGCTAAACAAGACACCACATTATGTCCATTCACTTATGAATCACACATTATTAGTCACAAAAATACCTAAATTTTCATCTATTGTTGAATGCCATTAGTTGTTGGATGATATATTATATTTTTCATCTTTATTTTCATCCAAACCAGCAATATTCAAAGGTCATAATCACATGCATTTTAAAACCGTTTTGTAATCACATATTATACAATTTCAAATTATTTTATCATGATGTCACGAAGGATAATTACATCAATAATTAGAAAAATGGTTAATTTGGACACAAGTTGCAAACACATGGGTTGATATGGACAAGATTCCTTGTAATGCATGGAAATGACTAGATGTCCTATGCAACATGTCCTATTTAATGAATAGTCATGTGATTGTAAAGCCATGTATGTACGAAAACAAACTCAATTGTATGTGTAATCATAAAAATACACATTTTGGGACAATGAAATGTCTTGTAGCAAATACATAAATGGTTGCATTGATTGCATCTAAGGATCCTCCACCCAACTCAAATTACTTTTTGAATTTTTTTTAAAAAATGCACCAAATATTCAAAACATTTGTCCATTTTTTAGACACTCAAGCAAATTGACACCCCTGGGTGCAACAAAAGAATAAACAAAAACCTATAAGTTAATTTCAAAGATAGCTAAATTTTTTCACCTATAAATTTGGAAGGGCATCAAAATTTTCCCCTTCACATTTTAAGTGACAGCCATGTTAAGGTAAACAATTTGCCAATGGGGCAAAAAAAGCTCCCACCACATTTTAGTTCACATCTTAGTTTTAGCTAGTTTAGCACCACGTGCAATTTAAATGTGGCCCCAATGGCTACTTTGCAGAAATGAAAAAAAAACCATTTTAAATACCATGGTTCTAACATTTAATGTGTTTTAATTATTTGGGAGAGTGAAATAAAACAAGGAGTTCATTGCATAATAACTTTGCCTTTCATGGTAGGTTCAACCTTCAAATTAAAAACTTTCTTGGTAGATCTAGAATTTCTCATCCAGACATTATATGTTATTTTATGGAACATGCCATCCATAAATGCACATATCATACTCTAGATGTCACTCACACATTAGGTCAAGTTTGAGCCAAATTTTACACCCAAATTCTTCACCAATTTGTAATCTCTTCCCTACCAAAGAGCCAACAAACTCTACCATTCAAGAGCTAGTGATAGGTTGGATGTGGAAACCATAAGTGATCTCAGATGAATTTTATTTGTTATCTATTAGCATCTACATTTTATTTATTTATTTATTTATTTTGGCCAATGAGCAAGTTCTCCTTGGCTTTGAGTAGGCCATGTTGAATGCGATCTATATATGCAAACTTTCTTGGTTTTTCCGAACAAATGGTACACCAAGGCAACTATGACCACCTAAAGGGATATTGCCCATCCAAACGTCTCACACTGTGATCGCATTTTGACTACCTTATAAAACTTGTTTGATTTTGCAACTATAATATTCCAGTTTATCCTATATGTTGGCAGTCAGCACAAAAGCAACCCAAATTTGACACGTGCAACAATCGTCAATTTGAGCACATATGATTTTTCATCCATTTAGGGTCAAATGACTCTTCATTTTGGATGACAAAGTACTTGCAAAATAACATCTCATAATTTAGTCTAAAGATTTCAGAAATATTTATTTATTGTGTTATCCTTGGATGTATGTAGATAAAATAAACTTAGACCATAGCACAATGCTAAAGTTGATAATTCTACATTTCAATTTTCTATTCTTTTTTATCTATTGAAATATACTATCAAATTTGAAATCATTAATAAGATGTCACCCCTACCAGATTAAAAAGGGATGGAAAATGAAATGAAAATGACAATGTGGATCTTGTGAGGGTACTTGCACAAAATAGGACAAGTAAGGACTCTTTTGATTAAAACTATCTAACTTAAAAACATTGAACATCAAGAAATAGCAAGATGAACAATTCATGTTTAAACAAATCTAATAAACAAAATCAACACATGTTATTACATTTTGTTCTTTGTAACATAGATAAATTCAAATAATCTCACGTATGATATTATTGGTCCAACCTTTCCCAGATTATGAATTTAATTTTGGTAGTATGTTCTTACAAGTTGAATGGTTTTCTTTCTTAGTTTGGTAATGTTTGAAAGCATTTTGAGCTTTGGGATTTAAGAGAAAAATGATCCATGAGTGACTGGTGTATTTGAAAGTGAAAATAATATAATCTATTTATTTAGAGATCAGGAAGTTGAATGCTCATCCAGCTTGTGGGATCAAAGAAAACAACCTCAAGGAGGAAATACAAATTATTAGATTTGGAGTAGATCCACATGGATGAAGATGGTAACAAATGATAATATGGTGATCTTAGCCCTAATATAAAAGGACAAGGGGGTGATTTTGCCCAATCCAATCTTCCTGCTCCCGTCTTGAGTACCTCAATGTGCTGAGTGCTGTTGCCTCAAAAGTCATTGTTCCATGGACCCCATGGCTTTGAATATGGCTTGCGTGGCATCATGCTACTTCTGAATCCATATTTTCCTTTGCTTCACAACTCTTCCATCCAGTCAATAATTGGCCTTTCTACTACTACCCAGAACTTCCATTTGAAAATTTCATAAATTTTTTTAATTTCTTTTTAAAGTTGCAAAGACCATGGATCACTTGAACATCTTGATAAGTCAGTCAAGAGTTGGTATGAAAAGAAATCTTCGCAATTAAGGCCATAGTGGACTGTATAAAATACCAAGAATTCAAACACCCACAAAGAATACAATCCCAATTTGGGTTTATAAACCAAACCGAGAGGTTCTGGTTTATGTCTCGCACCAAGGGGACCAAAAGCATGACCAGTGACTAAAAAGAGCTTTTAATGTACTTTGTCTCAATTTATGGTTGGACTCAACCACTGACATCTTATATTCTTGGGCGAGCAATTTAAATTGGTTTCTGATTATGTGTTGATACATATGAAAAGGGTTATAATACTCCAATTGATTTTGACACCAACCACATTAATTGATATGTTATTATATACCTTATGGTGCATTCACACTTGACATTAAGTCAGTGTTAAATGAAAATCTAGATGGCATCCTAGGTGACACCCAATGTTAAATGGATGATAGCTTAATGTTAAGTGAATGTTAGCTTAACAAATCTTCATGATAAGTAGGTTTAAGTCCTAACTGACTCGTATGGTGTTAAGAGACTCAATACTAGAGTGTCTAATATCAAGTGTGAATGCACCTTACTTGTACTTCCATATTCCATACCAACATGAAGTAGATGTTTTAAAAGAGTTTAGAAGTTGAATAATTTTCAAATTTCCAATACACTAGGGTTTGAGGTTATTATATTGAAAACACATATTTTCTCTATAAAACAAAATGAACCCCAAGAGGTTAAATTGGAAGTCTCAGTATGCTAAATACAGATCGTAACAACCAACTAAAATGTACTGTATTGCTACTGTTATGCTGAAATAATCTAATAATGAAAGAAATAGGGTCCAATAACCCCTTTGAATATCTCAAAATTTTGTCAACTTGAGGATAACTATTAAAAGTTCAAAGTGTGCATTGTTTACAAATGGGTTGGTACTACAACACTAAAAGCTCCTAGTGTACCAAAAGGTTGTGACTCCAAAGTTCAGACTCAGAGTTCTCTTATGCAATGTAGTCTGGGATTTCTTGGCAAACCATTTCTTAGGGTATTGTTAAATGTGGAATCTCAGTGATATGTCCAATAAGTTTGTGTTTTTAAAACCTGAAAAAGAATATAAGAACATTACAATTTATCATAGTTTCAGAAGATGAACATACTCAATAAATGAATAAAGATAAGAAAAATGACTGATACACCCAATGAGTTGCAGAATCTAGCATACTAGATTTACATATTGGCGTATTTATATATTGTCCTATAATTGTACATCTTGCAATTATTGATTCATTCAATGCACTCATTCGTCCAATGATAATGTCGGATACCACGTCTTCATATCCAATTTACATTCTCACATTTGATTGCACAATGATTTTCTTTTTTGGAATTTTGCTTCTGCAATAATAAATAAAAAGCGATAGGAGAATGGTCAACTTTGAAGGAATAAAGGCTTGAAATTTTTAATGCGTTCACCGTATTTCACCTCTTTGACTTTAGATACAGCTCAAAGGTTATTCCTATTCCAATTCACATTTTAAGTTTCTTTTCTTGAGCCTATTCAAGAGTGTTGGTAGAAGTTGAGGTTAACTTAAATTTTGCTTCAATAATCACCAAATATATATACCATATTGATATAACATCAACTTTGCTAGTTTATTCATGTCAGTGACTATGGCAAAAGTTTGAACTTGGTTTTCATCATCATCTGGAAAATGGATGTCTGAACAAGTTGTTCACTAATTGGCCTGCACCTTGGTGTTGGGTAACCCATCAAGACTGGGCATGTTGTGAAGGCTCATTAGGAGTGAAATTGATCAGATTCTAAAAACTCTTAACGTTACTCATTGATGCATCAGACATGTAAATCAACCAACCTCAGATTGATTAGCCTGACTATGGGCTGTTCACCTTGCTGCCTGCCACACCACTGTAGTTGCAACTTGTGCTCATTCCATAGTACCTTTTCAGGTTAGGCAATCAGGTGTTGAATAATCATTTTATGTTTCAAATTCCACTCCAGCAGTACATTAAAAATTAATGAAATTTCAGCAATATAGAGAGCTTCTTTTGTAGGTTTCCTGGACTCTTACACCTCTAACAGTGAGAACAATTTTTGTATTGTTCCCTCCTTTGTAATCTTAAATTTCAGCATTTCAAACAGATACTTCAAATTTTTCACATTTTCAAAAATAATTTATGTATTGCATTATTGTCTTTACTGTCACAAAGACCTGCTCCAAGTTTTTTTGTTTAGTTGGAGGCCGGGTGTTTGTTTTTCCAAATGCTCACCTTCCTTTTTTTCTAATTTATTGTGACACCCAATCAAATCTAACTATTTTCAAGATACCTGGCCTGGCCTCCCCTTTTTTACTCATATTCTTTTTTTCGGTTTTTAAACACAAATTTCTCATTTTGGAGATATGTCACCAGTAAAAACAAATGGCTGTACCTTACAGCCTTTGAAGCAGTCTGTGAGAAAATTCACCTAGAACTTACCTGGGGTCTGTGAGATGTACAGATATAATTTTGCCAAAAAATGGGCCTGTTTTGTCAAATCCATAATCACTATACAATATGCATACACAATCCAGATCCTGTAGAGTCACCTGAATCATGAGTGGTTGGGGATGGAGAGGGAATTATTTTCACAATTTGTGCCACAACTTTCCATCATAATATTATGTAAATAGAACTTTACATAAACACGTTAACTACTTCATCAGATTTCAACATTTTACAATGATGATGTCCCTAATAATTTCTACAGAATATGACTCTATATTTTCATGTGGGCAACTTGCTCTAAACAATACTTTTTTCAATTTTGTAATGCGGCCACAGTGGCAAGCATCCCCATACAAATCTAGCCTTAGTTTCACCTTAATTAGCAACAACTTTGTAGAGGACCATTAGCCAAACTCTGGTGACACACTCTGTAAAACACAGGGTGATATTTGTCAAAAAATTTATTGAAAAGGGGAATTTTTACCAAAAACAGGAATTAGTATGGCCTTTTGGCAAATCTTTGCCAAAACAAAAGACTGGTTCTAAACCCTAGAATGAGGATATGAGGCTTAGGATTCATAACGGTGGTTCTCAAAATAATCAAAGACCTAGTTCTGGTTCATGGTTCTCAAAAAACATTTATTCAAACAACATTCAATTGTTTTGTCAGAAACTTCCTAACACTTAACAAAGACTAAACCTAGATAGGTAAATCTACTACATTTCACCCAATTTCCTATCAGGCTACATTTATGACCAACAGATAAGAAGGAAGGTTGGTGCATATTAGAAAAAGCAAAGTCAGGTTGTAGAAAAGCAAAGAAATAGGCATGGCTTGTTTTCAAGTGCAGATGGCTAGCTAGCTTTCTTGAGAAAAAAGGGGCCCAGATAAAATAAGTCATAATTTGGGAACAAGGAACCAAAGAGAATGATGGGGAAAGAGACTCCAAGTAAACTTTAGATTGATCATGAGGGGAATCCCCAACAAATCATGGGTCCGGGCTTCCAAGCTAAGTCCTTACATTTTCGTCTGGCTTTACAAGCAACTGCCCTATTATTGTGCCCTATAATGTGTTCTT